>Ga0208195_1001436_pt1 | contig 26149 bp, 29 predicted proteins | sample AD_UKC077_MetaG_FD_184441 | JGI IMG/M metagenome (GOLD analysis project Ga0208195, IMG submission 184441) | Active sludge microbial communities of municipal wastewater-treating anaerobic digesters from USA - AD_UKC077_MetaG (SPAdes) (version 2) | ecosystem: Engineered > Bioreactor > Anaerobic >...
TAGTTAAATTTTTTGTCCATAAAAACTCCTTTGCAAAAAAATGCTGCCTAAATTGAAGATTTAAAATTCTATGGATGGATTGCTTATATCTACAAGATATTTCCTGCAGGTACCATGAAACCTGTTTATTATTAAATTTTCTATATCGCTCATAGCGTCATAAAGGGATGAGCCTTCTTCATAATCAAACCCTACAAGCTGGAAAAATACGTCAGTGCTTTCAAGAGTAAGCTTTCCTAATTCGCTTTGCCTCCAAAGCCATTTATATGTCTGGACTATGTTGCCGCTTGTGAATATCAGCTCCTTTTCTTCAACATCCTCATAGTTTTCAGCCCCGAAAGGTAAAAACACATCTCCCTTTCTGCTGTAACGCACCTCTAAATCGTCATGAATATCTTTTAAATCATGCCCGCCTAAGGATATTCCTCTTTCTATGGATACTGCATTGCATAAATCGACTAAGGCATTTATAACCGGCAGCTGTCCGCCTTTTGCTATTCTTTTGAACATTGCTTCTACGGAAGGAAGATATTTATTTGGATTAATACCTGAATTTTTCATAACTTCTCTGTACAGCTTCACATTTATCAAATCCCTAATTTCATCAGGCTTAACTTTATTTCTGAATTTGGCTTCTGCTCTTCTCAGCCTTTCTTCATCCTCAGGCCTTGTCTCTGAATTTCTAATGTTATTGCCTATTAATATTCCGAATTTTATATTAGGATTTAATTCAAACACAGACTTTTCAATTGTATATTTCATTTTTTAACTCCTCTTAGTTATTCTGCCTCTCTACCATAGAGACTGCTATTTTTCCACGTCCGGATTCTTATTAAGCAAATGCCTTTTTAACTTTTTGGTCTTTTGGAACTTTTTGAATAAGCTCTGATTCCAATAATCTAGGATTGCTGATATATTTCTCAAAGAGCTTAAAGGACCTTGCATAATACACACCGTCACATATTCTTTCATCCATTGTATAGCCTATTTCGCAGCATTTTTTAACAACAACCTGGTCATTCTCTACTATCGGAATCTTCACTGTCTTGCCTAATGCAGCAAATAAGCCTGTTGTTCCAAAATCATAAAGATGATGATAGATATACTGAGTATCTATTGACTTTAAGTAAGTAAAAAACATTGTGGTATGAAAGGGGCTGGCATCAATAATACTTTTTGGAAGTAAGTTATACTTATCCATCGCTTTTAGAGTTCTAACCAATAATTTCTTCACAAACCCGGGCATCGACATTACTCTTTCAGCAAGCTTGTCGGTATTATTATCTTCACTGTAGGATAATGCCTTAGCAATGTCTTTATCTATAATTTCAGCAATTTCAAAAATAGTTTCTTTTCCGGTAAATTCAAATTTTACGGTTGTTTCTTCCCCGTCATCTCTAAGTGAACGTTTTACAGCCATTGAAACATAAATTTTTTCTCTCTGATAAATTTGATTGTTCATTACAAAACGGTTAAGCTGCGGTCTTTCTGCAATCACTCTTACGTAAGCGGCTATGAAAACATGCATGTAACTAAAACTATAACCGCTTTGCTTTTTTTCTAAAATATATTTATCAATACTTTCCGCCGGAAAAATCTGCTTAGAAAAATTTTGAGCATCGCTTCTTTTTTCCATGACATAAGGTATTATTTTCTCGAAAGGTTTCAAGTCTTTTAATAAATATCCGTCACTTCTTTTCATACATCCTCCATATACTAATCTAAATTCTGCAATTCAAGGAGCTCATATAATACATAGCGGTGCGTACCGGAAAAAAACATTTTCCGGAACACCGCTTAATCGAAGAATAACACAAATTTGCATTATTATCAATTGTTTTATTTTTTATTGCTCAAATCTTCTTGTTTCAATATATAAAAATTTATAGTATAATATCACTATTAATAACATAAACGGAGGCAAAATTGGACTACATAAATCCATTAGGCACAGAAAAAATATCAAAGCTTTTATTTAAGTTTTCAATACCTGCTATTACGGGCATGATGATAAACGCATTATACAATGTTGTTGACAGGATATATATAGGCAACAGCCCTGATATAGGTACTGACGGAATTGCAGGAATTACGGTAGGATTTCCCATAATGATAGTATTCTTGGCTCTGGGAGTTTTATTTGGGGTTGGAGGTGCCACAAACTTTTCGATAAATTTAGGAAGAAAAAATTATACGGAAGCCGAAAATTATTTAGGCAATACATTTTCACTGCTTATTTTGGCAGGAGTACTCTTCGCAATAATAGTGCGTATTAACTTAGAAACTATATTGCTTTTCTTTGGTGCCAGCGAAGCAATCCTTCCTTATGCTATGGAATACATGAAAATAATTGCATTCGGAGCACCCTTTCACATAGTAAGTATTGGTATGAACCATTTTATACGAGCTGACGGAAATCCGAAATTAGCCATGTATACTATGTTTTTAGGGGCAGGAACTAATATTATTTTAGATCCAATATTTATTTATGGTTTTAAAATGGGAATGGCAGGAGCAGCTTTGGCAACTATTATTTCTCAATTTTTCTCATTCTTATGGGTTACTTCATATTTTATCGGAAAACATAGCAGAAATAAATTAAAAATTGAATATTTGAGGCTTAAATCAAATTTGACAGGTAAAATTACAACCTTAGGTCTGCCCGGGTTTTCTCTTCAATTGGCAACAAGTGCTTTAAATGCAATACTTAATAAAAATTTAGTATTTTACGGCGGTGATATTGCTGTTTCCGGAATGGGAGTTATAAACAGCATACAAACTCTGCTGATAATGCCGATTATTGGCTTAAACCAAGGTGTCCAGCCAATTATCAGCTATAACTACGGTGCCAAAAATTATGAAAGAGTAAAGGATGCAGCAAAGTTAGCAATAAAGGCAGCGACAATAATTGTTTCCTTTGGATTTATTATTACAAGGTTGTTTCCTGTACAATTGATATCATTATTTAACAGGAATACGGAATTAATAAAATTTGGGAAATCTGCAATATTTGCATGGTTTTTATGTTTCCCTGTAGTAGGCTTTCAAATAGTAGGTTCAAACTTCTTTCAAGCTATAGGCAGACCTAAATCTGCAATGTTATTAACCCTTACAAGGCAGTTGATTTTGTTAACGCCTGCTATCATAATATTCCCTAGACTCTGGGGTGTGGAAGGGATACTATACGCAGCACCTTTCGCAGATTTCTTATCATTTTTGTTAACAGCAACATTCTTTTATTTAGGAATAAGAAAACTATAATTAAAATTGTAAATGACGATGGAAGAAGTAGAAATGAAGAATGGCGCATAGCGCCATTCTTAATTATATTATATTATTTAATCTCTTTAATTAACTTTTCAAATACAATCAATGCTTTTTCACATTTTTCGGTATCCACACAATACGAAAGTCTTATATGTGTATCTGTTCCAAAGCCGGTTCCCGGTACTACCAAGACATCATGTTCTTTTGCTTTATCCGAGAATTCTTTTGAATCTCCATTTGGGGCTTCTATGAATAAATAGAACGCACCATCAGGCTTGGCAACATTGTATCCCATTTCTGTCAATGCATCATAAAGAATGTCTCTGTTTTTCCTGTATACTTCCAAATTTGGTTTGACATCAATACATTTTTCAATAACAAGCTGGAAAAGTGTAGGAGCACATACATAACCAAGAGACCTTGCAGCTCCTCCCACAGCAGCCATTACAGTTTTGTTATCCTCACATTTATCGTTTACTAAGACATACCCTATACGCTCTCCGGGCAATGATAATGATTTTGACCATGAGTAACAAATAATTGTATTGTCATAATAGTCCGGAATAAAAGGAACCGGCTCGTCATTAAACACCAATTCTCTGTAGGGCTCGTCGGAAATCAAATAGATTGTCTGCCCCAGTTCATTTTGCATTTTCTTTAAATAATCTGACAATTCCTTTATTTCTTCTTTTGAATACACTACTCCTGAAGGATTGTTTGGTGAATTTATAAGAAGGGCCTTAGTATTTTTATTAACAGCTTCTTTAATTCCTTCTAAATTAAGTCTCATGTCATTTTTGCTTTGAACCAATTTCATCTTTGCTCCCTGTCCTTCAACAAAAACTTTATATTCAGGAAAATAAGGGGCCAAGACAATAATTTCATCATCAGCACTTGCTGTCAAAGCTCTGAAAGTAATACATAATGAAGCTGCAGCGCCGCAAGTCATAAATATATCATTCAATGTATAGGATTTGTTAAATCTCTTGTTTAAATTTCCGGCCACTGCTTTCCTGCAGCCGGCATGTCCTTGCGATGTGCTGTATCCGTGATAAACCATTGGGTCGTTATTCTTCACAATGTCAATGATGGCTTCTTGCACTTCTTTGGGAGCCGGTACACTTGGGTTTCCTATACTGAAATCCAAAACGTTTTCTGCTCCGACAACTTCTGCTCTCTGCAAACCATACGAAAATAATTCTCTGATAACAGATCTTTGCGTGCCTAATTTAATCATTTCTTGTGATATCATATTATCCTCCAATAATTTGTAATATTTCCTTTCCACTATATTACCATATTAATAGATAAAAGTAAATGTTATAAAATATCAGTCCTTCAGTAGAAATATAGTTAAATTAATTGCATTTAATATAAGAGTTACAAAAAGAAGAACTGCTGACAAAAAAGAAGAAGCGCTTATTGTATCCATTAAGGCAGGCAAATCATCAATTTTTACTAAATAATTTTGATAGTAAAGTTGAAAGAATATAGAAACAGCGCATAAACTAATGCTGATAATTGAAGTTACAAACCACTTTTCACATTTTTTATACTTAAAAATATTAATAACAGGTAGTATCCAAGCAATTAAGCCAAATATTAAACTGCCTAAATTAAGAAAAATTATCATTACACTCCTCCATAATGCTTCCTTCTAATAATCAATGAAACAATTATCAGTATTGCTCCAATTATAAATAATGAAACATACATTAACATTTGAAAGGGACCTCCCCCAAAGCAGTTAAAAGGGAAAGGTCCGTTAATTATCCATATATACCTTTCATAATCGCCATGAATAAACCAATACAAAATAAAGGGGCTAAGAAAAATTTCAATACCTAATAATAATAACAAATCAGATAGAATAAACTTCAACTTTTTCATAATAATTTCACTTTGCTACTGCCATTTATAATTACTAGATTTCATTAAATCTTTGTTCTTTTCGATTGTCAAGTTGTAGCTCTGCCAATTATTTTCCATTTGGGCATAATACGCACTCATATCTTTCAGGTAATTTATTGTTTTAACTCTTGTCATTATTTGAACATCACTCTCAGAGAGCCTTATAATTTGCGGTAGTGCATCCTGTGATAAATTCATTAAATAGTCGATGTCAATTTCTTCTGCCTGACCGCTTATATACATATCTATATTTCTTTTGGCAATTATTTCATCTATCTTTATAATATTTAAAGTTAAATAAAATGTAAGCCCAACAGCAGCATAAACAGCCAATATGTTAAAATTATGCTTTATAATATAAACAGAAGTTGCTATCAACCCTACTGTCTCAAAGAACAAGAATATATAAACCAATACTCTTAATCTGGTAAAACCGTAAGCACTGTCGTAAAGAGACATCCTGTAATAAGAAGATGCAAGCAATATCCCGGTTGTTGCACAAAGATATATAAGCATAAGCTTAGTAAATAATGCCCATTTATTTTTATTTTCATAAATTTTGTCACTCAATAAATATGTGGTCAACAATATTAAGGCTATGTTCAATACGCTCAAAACCACAAGTTCAAAGAAACCGCGTCGGGCATATTCGGAATAGTTAAGACCATTTGGAAGAATTCCGCCGGAAAACAAATATTTAAATTGTATAACAATAAAAATTGTATAAACAGCTAATACTGACATAAGTAATATATTAAAAACAATTATATCGCCTTTAATTTTCTTGGCAGTATAAACTTTATTACTGATAATATTTGCAATGCTGTTATCATCTTTCATAAAAACTGAATATAAATGTGAAAACAGGTAGAATCCTGCAAATGTTCCTACTATTATTTTGAAGATATTTATGAATTCAAAAAGATTTCTAAACCAATTGTTTAAAATAATAAAACTGTTGTAAAAAACCAAGTCTGCCTTAGAAAGCATCATAACAAGAAATATAACGGATGGTATTGATATTAAAACTCCTATTATTATTCTCTTTGCAAGAATGTTTTTTTCTTTATTATAAGACCTTTCTGCTATCCAATTAAATGGAACTGTAAAATTGATGATTGGCTCAAAAATATTGACAATAATTTTAAAAACTTCTGATATTCTTAATTTTAAAAAATTTAATTTATTTCCCAACAGTAAAAACATACTGCTGTACAAAAATACAAGAGCTAGAAAATTTGTGGGCATCATCATATAATTTGCACTGATGAAGTTGTTCAAAGATATTATAAAAATCGGAATCATCATAAATAATCCTTTGATATTGACTAATCCCCCGCTATTCTTAGCAATATAAAACAAAATAACAAATTGAATTACAAAGAATACAGGAGCACTTATTCCCGGATTATTTGTAAGTATCAAATAAATAAATGTTAAAGCTGAAACAATTCCATATAAAGATAATTTTGATTTAATTCTCTGCTCCATCTTCATCCTCCACATATTCAAGAATGTCACCGGGCTGGCAATTAAGAGCCTTGCATATTTCATCCAAGGTTGATAATCTAATAGCCTTTGCCTTGTTATTCTTTAATATTGATAAATTAGCAGGTGTAATATTGATTTTTTCAGCTAATTCCATAAGTCCTATTTTTCTTTTAGCCATCATGACATCAAGCTGTATAATTATAGCCATAATACACCCCCTACACCGTTAAATCATTTTCGTCTTTATAATAGATAGATTGCTTGAACAAATCTTTCAAGGTTAAACACAAGAGGCATGCAACAATAAATATAACGATTATTATAATTGTTGAAATTGTAGGCATTACTATCATTTTTATTAAATAAATAAAGGATATAACCAAACAAGCAAGAGCAATTTTCCTAAGGCAAGTAACATTGGCATGAATAAAGGGGTTACCATTCATTAGAGTTTTAAAGATAACTTTTAACTGCCATAAAATATATGTACAAGAAATACCTGAAGCTAATAATATTGCTTTAATGAAAATAGTATTTGCCCCAACTATTCCAAAATACTGAAACAGCCAAGACGAAGAAAATGGAACCAAAATACAGCAAATAATTGCCACTATAAACAAAATATCAATGCAAATTTTAGTCATATAATGAACTATGCTTTTCTGGTACATAAAATCCTCCAAAATTTATTATTGTATTCTAATTATAGCAGATATTTTTTGCATGTCAATAAATATTTATTGTTTTACGATAATATTTTATTGATAAATAAAAATAAGGCATCGTGACTCTCAATGCCTTATATTTCTATCTGTATTTCTAATTCATTCCAATAACTTCATTTTTACTTAAATAAAAAACGTCGCCGATATTATAGGAAACTCAGCTGCTGGTTCTTATCAAGAATTTTTTTAACAAATGATTTTCTATGTATTTCGGAAGGACCGTATTCAAGCAGAGCTTCAATGTGCTCTTTTGTACCATACCCCTTATTTTTACTAAAATTATATTCCGGATATTGAATATGTAAGAGCTCCATTTGTCGGTCACGGGTTACTTTTGCAATTATTGATGCTGCTGCTATTCCGTGACAAATTGCATCTCCGTGGATTATATTAAACTGCGGTATATTTATGTCAAGCTTTTCGGCATCAACAAGAATATAATCAGGAACTATTTTGTTTCCTTCTTTGTCTTTTATGTTTTCGACAGCTTGTACCATTGCAAGCTTTGTTGCATTTTTAATATTATATTCATCAACCTTTTTACAGTCGTATTCTCCAATACCGTATCCCAAAGATGATTCTATAATTATATCAAATAATTCTTCTCTTTTTTTAGCCGTCAGTTTTTTGGAATCATTAACGCCTTCTATCAGTAAACCCTTGGGCATAATAATTGCACAGGTTACAACGCTGCCTGCTAAACAGCCTCTCCCTACTTCATCTATGCATGCTATGTAATTATATCCCTTGTCCCACAGACCTTGTTCAATTTTAAGCATGTTATTCTCCTTTAGGGCATCTCGCAGTCTCATTCACCAAAATATTTGCTCCCTTTGCTCGCATATTTTGGGAATTCGTTGCGAATGACCTACCATCCATTTTTCTGAATACAATCAGAAAAATGGGGTTAGGGCATCTCTAATGTTATGTTTCCTAATTTTCCGTTTCTGAAGTCGTTAAATAATAATCTTGCTACTCTATGGTAGTCTATGTCTGTTTTATTTATTAAAAAGCCTTTTTTATGGGCTATATTGTTCAAAATATCCAAAGGGTTTTCCCCTGCTTCTATGCCGTATCTTTCAAGAATTAAATTTTCCTTTCCCATTTGCTGCATTCTTTCGACAAACTTAAGAGCAATTTCCTCCAATACCAATACATCATCCTTTATTGCACCCGTGAATGCAAGATTTAAAGCACACTCTTCATCATCAAATTTCGGCCACAATATTCCGGGAGTATCCAATAAATCAATATTACCGGCCAAGTGTATCCATTGTTTGCCCTTTGTTACACCGGGCATATTTCCCGTCTTTGCGCTCTTCTTTCTTGCCAATGAATTTATTAGTGTTGATTTGCCTACATTTGGTATGCCGACAATCATTGCTTTGATTGTTTTGTTCAATAATCCCCTTTTTTTATATCTTTCAACAATTTCTTGAGTTGCTTCTGCTATTGCCTTATTCAGTTTCCGAAGCTCTTTATTGTCTGTTGAATTATAAAGCACAACCGACCAGCCCTTGCTTCTGTAGTAGTTTTCCCATAATTTATTCGCATTTGAGTCTGATAAGTCGTATTTATTTAATACAATCAGTCTTTTTTTGTCTCTAAACAATATGTCGAAGTCAGGATTTTTACTGCTGTATGGAATTCTTGCATCTACAACTTCAATGATTAAATTAACTAATTTAATATTTTCCAGCAATAACTCCTTTGTCTTTTTCATATGTCCCGGATACCAGTTTATATTCATAATGTACCTCTAATCTGAAAGGGACACACCTTATTAAAGGAATGTCCCCTTTATATGAGGACGTCCGCCCTCAATTCAATTAATACCTTCTCAGTTCTTTAACTTTAGTTGCTTTACCTGTTCTTTCTCTCAAGTAGAACAAACGAGCACGTCTTACTTTACCTCTTCTTACCACTTCAATTTTTTCAATCTTTGGTGAATGAACAGGGAATGTTCTTTCAACTCCAACGCCGTAAGATATTTTTCTTACCGTAAAAGTCGCTCTGTTGCTTTCGCCTTGTTTTTTAATTACGATACCTTCAAATATCTGAATTCTTTCTCTGTTTCCTTCTTTGACCTTTACATGTACTTTTATAGTATCTCCAACATTAAAAGGTGTTACGCCTTTAACTTGTTCGTTTTCTATAGATTTTATTAAGTCCATTTGTATACCTCCCTTCGCCTTAACGTTCTTGTTACCTGTACAGAGGACCGCCGTATACTTTTAGCATTATAGCATATGAATCATAATGCATACAACATTTATTTATACTTCTTTGCTAACTCGTTGTACTTTTCAATTATACTTTTGTCCTTTATCATATCGGGACGTCTTTTTAAAGTAATTTCTATTGCTTTAAACAAACGCCATTCTTCAATATTTTTGTGATGTCCCGATAATAATATTTCGGGCACATCTAAGCCGATGTAGCTTTCCGGTCTTGTGTATTGGGGATATTCGAGTAAATTTTCGCTATGTGATTCTTCCTTTGAAGATTCATCAGAGCCCAATACTCCTTTAATGAGCCTTCCTACCGCATCAATAATCATTAATGCAGGCAGTTCCCCGCTTGTTAAGACATAGTCTCCCACAGATATTTCCTCATCAACATATTTGTCGATAATTCTTTGGTCTATACCTTCATAATGTCCGGGAATAAGTATTATATGCTCCTTATCCGAAAGCTCTTTAGCTTTATTCTGATTAAATAAACTGCCTTTTGGTGATAAATAAACAATATATGAATTATGCTTTTTAATAGCTTCCAAAGCTCTAAACATAGGTTCCGGTCTCAATAGCATACCGGGACCTCCGCCATAAGGATAATCATCTACTTTTTTATGTTTATCTTCGGAATAATCCCTAAGGTACACATATTCTATTTCAAACAATTTATTTTCTACAGCTCTTCCGATTATTCCGTTTTTTTTATAAACTTCAATTAACTCCGGAAATAAAGTTACTATTTCAAATTTCATTCCAATAACCCTTCAATAACATCAATTATCATTTTTTTTTCCTGAATATTGACTGATTTCACAACATCCTTTATTGCAGGTATCAAAAATGAGCTTTTGTTATTTCTTACTTCATATACATCGTTGGCTCCGGTTTGATAAATTTCTGAAATTTTTCCGATATATTCACCGGTACTAGAATACACATCCATTCCATTCAAATCAAATAAATAGTAGGAATCTTCGGGAAGTTCTCTCAGCTGGTCCTCAAGTATGGAAATGTATGTGTCCTTATATGATTCTGCAGTATTCATATCGTCGATATTTCTTAGCTTAAGATAAACCATACCTTTTTGGTACCATACATCGTCAATTACACGCTTTATGTTGTCTTTTTCCGTGTAGACGTATTCTAACTCCTCGAATCTTTCCAAATCATCGGTCATTGGCATGCATTTTATATAGCCTTTGATACCGTGTGTATTTATTATTTTGCCAACTTTAATATAATCCTTCATTTCTACCTCAGAAAGGTTATTGAATTATTTCTACTATAACCCTTTTATTATCCTTTGTTGCAGCTGCTTTAACAACAGTCCTTATTGCTTTTGCTATTCTGCCTTGTTTTCCTATTACTTTACCCATATCATCAGGAGCTACTTTTAATTCAATTATCAGTGATTGACTGCCTTCAACTTCATTGACTTCAACCATATCGGGATTGTCAACAAGAGATTTTGCTATAAATTCTACTAATTCACCCATGATATCACCTCTTATTTGTTTTCATCTCTTTTTTCGTAAATGCCGTTATTTTTGAAAAGCATACTTACTGTGTCGGTCGGTTTAGCTCCGTTATTCAGCCATTTGATTGCACTTTCATCGTTTATTTTCACAACCTTCGGCTCAACTACAGGATTGTAGTATCCTATTTCTTCAATGAAACGACCATCTCTTGGAGAGCGTGAATCTGCTACTACTATTCTGTAAAAAGGTTTCTTTTTGGAACCCATTCTTTTTAATCTGATTTTTACTGACATTATGTCACCTCCTTGATTTAGTGTGTGGGACACACCTCTTTTTATGGAGCTATGCTCCTGTTTGAGGAATACCCTGAATATATATGAAAAAGGAAAATCCTATTTCTAACAATAATATGGTTAAAATGGCAGCTTGAATCCGCCCATACCGCCAAAGCCTTTCTTCTTGCCTGTACCCATCGCTTGGAATTTTTTCATCATTTTTTTCATTTCTTCATACTGCTTTAATAATGAATTGACCCTTTGAACAGATGTTCCGCTTCCCGCAGCTATTCTTTTTCTTCTGCTGCCGTTGATTATCGAAGGATTCATTCTTTCCTTCTTAGTCATAGATTGAATAATTGCTTCCGTATACACTAATTCTTTTTCATCAACTTTAAGACCTTTTAATTTTTTCTTGCCTCCAAGTCCGGGAATCATTTCCAATATCTCATCCAAAGGTCCCATATTTTTCATCTGCTGAAGCTGCGTTAAGAAATCTTCTAAATTGAAATCTTGAGTTTTTAATTTCTTTTGAAGTTCAATTGCCTGTTTCTCATCAAAAGCATCCTGGGCTTTTTCAATAATTGATAGAACATCTCCCATCCCGAGGATTCTTGATGCCATTCTGTCAGGATGAAATGTTTCAAGCTGGTCCATCTTCTCTCCAACAGATAAAAATTTTATAGGCTTATCCACTACGGTTCTTATGGAAAGCGCTGCTCCGCCTCTTGCATCACCATCAACCTTTGTAAGTATTACTCCTGTAATATCCAAATAAGAATTGAATGTTTCTGCAACTTTAACTGCATCCTGTCCTGTCATTGCATCCAATAACAAAAGTATTTCATCAGGCTTTACAGTTTTTTTAATTTCAACTAATTCTTCCATCAACTCATCATCTATATGAAGCCGTCCGGCAGTATCTATAATAACAACGTCATTTCCATGTTTTCTAGCATGATTTATTGCTTCCTGTGCAATTGTAACAGGAGATTTTTTATCTCCCATTTCAAAAACAGGAACTCCTACACTTTCTCCCACTACCATAAGCTGCTTTATTGCAGCCGGTCTGTATATGTCGCAAGCTACAAGTAAAGGTCTCCTGCCGTCTTTTTTCAGTCTTCTTGCAAGCTTTCCGGTAGCTGTTGTTTTTCCTGCCCCTTGAAGCCCGCACATCATAAAATATGTTATATCATTCGAATTGAATTTAAGCTTGCTTTCACCCTGACCCATTATTTTGGCTAATTCTTCATGGACTATTTTTACAACCTGTTGTGCGGGAGTCAAACTTTCCATTACTTCAACGCCTAATGACCTTTCTTTCACATTGTTAATAAAGGCTTTAACAACCTTAAAATTAACATCTGCTTCAAGAAGTGACATCTTGATTTCTTTCATTGCTAAGTCTATATCTTTTTCAGTCAGTTTTCCCTTGCCTCTAAGCTTGTGTAATGCATTTTGAAGTTTATCGGATAAGTTTTCAAACATTTTTAACCCTCATTAATTATTCTTAATGCTTCAAGTTTTATTTTTTCAATAACATCTTTATATTTTTTATCATCAATCTTTGATGATAATTGTATGATGTTTTCTGCTGCTTCACTGAATTTAACGTATTTATCATATAGTTTTATTTTCCGCTCATACTCTGCAAGGTTTTTTTCAGCCCTTTTTAAAGCATCATGTACTCCCTGCCTGCTGATGTTCATTTCTTCAGCAATTTCTGACAAGCTGTAATCCAAGTTGTAATACATTTCAATTATGGTTGCTTGATTTTTTTTAATCAGATCTCCATAATAATCATACAAGATGCTATATATAAAATCCTTCTCTGACATAATAACCCCTGTAAAGTATTTTACTTGACAGTGAATTTTACCGCATCCTGATTATTTTGTCAATAGTTTTTTTGATATATTGAGACATATTATTCATTATAATGAAAAAAATAATAAAAATATCAAGCGAACATTTGCAGGACACAATTATAATTCTTAGCGAATGAAGGCTTAAAACCCGTTAAGCAGCTTGCACTGTTTGAGCAGAGCGAGTTTGCAAGCTGTAGGGTTTTTAGCCGTAGTGAGCGCATAGAATTATTCGTGTCCGAAACCGTGAGCGGATATTTTTATTATTTTTCGTGTTTACTCAAAAATTGCATTAACGAAATCTTGAGCGTTAAAATCCTGCAGGTCATCTATTTGCTCTCCGACACCGATATATTTTATCGGTATTTTCAGTTCGTTTACAATAGGAAATGCTATGCCTCCCTTTGCTGTTCCATCCAATTTCGTTAAAATCAAACCGTTAATATTGCATGCTTCTTTAAACAGCTTTGCTTGAACAATACCATTTTGACCAGTTGTTGCATCTATTACAAGATACACATCAATATGGGCTTCGCTGAATTCTTTATCAAGAATTTTAAAAATCTTGCTGAGCTCATTCATAAGGTTCTTCTTGTTATGAAGTCTTCCTGCAGTATCACATATCAATATATCTGCTTTTCTTGCTTTTGCTGCCTGTATTGCATCAAAAACAACTGCTCCGGGGTCTGAGCCTTGCTCTGAAGCAATTATATCAACTCCTGCTCTTTGACACCACTCTTTAAGCTGCTCAACCGCTGCAGCTCTAAATGTATCTGCAGCAGCAACGATAACCTTGTTGCCGGACTGCTTTAATCTATAGGCAATTTTGCCGATAGAAGTTGTTTTACCGACACCATTTACCCCAACTATTAATATTACCCTCTGTTTATCTGTTACATCAGGCCTTTCATTTTCCTTAAGAACATTTATCAGATACTCTTTAATTACATCTTTAAGCTCCAGCGTATCTTCTAATTTTCTCTTTTTTGCTTCTTCTTTGATATAATTAATAATGTCCATCGTTGTTCCAACACCCATGTCGGAAGTAATAAGTATTTCCTCCAATTCGTCAAGAAAATTATCATCTATTTTTTTGTATTGAAAAATCACGCCTTCAATTTGCTCTGTAAGGTTTTTCTTTGTTTTGGAAAGTCCTTCTTTTAATTTGGCAAAAAAGCCTTTTTCATTGTTCATATTTGCCTCCATCTTATTTGGGGACATTCTTCTGTCCCTCTTCCGCTATCTCTTTAGCGACTATCCCTATCCGAGTGGTTTATCCCCATAGCTTAACTGTGTGTCCCTATAATGCTTTGTTCATCTGACAGTTTCATCGATACTAATTTTGTAACTCCCTTTTCTTCCATTGTTGCTCCGTATAAAGTGTCAGCATACTCCATAGTTCCTTTCCTGTGAGTAATTACAATAAATTGTGTTTCCCTTGAAAATTCTTTTAGATATTGCGAAAATCTGAAAATATTTAAATCGTCAAGCGATGATTCAATTTCATCTAATATGCAAAATGGCGTCGGCTTGGTTTTTAAAATTGAAAACAAGAGAGCAATTGCAGTAAGCGCCTTTTCTCCGCCTGACAGCAATGATATTTTGCTCAATTTTTTACCCGGCGGCTGTACTGTAATTTCTATGTTGCTGTTTAACGCATCTTCCTCATTTTCCAAATAAATATCTCCATTTCCTCCGTTGAAAAGCTTCTTGAATACTTCAGAGAATTTTGCTCTTATATTGTAAAATTCTTCAACAAACTTTTCTTTCATTTGAATTTCAAGCTCTTTTATTACCTCATTCAACTGCTCGATGGCATCTTTTAAATCCTTCTCTTGTTTTGTTAAAAAATCATATCTTTCTCTAACTTCTTTGTACTCTTCTATGGAGTCCAAATTAATATTCCCCAATTCTTTAATTGCCTTTTTGCATGAGTTCACTTCGCTGTAAAGTTTCGTTTGACTAATGCTGTCATCCTTATATTTTAGTGCCATTGCATAGTTTATTTCATAGTCTTCCCATAGTTTTGCAGAAATATCTTCAATTTTTGAACTTTCTCTTTCAATTTTAACATTCAATTTCATTTCTTCATCAAGTATATCGGTTATCAGTTTATTTGATTCATTAATTTTATTTTGGTAGTCATATATTTCATTTTGATAATTTTTATGAGTTTCTTTTTCTTTTATATAGCTTTCGTTTAATGATTTTATTTCTTCTTCCAAAGCATCAGAGCATTCCGTAAATTCAATAATTTTTTCTCTTGCTGCTTCAATTTCCTGCTCAATAGAGGATAAGCTTTCTTCTTTATATTTTATGGAATTTTTGTTTCTTTCTATTTCCATATGAATATTATTCAGTTTTTCTTCTATAAGTTTAATATTCTGAGTAATATTAGATACCTTGTCCCTTTGTATTGAAATTGTATTATTGTATTCATCATATTTCAATTTATTGGAATTATTCATTAATATGGTTTCTTCAATACTCTTTTCTTTTTGCTCGACCAATAATTTCAGTTTTTCTGTTTCAGCATTCAAATATCTTAAATCATTTTCATATTTTTGTTTTTCACTCTGTATGAAATGAATTTCTTCTTTATATTTGTTGATAGCAGCAGTAGTTTTTTCATTTTGCTCTGACAGCATTTTAATTTTTGAATTATTCATCTCATAATAATTATTTTTTTCATTAATAAAACTCTTAATTTCTTCTACGGAATTGTTTAATTCTTTTATTTTAAAATTCAAAAGCTTCAATGAATCATTTTTTTCTTTTAATTCTTCCGATAGTTTGTCTAAATGAGCTTTTAATTCATCAATTTCTCTTTTCCTTCCCAAGAGAGCTTGGTTTGAGCTTATATGCCCTCCTGTAACGGAACCGCCCGCATTTATTACATCTCCTTGAAGTGTTACAATTTTAACTGTATTTCCAAGCTTCTTGGATATTTTTAGACCGTTGTTCAGGTTGTCTGCAATAATTATTCTTCCAAGCAAATTTTTAATGACTTTTTCATATTTTGAATTTGTTTGGATTAAATTGTCTGCCGTGTCAATTACGCATTCTTCCTTTAGTACTTCTCTTTCGAAGTCATTTAAACTTCTTTCTGTAAGCATATTAATAGGAAGAAAAGTAACTCTTCCGATTTTATTCTTCTTTAAATACTCTATTATTTCTTCGGCTTCTTTATCAGTGTTTACGATTATGTTTTGTATTGCGGAGCCCAATGCTATTTCAACAGCTTTTTCATATTTTTTTTCTGTTTTTATTACATCGGCCACCGTTCCCAATATACTGTTTAATACAGGCTCCTTATCCTTGTTGTTCATTACGGTTTTTATGCTTTTATAATATCCCTCATAATATGCTTCCATATTTGTCAGGATATTTATTTTTGATTTTGTGCCGTTATACTCTTCATTTAACTTGGAAATATGTAAATTTAACCTTTCTTTATTTTTTTCTGCATTATTTAATTCTTCCAATATGCTTTTCAGTACTGCTTTCTTTTTTATCAGCAGTTCTCTTGTAATCCTTTGTTCTTCCTGCAGATTGTTTATTGTTTCTATTCTCTTTTGTCTTTCTTCTTCTTCTGAATTTACTTCTTGGTTTAAATGCTTAATTCTGTCTCCGTTGTTTATTATTAATGATTCAATTGTGTTTTTATTTGAATTGTTTTTATTGATATCCTTGTGCAGTTCAAACAATTCATTTTTTTGCTGCTCAATCGATTGCACGATTTCATCAATTTCTTCTTTATATTCTTTAATATCTGAGTTTAATGATTCAAATTTTTCTATATCTCTCTTGTATATCTCTTCGCAAGAAACTTTTTCTTGAATTAAAACATTAATCTTTTCTTCTAATTCCAAGTTCCTTTTTTCAAGTTCTCCTATTTCATTTTTAATATTGTCTATGTTTGAGCTGTACAACAATTTTTTTTCTTTGTGTACTTGTCTTAAGCTCTTATATTTTTCTAAAGCTTTATTTTTTGAATCTCTCAGCGCTTCAGTTTCATTGATCTTATTCTGTAAGTCATTAATTTTCTCTTTTTGAGATTCAATAATTTCAGCATAATAATCTCTTCTTTTTTGCAGCCTAAGCTTTTCTTCCAATGACATATCTCTTTGGTTTTTCAGGGCTTTAAGCTGCTCACAATGTTTTTCGTATTCATGAGCTAAATAATTAAGCTCGTATTTTTTTAGATTGTCCCTTATTTCAATAAATTTTTGCGCCCGGATACTTTGCTCATAAAGAGGCTCGATACGCTCCTTAAGCTCATATATTATATCTTCTACTCTATCCAGATTATTCTTTGTTTTTTCAAGTTTCCTTTCAGATTCTTCTTTTCTTGTCTTGTATTTTACTATTCCGGAAGCTTCCTCAAAAACTTGTCTTCTCACATCAGAATTAGGGCTTAAAATGTCTTCCACCCTTCCTTGTCCAATAAAAGAATAGCCTTCTCTTCCTATTCCGGTATCCATAAAAAGCTCTTTTATATCTTTAAGCCTGCATTGCTGTTTGTTTATGTAATATTCGCTTTCACCTGTCTTGTACAGCTTCCTGCTGATGCTTACTTCTTTGTATTCAAGTGGTATTATACCCGATTCATTGTTGAAAGTCAGCCTTACCTCAGCATAACCCAGGGGCAGTCTTTTTGCAGTTCCGGCAAATATAACATCATCCATTTTGCCTCCTCTGAGGGATTTTGCACTTTGCTCCCCCAAAACCCACTTAATGGCATCGGATATGTTGCTTTTACCGCTCCCGTTTGGTCCTACAATGGCAGTAATACCTTTTTCTACTTCTATTTCAGTTTTTTCCGCAAAGGATTTAAACCCGTTTACATATATCTTCTTTAAATACATAAATCCCCCTGTTGCATATTTAAATAATTTTGAAATACTTCTGATTCCTTAAAACTGAATAATCTTTTATTTTTATTATATATTTCAATTATATCATCTTTTTTATTTATAAAGGATATTTGTTTTATTGAAAATCTTTCTTTCAATTTATTGATATTAGACCTTTTTTGGCCAGCGATACTGCTTATCAGATTTTCAGGTGCATGAATTGTGATACTTTCCCCAAGCTCCTTAGTATTCACTTTGCACAGTTTTGACCCCAATGCATAATAGTAAATTCTTTCTTCTACCAATTGCCTGAAAGCGGGATGAAAGGGCCCTGCCATAACATCTTCATCATTATTGATGGATTCTGTATTTTGAAGTCCTATCCTTATAACACTTATATCGTTGATACTGTACAAGCTGTATATATATGCTGATATTTCTACTGCTTCATCCAGAGATAGAGGTTTATATAAGCCTTTTTCATACATGTCAAAAAGCTCAGTATCCTTTATTACCAATGTAGGATAAATTCTCACAATATCCGGTTTCATTTCGATTGACTCAATACATGTTTTTATGTCCTTTATCCTGCTGCTTCCGGGAAGTCCGGGCATTATCTGGTGTCCTAATATAAATCCATACTCCTTTATGAGGCGGCTTGCATCTATTGATTGTTTTTTATTATGCCCTCGGTTTGAAATCTTCAAAACCTCATCATCGAGACTTTGTATTCCTAACTCAATTATATCCATTCCGTATTTTTTTTGAAGCATCAGTATTTCATCGTTTATGGCATCAGGTCTCGTGGAGCATCTTATACTGCTTATGATTTTTAAGTCCTTATAATGTTTTGCAGCCTTTAATAATTCTTCCTGAATTTTCGTATCGATTGCCGTAAATGAGCCGCCGAAAAATGCAATTTCCGTATTGGTATTACCATCAATTGTTTCTATATACCTTTTAACAATTTTATGAACATATTCTCCATCAACAGTAAAATTTTTTTGTCCTGTAATTCTTCTTTGGTTGCAAAATACACAGTTATTGGGACAACCTACATGAGGTACAAAAATAGGAATAATTTTTATTTTCTTATTCATTCAAACAGCCTTCTTGTATAAGAGCATCCTTGGCGGCATTTTGCTCAGCTATTTTCTTGTTTTTACCGACGCCTTTTCCCGCTACATTTTTGTTAACCATCACATTCACATGAAAAACTTTATCGTGGTCAGGCCCTTCTTCCTTTGTAACTACATATCTGATTTTGCATGACTGGCTTTTACTTTGATAGTATTCCTGAAGATACGATTTAAAATCCGTTATAATTTTTCCTTTAACAGCAAGCTTAATATACTCAGTTAAATTATTCAATACGAATTTTTCAGCCTGCTTGTATCCTCCGTCTAAATATATTGCAGCAATAACAGCTTCCACAGCATCTGCCAGTATTGATTTTCTTTCCCTGCCTCCGGAGGATTCTTCACCTTTCCCTAATAGTAAGTATTTCCCTAAGTTTAAATTTGCCGCAACCAAGCTTAGGGTATCTTCGCAAACAACCTGGGCTCTCAATTTTGTTAAGTCTCCTTCAGGATAATCAGGAAATTCATCAAAAATATATCTGCTTACGGAAATGCTTAAGACTGCATCTCCCAAAAATTCAAGTCTTTCATTATTTACCTTGTTATATGCCTTATCCTCATTTGAATATGAGCTGTGTGTCAAGGATTCTTCCAATATTTTTATGTTATTAAATTTATAACCTATTATTTTTTCAAATTCATAAACTGTACCTGTAATCAATTTTCCCTCCGGAATAATAACATATCATTGCTACTGGATGACATAACTGATGTCTGCTTTCAAACTATGGGACGCATTGCTGCGTCCCCCTTCTTTAAATAATTATATCTTCCAAGTATCTGACAATATCTCCTACTGTCTCTATTTTTTCAATACTTTCATCATCAACTTCAATGTCGAATTCGTCTTCAATTGCCATAACCAATTCAAAAAGTGTTATTGAATCGGCTTCTAAATCGTCTGTAAAGGATGTTTCCATAGAAATGTCTTCAGGCTCAACTCCAACCTTTTCGGCTACTAATTCCCTAATTCTTTCAAACACATCATTCACCTCCTCATAATGCTTTCTTCAATTAATTCATTTACATTGCTTTCTCCGCAAATTTTTGCCTGACGAATTGCATTTTTAATTGCTTTTGCATCAGAGCTGCCGTGTGCTTTTATTACGGGAGCTTTAACTCCCAACAGCGGAGCCCCGCCATGCTCTGAATAATCAAATTTTCTTTTGAAGTTCTTAAGTGCCGGTTTAATTAACATACCGCCTAGTTTAGTTTTCATGCTTGACATAATTTCTTCTTTCAAGCCCTTCATAATTTCCAGCACCGTACCCTCCATAGTTTTTAATATCATATTCCCCGTAAACCCGTCACATATTACAATATCAGCTTCTCCTTTAAGTATATCCCTGGCTTCAATGTTGCCGATGAAATCAAGCTTAAGCTGTGAATTTACAAGCAGTTCATATGTTTCAACAGTCAGTTTGTTTCCCTTGGATTTTTCCACTCCTATATTTGCTAAGGCAATCCTTGGGGATTTGATATTCATAACTCTTTTAAGATAAATATCTCCCATAATGGCAAAGTCATATAAAAATTCCGGTTTTGAATCCACATTTGCACCGGAGTCTATCAATAAGCAAAACCCACCTGACATATTGGGTATCAATGAGCCTATCGCGGGTCTTTCAATTCCTTTAATCCTTCCTATCAGAAGGGTCCCGCCGCTTAATAAGGCTCCTGTGCTTCCTGCAGATACTATTGCATCAGCGTTGCCTTCCTTCACCGCATATAAAGCCTTGACCATCGAAGATTCTTTCTTGCGCCTTATTGCTAAGACAGGTTTGTCATCATTTGATATTATATCCTCTGCATTAATGATTTCTATATTATTGAAGTTTGATGTGTTTTTTTCTAGTATTCTTTTTATTTCAATTTCTTTTCCGCATAGTACCAAGCTTAGATTATACTCATCTCTAGCTTGTATACTTCCGATTATAACAGCCTCAGGTGCATTGTCTCCACCCATGGCATCAATTGCAATTTTCATATTCACCTCTTATCTAATATACTTATATCAGTATATAGCAGTAATATTTGTTTTGCAATAAAAAAATAGTGCCAAGCACTATTTTTTTAAATACCCGACACGGGTTTTAGAGTCTTATTATTCAACAGCTACCACTTCTTTACCGTCATAATATCCGCATGATATACATACTCTGTGAGGTAGCTTTGGCTCATGACATTGTGGACATTCCACAGTATTAGGAACAGTTAATTTTGCATTGGCTGCTCTTCTTGAATCTCTTTTGGCTTTGGAAGTTTTTCTCTTAGGTACTGCCATTTTTACACCTCCTTATATCAACAGGTCTTTCAACTTATCAAATCGCGGGTCTGTTAAGCTGTTTACGCATTGACATTTTTCATTGTTTAAGTTTGCTCCGCAATTGGGACATATGCCTCTACAGTCTTTATCACACAGAGATTTCATGGGTAAGGATAAATAAATCAATTGTTTGATTATATCATCCATTTTTATAATTCCGTCTGTTATAACCATTTGAACTTCATCAGATTCCTTATCCTCTTTATGTACAAGAGATGCTTGGAATTTGTAATTGATTCTATTATTAAACTCCTTTAAACATCTTGCACATTCATCTGTCAGAGTATATTCTATTCTGCCTGAAAATGTCAGACTGTCGTCAATTTTGAATATTTCTCCGCTTAATAAAATATTTTTGTCCAGACGTGTTTCTTCCAAAAATTCCTCATCATCTATTACAAAATTCTCGTTTACAGTCATAGACACATTATCAGATGATAAAAACTTGTTTATCTTAAGCAACATAATACCACCCTTTTTAATTCGCAGAGTTTATTATATGAGAAAAGAAAATATTTGTCAAGGTAATATTTCTTATTATTTGCTTGTTAATTCCTTTGTTTCTCTTGCAATCATCAATTCTTCGTTTGTAGGAATTACAAATACTTTTACTCTGGAGCCATCCTTTGATATTTCGGCTTCTTTTCCTCGTATTTTGTTCTTTTCATCATCTATTTCAACTCCAAGAAATTCCAAGCCTTCGCATATCTCTTTTCTTGCAGTTGCGGAATTTTCACCTAAACCCGCAGTAAATACGATATAATCCAATCCTCCCATTGCTGCTGCATAAGAGCCGATATATTTTTTAACTGTATATGCAAATTTGTCTAAGGCCAACCTGGCTCTCTTATTTCCTTTATCAGCTTCGGCCTCAATATCTCTAAAATCGTTTGAAACTCCTGAAATACCCAAAACTCCGGACTTTTTATTCATTAAATTGTCAACCTGTTCAGCCGTCATATCTTTCTTACAGATTAAATATGTTACTATTGCAGGGTCTATGTCTCCGCATCTCGTTCCCATTACCAAACCTTCAAGAGGAGTCATTCCCATACTTGTATCAAATGATTTTCCATCCTTTATTGCAGTTAAGCTTGCTCCGTTTCCCAAATGACATGTAACTATTTTGGTTCCTTCAAGGCTCTTGCCTGTTATTTCAGCAACTCTTTCAGAAACATATTTATGCGATGTTCCGTGGAATCCGTATCTTCTTATTCTCATTTCTTCATATAATTCATAAGGCAATGGATATATAAAGGATACTGGAGGCATTGTCTGATGAAATGCAGTATCAAATACTCCTGCCATCGGTACGTCAGGCAATAATTCCTTGCATGCTTCAATACCTATGATGTTTGGAGGATTGTGAAGAGGTGCCAATCCAATATTTTCTTTCATTGTATCAATAACTTCATCGTTAATTACTACTGAACATGCAAATTTTTCTCCGCCGTGAACTACCCTGTGTCCGATAGCATCAATTTCGTCCAATGATTTTACTGCTCCGTACTTTTCATCTAACAGTGCCCTCAACATAAGGTTGACTGCATCCTTGTGATTTTTTAAATCTTCCTCAATAACCAGTTTGTCTAATCCTGTTCTTTCATGTTTTAATAAGCTGCCGTCGATTCCTATTCTTTCAACTAAGCCTTTAGCTAAAACACTTTCATCATCCATGTTTATCAACTGGTATTTTAATGATGAACTCCCGCAATTAATTACTAATACATTCATTTTATTCCTCCATAGTTTTAAAATAATAATAATAATATCTAAAATCCCTTAAGATTTTAATGAACACATTTAATAATATTTTCTAGTTTTTTGTTGTTTAAAATAAATATATCACAGTTTGATATTTGATAATTCCACAGTGTATTATCATCAACTATTTTATAATACAATAGTATCCCCTGGATTACACCGTAATGAGTCAAGATTAATGAATTGTCAGGCACATTGTCTATAAAGCCTGAAACCCTATAAATTATATCATCATAACCTTCACCTTTGGGAAATTTATATTTATGTTTAAATTCAATCCATCTTTCTGTTTCATCTGCATATTGCTCTAATATTTCCTCCCAGGTCAAATTTTCAAAAATGCCAAAGTTCACTTCTGTTAAACGGTTTTCAATAATTATATCTTTTTTATTGAAACCTATTTCGTCTGCTATTATTTCCGCTGTATTTTTTGCTCTTTTTAAGGGGCTTGAAAAAATATTATCTATTGTTTTACCTCTTAATTTCTTGCCTGCCTTTACTGCCTGCAAAGCACCTGTTTCAGTCAATTCAACATCTGTAATACCGCTGAATCTCCTGCTTATATTTGATTCGGATTCTCCGTGACGAACTAAATATATCATATCTGCCTCATTAAGAAAAGTACGATTGTCATAAAGACTATCTGGCTTATTTCTGTGATAAATCCGCATGTATCCCCTGTCATTCCGCCTATTTTTTCTTCTATCAGTATGGATATGAAATATGAAACAGCAATTGCAGCAAAACATGCAGTAAACATTATAGCCCGGTACCATGGTATCATTGAAAAAACAAATAATATCAATAAATTAATCAATAATACATTTTTATCAATATTTTCTATAAATACAGTTCCCATACCTTTTATTTTCTTAGCATATTTTTTATTCCAACAAGAAACTATTGTGCTTGCCCGTCCTACAAGAGGCATCATAAAAACAGTTTCAATGCTGCAAAAAGAAAACAGAACAAATTGTGAAAGTATAATTAAAATCAATGCTATAACACCAAAAGCTCCTATGTGGGAATCACTCATTATTTCAAAGATTCTATCCCCTGTCCTTCCGGATAATAAGCCGTCTGCAGTATCACAAGCACCATCCAAATGTATACCGCCGCTTATAAGAATGTACATAACAGTAATTACCAGCCCTCTTATAAAGGATATTTGATTGTTAAAAATTAAATAAACAACAGCCAAAAGAAAACCTATTACCACTCCTACTAAAGTGAAAAGATTCAATGCTTTTACAAAGTTTTCTTCATTATACTCTATTTTTTCCCCAACAGGAATCCGAGTAAAAAAGGAAATGAGAATTAGAAATCCTGAGGCCATTTTATCATTTCTCCTTTATGTTTAAGTTTAATTGGTATTCCTGAAAAAATAAAATACATATGCTCGGCTTGGACTCCAATTTTATTGTTAATCCGCCCGCTTATATCCCTGAAATAATTTCCCATGTAGTAAGAAGGTACAAGACCCATTCCTGTTTCATTAGAGACTATTATAAGTTTTTTATTGTTTTCCTTGCATACATTAATTAATGAAAAAACCTCTTCGGTAATTTTGTTTTCCAATATATTTACATCTTCAACACTGCAATCATCAAAATCCAATTTGCTTTCAACCATGTAATTTCCAATCATCGTTGTTATGCAGTCCAAAAGAACTACTTCAGACTGATTGAATTCAGCTTTATTAATAAGTGTTTTAAAATCAGAGTACATCTCCAATGTCTGCCAGAAAGCCGGTCTTTGCTCCCTGTGCTTTTTAACTCTATCTGCCATAGCCTCGTCTGTTACGGCTGCAGTTGCTATATACAATACGTTTTCCGAATATTCTTTTGCTTTTAATTCAGCAAAGGTGCTCTTCCCGCTTCTTGCACCGCCGATAACAAATATAAGACTCATTCTATCACCATTTAATATTTTTAACCATTAACATTTAACAGTATATCATTTATTTAATAAAAAATAAACAATGAATTTTAAAATTTTAAGGACGGGTGTTCTCGCGGTGCCTGGCGCCGGGCTGCATTAACAAAGGACGGTTCCAAATAGAACCGTCCCGAAATTTTATTGACATTGATATTGATTATAATTAAGATATATGTAAAGGGCGAAAGGATAAAATTATGAGAATAACAGGTGTTGTGGCGGAATATAATCCATTTCATTCAGGACATGAATATCAGCTAAGGATGGCAAGAAGGCTATCAGGCTGTGATTGTATTGCAGTTGTAATGAGCGGAAATTATGTACAGCGCGGAGAGCCTGCAATTATAGATAAATTTAAACGGGCGGAGGCTGCAATTTATGGCGGTGCTGATATTGTTATAGAGCTTCCCATGCCTTTTTCATGTCAAAATGCTGAAATGTTTGCTCATGCAGCAATAATGGAATTAAAAAAGCTTAATGTTGATTCAATAAGCTTTGGCTGTGAAACCGACAATGTAAGACTATTGAAAAAAATTGCTTTATTACAATTAACACCCGGTTTTAACAATTATATTAAGGAAGAAATGAAAAAAGGATTATCATATCCCAATGCCATGTCTAATGCACTTAAATTTATACTTAATGAAGAAGCAGAAGCCGTATATTCACCTAATAATGTCTTGGCTGTCGAATATATAAAAAGTGCCGTGAAACTTAACTTAGAACTTCAATACTATCCTGTAAAACGTGTGGGAATGGCTCACAATGACACCGAAATTTCAGGGCTCTTTCACAGTGCTACCGCAATAAGAAATGCCATAATGGAAGGCTCTTTTGATAATCTTAAGCTTACGGAAAAAAGTATTGAATTGATAAA
>Ga0208195_1001444_pt1 | contig 26041 bp, 19 predicted proteins | sample AD_UKC077_MetaG_FD_184441 | JGI IMG/M metagenome (GOLD analysis project Ga0208195, IMG submission 184441) | Active sludge microbial communities of municipal wastewater-treating anaerobic digesters from USA - AD_UKC077_MetaG (SPAdes) (version 2) | ecosystem: Engineered > Bioreactor > Anaerobic >...
ATTTATCGATAGAAGCTACGATCATACACTGATAGGAACTGCTGATATGATCTTTCCTTATTTTCCAGTAAACATATTTTTCTATCTCTTTTTCACCTAATTCGTCGGGTTGATCAAACCGCTTTTCTGCCACTTGAAGGAAACTCCTCACCGCACTACTGTAATTCTTGATGGAATTAACGCTGTACCTTTGAATCGCGAGTTTTCGTTCAAAGACTGCAATTAAATATTCGATGTCCATCGTTATAAATTTAACCACAGCAAAATTAGCAAAACATGCGTAAATGCAAATATTTTCAAAAAATATATAATAGTTTATTGTATTGATCTTATGTGATTTATCTTTCTGCATCAAGTATAAACTCGAAAGTGGTTTACGCAAGTTTGAAACTTTGCATTTACGAATGTCATATATTAGTTGCGTAAATAAGACGTTATCGGCAATACGAAATAAAGTAGTTCAGAAAAAATATTATATTTGCAACATAAATAAAAAGTAAGCAGAAAATGTAAAAATTAATTTCTTAGACAATCTAACAATCAGCTCAAAAAATTGGGCTCCCACTTTTGTTAAACTCAAAAAGAAATTAATTATGCTTACGATTCAAAATTTATCCTATTCACATCCCAATAAAAATACGCTGTTTACTAATTTAAGTATGACAGTAAATCATTCCGATAAAATTGCATTAATTGGCAATAATGGTGTTGGAAAATCTACTTTACTCAAACTTATAGCCAAGGAATTAGAACCTGATGACGGACAAATTTCCTCCGAAACCAAACCCTATTATATTCCTCAAGTTTTCGGTCAGTTTAATGATTTGACAATTGCCCAAGCCTTACAAGTTGAAACCAAACTCAATGCTTTACACGAAATTTTAAACGGAAGTGTAGATGAAAAGAATTATAGCCTTTTAAATGACGATTGGACGATAGAAGAAAAATGTCAAGAAGCCCTAAGCTATTGGGATGTTTCTGATTTATCACTATCTCAAAAATTAAGCGAATTAAGTGGAGGACAAAAAACAAAAGTCTTTCTCGCAGGTATATTTATTCATCAACCATCATTTGTTTTATTAGATGAACCCAGTAATCATCTTGACAAATCCAGTAGAGACTTACTATACGATTTTATTCAAACCTCAAGAGCAACTTTTATAATCGTTAGCCACGACCGAGAGTTACTTCAGTTATTAAATCCTATTTGTGAGCTCAACAGAAATGAAATTAAAGTTTATGGCGGAAACTATGAATTTTATAAAGAGCAAAAAGAAATTGAACAAAACGCCTTAAGTCAAGATATTCAGAGCAAAGAAAAAGCACTTAGAAAGGCGAAAGAAAAGGAGCGAAAAACAATTGAACGACAACAAAAATTAGATGTTCGAGCAAAAAAGAATTTAGGAAAAGCTGGACTTCCCAAGATAGTATCAGATGCTTGGAAGAATAATGCTGAAAGAAGCTCAGCAAAAATTGCCGGAGTTCATTCAGATAAAATTAATGGTATAAAAGAAGAACTTCAAGATTTGAGGCTTTCTGTTTCTGATATAGAACAAATGAAATTTGAATTTGATTCTTCCAATCTTCATAAAGGTAAAAATCTGTTTATAGCAGAAAATATCAATTTCGCATATAGAACAGGAGGTTTATTATGGGAGAAACCTCTAAACATTCAAATTGTCAGCGGTGAACGAATTGCTATCAACGGAAAAAATGGAACAGGAAAAACCACACTTATCCAAATAATACTCGGAAAACTTAAACCAACGGAAGGAAAAATATTTATTGCTGAAAGTCATTCTGTTTATATTGACCAAGATTATTCTTTAATCAATAATCATTTACAGATTTATGAACAAGCTCAAGAATTTAATCAAACCGGCCTTCAGGAACACGAAGTAAAAATCAGATTAGACCGTTTTTTATTTTCAAAAGATGATTGGGATAAGCCTTGTCATACATTGAGTGGCGGAGAAAGAATGCGGTTAATGTTGTGTTGTTTAAACATTGCTAATCAATCTCCCGACATTATTATCTTAGATGAACCTACCAATAATTTAGACCTTCAAAACATCGAAATTTTAACCAATGCAATCAATGAATATGAAGGAACTTTAATTGTAATTTCCCACGATAAAACGTTCTTACAAGAAATAAATATTGAACGAACTATTGAATTAATGAAGTAAAGCCGATAACATCGGTTTTGCAAGAGAGCGGGTTATTGTTTCCGTTCAAAGATTTTCGTTATATTTAAAGTTCCGTCTTCGCTTGGAAGTCTTATGCTAAAATCCGCTCCCTCGCAAAGCCGCGGCCCGTTGTGCCTCATTGTAGAAAGCCGCCGCACATTCAAGCACATTTGGCTTTTGCCGACACAAAAAGCCCAAACAAAAAACCAAAAGAGCTTGAATTTTGCCAACGCTCAATAAAGACGACCGGCTAACTTGAGACGCTGAGAAATACGTTCTTTGAAATCCTGTGGAGAAATTACCTTGACTTGTTCTCCGAAAGAAAGAATCAATCGTTCCAACTCAAAATTTGGAATGACTTTGATTTTGACTTCAAGTCCAGTTGGATCGTTTTTGTGCTTTTGACTTGGATGAATGGGCTTTGTAATGACATAAGGAGCAACTTCAGGAGAAAACTTCAAGATGATTTCCTGTAAGTCCCCATTTTCGGGGCGGGTTACTCCAACCAAATCGAAAAAGTACTCTTGCCAATCGGTTTCTGACTGTTTGTATTTCTGGGCAGTTTCAGACAATGACTCAATTCGGTCTAAGGCAAGATTCCAATTCGGAACCTGATTGTTTGCATTGAGACCAAAGACAAACCACCTATTGTTATACTGCTTTAAATAGTATGGATGAAAAGTGATTTCGTATGGTTCAGAACTTTTAAAGTCCTTGTATTTGATAAGTAAAACCCGCTCATTAACTATGGCATTGAACAGTGGAGTTAAAAAATGAAGCCCTTTAAGGTCAATATTGCTCTCAAAGCTGATGATTTCACTTTTACGCTCAATTAAGCCAAACTTAGATTCAAGCATTGGAATCATTTCATTGACCCACTCAAACTGTGGTGTACCGGAGAAACGAGAAAAAATTTGAAGGGCTGACTTTATTTGTTCGGCTTCCGAATCATTTAAAGGTTGGTTACTGATTGAAAAAGATAAATCTTCATATCGATAAAATACTTTTCGACCATGACGGATTCTGCCAAGAGGGATAGACCAGCCTGCATCACTTTCCATGAAACGGATGTCATCAAACAGTTGCCTTCTTTGTATTCCTTCGCTGTTTGGGTTAAAATCAATCAATGCTTTATTGCATTCTTCGAGTAGGTCTTCCCAAAAATACATCCTACCCGTGTTGCGAAAGCAACGGTCTAAGACTTGATAGCGGATAAGTGCATTTTTGTTGACAGACATAACTTAAAGACTTTTAAGTGCAGGTTGAATGCACAGCACAAAGATACTTTTATTCCCTGAATGAGCAATGTAATGAATGGAAACACAAAATACGCTTTTGTAACTTATTTTTATATGTATCTTTACCGTGCAGATTGAGTGCACAGAAGCATTATACTTTTGCAGAAGTTCTTTGAAACACTTGCCACAAGATATTGATTCGTGGGTGCTGGTCTCAGATTTCGGTTTGAGACAATGATCGGCATCTTCTCCCGACCTCTGGTTGGGATGAATGTCACTTAGGCATTTTTAACAGCGGTTATTGATTTCAATGTCAATAATATGAAGTTGTTATTGATGTAATTATTAGTGATGAATAGGTATTGATTTTCAGTTATTATAATTGAAATATTCATACAAAAAGAGTATCCGGCAGGTGTTTTCAAAGTCCTTCAAAACTTTAGACATGAAAATTGAACAGGCACATATCGACCAAATACGGAAGGAATTTGCAGAACTGCAAAGCAAGGAGGACTTAGTGAAACTATTAAGTGACGCTAAGAATATGCTTTATGGTGAGGAATGTAAGCCAGTTCAATTAAAATCATTGACCTATTACGCTAATCCTACCCTTTGCAAAACGCGTTATCAGACTTTTACCATCAAGAAAAAGTCGGGTGCAGACAGAACCATCCATGCACCCGTGAAAGGGTTAAAATCTATCCTTCGCTCTCTAAACTTTGTGCTTCAATGTGTTTATGAACCACATGAAGCAGCAACAGGTTTTGTTTTGGAAAAGTCAATTGTAGACAATGCCAAAAAGCACGTGGGGCATCATTATGTCCTAAACATGGACTTGAAAGATTTTTTTCACTCTTTCGACCGAAACAGAGTGAAGATGGGCTTTATGTATGAGCCATTTAACCTGAATGGAGACAAAGAACCATTAGCATTTCTGTTGGCAAGTCTTTGCACTCATCCTTTTGAAGTTGATGGAGAAGAAAAAACGGTACTCCCACAAGGTAGCCCGACATCTCCAACTTTAACGAATATTCTTTGCAAAAAGCTTGACCGAAGACTTACCGGACTTGCCAACCGATTTGGAGCAACGTATACAAGGTACGCTGACGACATTACATTTTCGTCACCACACAACATCTATACTGATGAAGCTTTTAACAATGAGCTAAAGCGAATAATTGAAGATGACCAAAAACTGGTTATAAACCCGAAGAAAACACGTTTACAAAAAGCAGGGTATAGACAAGAAGCAACAGGCTTGATTGTAAACGACAAGGTAAATGTCCGTAGGAGATATGTGAAGCAAATCCGCATGTGGCTTTACTATTGGGAAAAGTACGGCTATGAAAAAGCGGAACAGATTTTTAAACGGGATTACATTGTCGACAAAGGCCATGTAAAAAACATCAATGCTCATTTGGTGAATGTGCTTGATGGGAAATTGGAGTTTTTGAAAATGGTGAAAGGTGCTGAGGATACTACTTATATAGGTTTGAAGGAAAGGTTTGATAAATTGACTGGATTGAAAGAAACAAAGGATCAATCCAAGATTGACCTTAATTCTGTTTTAAATACATTGGTAAACAAAGGACTCAATAAAGCCATGAACCTTTATAGTAAATTCAAAAATCAATAAATATGAACGAAGAAGACTTGAGAAAATTCATAGAGTTTACAAAAACCTTGCTAACACAATTGCAAGGGCAAAATGAGTATGCTTGGTTTTTTGAGTCTTTCAACCTTGAAATAGTCAATAGCTTTTTCCAAAACGGAGCCAATACCTCTGGACTTGATAAATTTCAAAGCATTACAGAATCTGACGTTGGTAGAATAAAGGCTTATTTAAGTTTCGTTGATAAAAAGGCACTGAACTATGGTAAAGAGTTTTACAAGGATATTGTAGAAGATAATCTCAGAAAAGAACTTATTAAAGACTTTAAAGCAATGAAAATCGCATTAAAAAATGAAGATATCGTGGAATTTGGACGAAGACTTTACTTACAAATAGAAAACATATATAATTATTCTCTTTCTGAATTAAACGTGCATGAATTGATCCATTCAAATAAAGATTTTTATTCCAAAGTGCCATTCAAATGGAGTGAACGTGCTAAGTCCTATGATTACGATTTTTTCAAGTCTTTCTATTCTTTTGATAAAGAATTAAAGGTCTACTCTCCAGTGGAATTATCAAAAGTCAGTTTCAACACAAAATCTGTATTTCTAATGCATTACTTCAATTATTCAGTAAACAAATTTAATATAGATGACATCTACTTTTTAAGAAACAAAGGCAGTCATAGAGGAACATTAAATGAAGATGAAAAAAATAAGCTCCAAAGTATATTTAATGATTTCGATAAAAACTACAGTTTTTATCATAAAGTACTTTTTGATGTTGTAAACGGAATAAAAAACATACGATAAAATGCAGATACACCGCACAGATAAAAACAAACTTTGCATGAAAGAATAATAGCCATGAAAATTTTTGACCATTTCCAACACATCAATCTCACCAACGACCAACGCCAGGCGTTGGAAAAGCTTCACGCTTTTTTAGAAAGCGATGAGCGGATATTTATTCTTCAGGGATATGCAGGTAGTGGTAAAACAACCTTATTAAAGGGTTTTGTTGAATATCTCAAATCTTTAGAAAAGAAATACCAATTAATGGCACCAACTGGCAGAGCTGCAAAAGTCATCAATCAAAAAACAGGCTTTGAATCTACCACCATCCACAAAGGAATTTACAGCTTTGAGGAATTGCAGGAAATCAAACAAGGTGAAGATGAAAACGATGTTTCGTTTTTGTACCAATACAAAATCAGAAACAATCCGGAAGTTCATGATTCGGTTCTGATAGTGGATGAAGCATCTATGGTCAGCGATATTTTGAGCCAAGGCGAGTTTTTCCGCTTTGGAAGTGGGCATTTGTTGCGAGACCTAATGACTTATGGAAGAATTCAAGAAGCTACCACAACCAGCAAAATCATCTTCATTGGTGACCCTGCGCAGTTGCCACCAATAGGAATGAACTTCTCCCCTGCACTTGACCCGAATTATCTAAGTGAGACTTACAAGGTTTCTGTTTCGCAAGCGGAAATGAAGGAAGTGAAACGTCAAGATGCCAACAATGGCATTTTGATTTCGGCCACTAAAATAAGGCAGTGCCTTACTTCTGGCTACTTCAATGATTTTGATTTGAGAGAAAATGGACGGGACATTTTCAATCCAGCTTATCAAGATTACTTAGAAACCTACAAGGCGCAACAAGACCAAAAAATAATCATCTGCTACAAAAACAAAACAGCACTTGATTTGAACCGAGCTATCCGCAGAGAAAAATTTGGAGATGATTTACCCATACAACCATCTGACACAGTTATCATAGGAGGAAACAATTACCGCTTAGGTATCATGAACGGTGAATTTGCGGTTGTTTCAGAATCAAGTCCACAGGTTGAAAGCAGAGATGTTAGTTTTTACATTGAAAAAGGAAAAACAAAAACTGTTAGATTAACTTGGAGAGGAATTAGCCTTGTTTTACCTGATGAAAACAATCAGCCCAAAACCATAAACGGATTTATTTTAGAAAACTATCTATACGGTGATAACTACTTAAAACCCGAAGAGCAAAGAGCCCTTTATGTGGATTTTAAAAACAGGCATCCCAAACTAAAAAAGGGTACAGAGGAATTTAAGGAAGCCATTATCAACGATAAGTATTTCAATTGCATACTTTTGAAATACGGTTATGCAGTAACCTGCCACAAAGCCCAGGGCGGTGAATGGTCAAATGCCTTTGTATTTTGGGACAGAGGAACGCAAGCCAACTTCAACTTTTATGAATCGGAACATAACCGCTCAGGTAAGACCAATTCAGAATTTTACCGTTGGGCATATACAGCGGTTACCAGAGCATCCAAGAAACTGTTTTGCATCAATCCACCGTATTTTTCATCCTTTTCAGGCATGAATTTTATTGACGTGAATGTTCAACAAGCCTTCAATGAGTTGACAGGACAATCAAATCCGACAACTGAAATCAATATCAATGAAGTTTTGCCGGAATTGGAAAAATTTGGTTTAGTTGATGCACCATTGACTATCCAAGATCATTTTATTCATAGGTGGTATAATCTCCGAAAACATTACATAGATATTGAAGCTTGGCAGAAAGTTGGGTATGAAATACGATATATCTTCAAAAGAGAAGCCCAAACAGCAGCATTCAAACATTGGGTTAATGGTCAGAATGTTTTTAAAAGCAATTTTCAAAAGTTACCTGCACAAACCAATTCTGATGAGTTATTTGAAACCATCACAAAAATACTAGAGTGTGCTACTCCGATTGTAGTAAACAGGAACAACATTGAAGGTATTCTGACCCAAATTGAATTTGATGTAGCAATTGAAGAAGAGAAGCCTTTCTTGAAAAATCTGTTTGATGTGATAAGTAAAGGTTTAAAAGATGGGGAAGAAATAGCAAATATTCAGCATTTACCATTTAGGGAGAGATATACAATTATAAATAACGGTCAAACCTGTGTTATTGATTTTATCTACGATGGGAATGGCTTTTTTGGCAATGTTCAGCCATTAGAAAACAAATGCGATAGTATTGAACTTCTCGCCAGAATCAAATCCATTGTAAACAACCTAAAAGAAGCAGATTATGTCATTTAAAGAAATCAAAGAACTTAGACAAGCGGGAAAGCTTGATGAAGCTTTGCAAATGGCAAATAAGGCTTTAGAATCAGAACCCTATAACATTTGGAATAAGCGGGCTGCTGCATGGGTGTATTATGATTATCTCAAGAAGAACGCTCAACCTGAATTATATGAAGCATTCAAGGATAATCTTATAAAGATTAAAGACCTGCAATTACCCGAAGATGAGAAAATGGTGTTTGACAATTATGCATGGCAAATTGGCAGTTTAGTTTTTGCATTACAGAATACGGAGCATGTTGATTATGGCAAAATCAATGAGTTATTTGAAATTATCAGAGACTTTAATTTCACCAAGCCATCTGAGGCGTATTCTTTTATTTACAAAGCCTTTCACAAAGGCTATCAAAACTGGTCAAACTATCTAACTTTTGCCGACTGGTGGAATTTTGATAATCTTCGTTCCGAAGACTATTTAAAAGAGGAGTTCAAAGGCAAAAAGATGATGTCTATTGCTGAACAAGCATACATTGCTTATTCCAAGAAGCTTTTGGAAGGAGAAGCTTTAGATCCTTTTGGACAGCAAAGAGTCATTGACAAGGAAAAGATCCAATCATTCTTGCCAAAACTGGACTCTTTGATAGATAAACATCCTGACTATCAATATCCGCCCTATTTCAAGGCTAAGCTCCTTTTGGCATCAGGTAGTGATGAAAATGTTCTATCTGCATTTATACCTTTTGCCAAACAAAAAAGAAATGACTTTTGGGTGTGGGAACTGATGGCAGAAATATTTCCAAATGATAAAGAAATTCAGTTTGCTTGTTATTGCAAAGCCCTGAGCTTAAAAACCCCCGAAGACTTTTTAGTTAAGTTAAGACAGACTTTTTCTGAAATGCTCATTGAAAAAAAAATGTACAATGAAGCCAAAACGGAGATACAAAAAGTTATAGCAACAAGAGAGAAACACGAATGGAAGTTGCCGAATCAAATAGTGCAATGGACAGAACAAGAGTGGTATAAATCTGCCATAGCTAAAAAGGATAACCAAGATTTGTATTCAAGCCACATCAAGCAAGCAGAGGAAATATTGTTTCAGGACATACCGGAAGAAATAATTGCAGTTGAGTTTGTGAACGAAAACAAGAGTATGCTGAATTTTGTGAAGGATAAGAGGAAATTTGGATTCTTCAATTACTCAGGCAATTTGACGAAACCACAAATTGGCGACCTTTTAAAAGTACGTTTTAATGGAGACGGACAAGATGGTTTTTATAAAATCCTTTCTGCTAAAAAAGCTGACTCTAATGTGGCATCTGATGCAATGAAAGATTTTGAAGGAACAATAAAGGTAATTTCTCCACAAAACTTTGGTTTTATAGAAGACATCTTTGTTGAACCCAAAATTATAGAAGAAAGCAAGCTAACTGATGGACAGCAGGTAAAGGGAAGAGCGATACTATCATTCAATAAAAAGAAAAATGAATGGGGATGGAAAGCAATAGAAATCAAATAGCCAACCCTCACAGCCACACAATTACTCACAGTTTGTTTATTTTTAAAGGTGTTCGTGAATGCTTCGCATTTGCCAAGCCGCTCAAGCCTAAGCTAAAACCCAAGCTTGGCAAAGAGTGTTTCTGTCCCAACCCACGACCAAAACGACCGACAAACAAACGGACGAAAAAGAACAACGAAGGCACAACATCACCTATACGCAAGCAGGGGTTTCGTGCTTCGTAGGACAGGAAAGTGGTAAATTTAAAGTTCAGTTCTTCGTGTGAAGTTCAGTGGTAAAATGCCCTGCCTGCGTATAGCTGAGAACCGTTATGCACAAGCGAAAAAGACAACGACACAGCAAATTGACAATGAAAATGGACTATTAAACTTGGTATGAAAAACGAAACTGACAGACAAATAACCCGACACTCATTGCCGACCCGTATGTGTATTATTTTTTTTACCCACCGCACAAAAATTTTGAAATTCTGCCGACCCACTTTGCTCACATTGCCAAAGCCCCACGAGCCAGCGCTACAACCAAAGCTTTGTCAAAGAGAGCAATCTTGCCGACACACAGAAGAAACTTCGATGAAATAAAGTATTATGAATTATAGAGAATCCGAACGCGAAAAAGCCCTAAGAATCAGAGATGATTTCTTCAAAGACCCCGGCAATGGTGAACATCTAAAAGTAAAGTATCCTTTTGTTTTAGAGCAAGCAGAGAAAAACCTATGGACAAAAATCCGAAAGGAAGCCATTAAGTATTTTGCTGATAATAAAATAGTTTGGTGGCCGGGTTCAACAGAACCATCTGGTCATATTCTTTCATCGCAGGTTTCTTGTGTAAATCATTTATTCTTTCTTAGAAATGATAAAGATGCTACGTTAAAGGTTTTGCAAAATATAAATCCTGACTTCGTAGAGGTTTGCCCTGACTTTGAAAATGGTTATATCGGTTTTGAAGTGGTAAGCAAACACAGTTATCTTGGAGAAGTTGCAGAAGGAAAAGAGCAAACACGAGGGGCTAATTGTACTTCAGTTGATGCGATGATGACAGGAAAACTAAAGAATGGCAAGAAAATTCAAGTTCTTATAGAATGGAAATACACAGAACTTTATTCAAAATCTGACAAGTCGGAAGGATCAAGCGGAGCAACAAGAAAAAACAGATATGATGCCTTGATTGATGACCAAGATTCTCCTATTAAAAGAATCGTAAGCATTGACAACTTATATTACGAGCCGTTTTATCAAATCATGCGACAAACCTTGTTGGCATGGCAAATGACAAAAAATAAAGCGAATGAATTAAAAGCCGATGATTGGTTGCATTTGGATATAATTCCTGAAAACAATTTGAATCTTCGTTATCAGGTTCCGGCACCTGATATGCTTCAATCAGGGATTGAAGAAGCGTGGAAATCGCAATTGAAAGAGCCGAATAAATACAATGTAATAACACCTCAAAAGTTGCTGAAACCAATTATTTTTGAAGCGAAGTATCGTAGTTTAGTTAACTACCTGAATTATAGATATTGGTAATTTGCATTGTGAAGATTAATTTATGACAAAAAAAAGCAACATAGAAAAACCTCATTACCTTGATCATCGGAGCCGGTTAAGGGACCGTTTTATTCAGCAAGGAATAAGCGGTTTACACCCCTATGAAATTATTGAGTTATTCCTCACATTCGTAATACCTCAAAAAGATGTCAAACCGGCAGCAAAAGAAGCGATAGATAAATTCGGTACTGTTAAAGGTTTTTTTGATGCTGATGAGAAAGAATTAAGTCAGATTCCTTTTTTCAAAGATAAAGCTCTTGCACTTCGTAAATTCATTAAAGAGGTTTCTCTGCTCTATTATAAGCAGCAAGCAGAGCAATTACCGGTAACACAGTCAAAAGAAGAACTAATCAGCTACTGTAAAGCAAAACTTGGATTTCAGCCGAACGAGGAATTCTGGATGATTTCGCTTGACAGCAAACAGGCTATAATAAAAGAAAACCTGATTTCAAAAGGGCTGTCTGACAAAACTCCTGTTTATCCAAAACAAGTGATTGAAAAAGCGATGAAAAACGGAGCCAGTTCACTTTTACTGCTGCATAATCATCCAAACGGAAATCCACAGGCATCAGAACAAGACATTACCATTACAAAAGCAATTGAAATTCCTGCAAGAGTTCTGAATATATCAATTTATGACCACATCATAGTAGCCGAAGACAAGTATTTCAGTTTCAAAGAAAATAAGCTCCTTTAATTATGACAGAACTGCAAACGAAATTTATCGAAACTTTTGGACTTGGCTCTGATAAAGAGAAGCAAAAAGCAGTTTTTGAAACTGATGGACCAACATTAATTATTGCCGGTCCCGGCACCGGAAAAACATACACTCTTGTTTTAAGGACTTTGTATTTGATTCTTTCCGGAAAAGCAAAACCATCAGAAATTGTGCTGACTACTTTTACTGAAAAATCAGCTTTTGAATTGCGTGACCGTTTAAGTTTATTCTCTAAAAGATTAGGCGAAAAAATAAATCTGCATGAACTAATTACCGGTACGATACATGGTATATGCAACAACTTCAACAATGCTTTTATTAAACGAACACCTCTCAAGAAAAACTATACCGTACTTGACGATCTTACTTGCTCCCTGTTTATTAATGAGCATTTTGAAACTATTATTGAACCTTTTCATGATGGAGAGAAATATTTCGGCAGATGGAAAGGCAAATGGGATACGATTGGTCGTATCAAAAACTTTTATGATAAGATTACTGAAGAGATCATAGATCCTGATGATTTCACAGACTCCTCAGATGATTTCTTGCAACAACTTGGAGAATCATACAAAAGTTATCGTGAGCTGATGTTCGAAAACAACCGGGTTGATTTTTCCTTCCAACAAAGGATTTTCTATGACCTGCTGCAGGATAAAGCAACCAGAGAAAAAATTGCAGGCACAATCAAATACATGCTTATTGACGAGTATCAGGATACAAATTTCATACAGGAGCAAATTGCTTTAACGCTGGTCAAACCGCATAATAACATTACAGTTGTCGGAGATGAAGACCAGGCATTATATCGGTTCAGAGGAGCTACAGTTCGTAATATTCTTGAATTTGAAACACATTTTAAAAAATGCAGAAGAATAAAATTACTTGAAAACTTCCGCTCCCATGAAACTATTATTGAACATTACAATGCATTCATGCAGCAGATTGACTGGACAAATCCGAAAGGTAAAGTTCCTTTCCGGTATCCTGGCAAAGAAGTAATTCCTGCAAACTCAACAGTCTCGCCTGACTACCCGGCTGTGTTTTGTATTTGGGCCGATACTGCAAGAGCTGAAGCCGAACGTTTTGCTGACATGATAGAGTATTTACTAAAAAACAAAGTAATAAACGACCCCAGTGATGTTGCCTTGTTATTGCGAAGTGTGAAATTGGAACACAGCGAGCCATTCATTACTGCACTATACAAAAAGAACATAAAAGCATTTTGTCCTCGGGCAAAAGCATATTTCGAAAATGAAGAGATTAAACTTTTAATTGCTTGCTATGCCTTGATATTCGAGTTTGTTGGCAGTGACCTTGATAATTACTCACACAAGGAAATTATAAACGAAGGAATCCAGCTTCTGGGCAAATATGCTTCAAATCCTTTGGGTGCATATATCCGGCTGATGAACGAAAAAATCAATGCCTTAAAGGACAAAGAAAGTCTTGATGAACTTCCCTCTGATATTCCTTACCAACTTTTTGCTTATGCCCCTTTCAGCCAATATCTGAAAGATGAAAATGCTGCCAGAAACCTATCGCAGTTTTCTTCACTTATCAGTTCGTACATGACTTATTATCATATTCCGCTCATTAATGCAAAGAATAAGGTTGCCGCCAAATACCGCCTTTTCAACAGTTTTTTTAATCTTCTTTTTAATACAGGACAGAACGAGTATGAAGATGAAAACAATCCTATTCCAAAGGGTTATGTTCAGATTATGACCATCCATCAGTCTAAAGGTCTTGAATTTCCTGTTGTGGTTGTTAGTTCTTTGGATAAACAGTATAGCGTGAATAAGCAAACCGACCGTTTCCTTTCACCCTTTTATACAAGGGCAGTATTTGAACCGGAAAACCGGATTACTCAGTTTGACCATGCACGCCTGTTTTATGTAGCTTTCTCAAGACCTCAGAAAATTCTGGTACTGTCAAGCAGTGGAGAACCAAAGGATATTTTTGATTCTGTTTGGGAGGGGCTTGACCAATGGCCTCACGTTAAAAAGGAAACCCTGAAAGCACAGCGATTTGAATCAAAAGACCCCTATGTTCCTAAAAAATCATTGTCCCTCACATCGCATATCAATATTTACGAAACCTGTCCAAGACAATACCTGTTTTACAAGGAATATGAATTTACACCGAGCCGTTCCGGGCAGTTATTGTTTGGAACACTGGTGCATGAAACCATTGAAGACCTTCATCGGAGAATCCTGGATGGCGAAAAAGCGACTGAAAAAACCATTTCCGAAGATTTTGAAAATAATTACAAAGGACTTCTTGCAAATGGTTATAGACCTCTTGCAGAACAATCAAAACATGGGGCATTACGACACTGTTTAAATTATTTCCAAAACAATAAAGACTTGCTTAACAGAGTAATTGAAACCGAAATTGATGTGTCTTATGAAAAGGACGACTACATTATTAATGGTAAGGTTGACCTTTTATTAGGGAAAGATGATAGGCTTGAAGTTTTGGATTTTAAAAGCCAGCCCCGTCCTGTGAAGAATGATGCTGTTTTGGAAAAATATCGTTACCAACTTCATGTGTACGCACATATTTTGAAAGAACGCTACCAGAAAGACCCTGAAAGATTATACATTTACTGGACAGCCGAAGAAAACCGCAAAGATGCCCTGATGGAAATAAACTATGATGAAAAACTGGTTGAGGCTGCCGGTAAACACTTTGATTCTGTAGCAAAATGTATCATCAATAAAGATTTTGAAATTAAAACAAAACCCGATAAAACAAAAGTGTGTAAGGAATGTGATTTCAAACACTTTTGCAGAGTGGAAACTAAATAAAGTAATATATGAGCAAAATTGAAATCAAAAAAACCGAACTCGTATGGCGTGGCAAATACGATGATGAAGGCAAGTTGGTTCCGGTAGAAAAACCCGGTCCCTTCCCTTTTCAGATAGTAGAAAGCATTAATGAGCCACGGGTTGAAAAAGGCGATGAAGTACCAAAACAAACCACTCTCTTTGATACATGGAAAGGCGATGAAGGCAGCACCTTTGAAGACGGATGGAAAAACAAACTCATTTGGGGCGACAACAATTTTGTGATGAGCTCCCTACTCGAAAAATTTGCCGGCAAAATTGATCTTATCTATATTGACCCACCTTTTGCGACTGGGGCCGATTTTACATTGGATGTACTTGTCGGTGATAAAGGTGATTCAATACACAAAGAACATTCGGTTCTAGAAGAAAAAGCATATCGTGATACATGGGGAAATGGCTTTGAGAGTCTTATAACCATGATGTACGAAAGATTGCATATAATGAATGATTTACTATCTTCAAAAGGAGTAATTTTTATTCATGCTGATTATAGGGCAATTTCTCAATTTAAATTGATCTGCGATGAAATATTTGGACAAGAGAATCTTGTGAATGAGTTAATCTGGGCATACAGAACTGCTGGTAATTCTAAGGAATTTTGGGCCCGAAAACATGATAACATTTTGTTTTATCAAAAAAGTGATAAACGAAAATTTAATCTTATTAAAGAAAAATCGTATCATTTAAAAAAATATGATTACGGTGATCATTATGAAGAATTCTATGATGATGAAAAGGGCATGTGGTATTCATTTGTAAATCCTGTAGATGTTTGGACAGATATTTACCCTCTAAAATCAACAAATAATGAAAGAGTCTATTATCCAACTCAAAAACCGGAGGCATTATTAAAGAAGATAATTGAAGCCTGCACAGATGAGGGTGATTTAGTCGCAGACTTCTTCTGTGGCAGTGGCACAACCTGTGCTGTTGCTGAAAAGCTAAATCGAAGATGGTTAGGTGTGGATCTGGGCCGTTATGCCATACACACGACCCGTAAACGCTTGTTGGAAATAGAGAACAGCAAGAGTCTCACCGAAGAAGGCAGAAAATATGGTAAAATGGTTCGCCCCTTTGAAATTCTAAATCTTGGCAAATACGAACGCCAGTTTTGGCAAGTAAAGGCATTTGGTAAAAAGGATGAGAAGCAGGCATTATATGAATACCTGGCCTTTATTTTAAAGCTTTATGGTGCAGAGCCCATTGCCGGTTCGTCGCATATTCATGGCAAAAAAGGCAATGCCCTGGTGTACATTGGCGCGGTGGATGCACCCGTTACCATACAGGAAGTGACTGATGCCCTGAAAGATACCAAAGATATGGGTCAAAAAGAGCTTCATATTTTGGGCTGGGAATGGGAAATGGGCTTAAATGATGCCATTCAGGAAATGGCTAAACAAATGGCTGTCCGCCTCAAACTTCGCATCATCCCCATGGATGCCATAGACCCGCAGGCATCCGGTAAAGGAGATGTAAAGTTTTTTGAACTGGCTTATTTCAAAACCGAAATTGAAACCAAAGGATTAAAAGCGAAAGTTAAACTCGAAGATTTTGTGATTCCGCATACCGACCTAATTCCTCCCGATGTAAAAGAAAGCATCAAAAAATGGAGCGACTGGATTGATTACTGGGCAGTGGATTTTGAATTTCAGAACGACACTTTTAACAACGGCTGGACCAGCTACCGCACCAAGCAGGAACGCAAACTCCGCATGGTGGCAGACCATGAATACTCCAAACCGGGAACATACAAAGTGTTTATTAAAATCATCGACATTTTCGGAATTGACACTTCTCAGGTTTATGAAATTAAAGTGAAATAGCTATGCCACAATCAATAGTACAATACGATAAAACACTTCCCTATATTGAAGATCGCAATCCGTGGGAAGTGCCGGTAAGTTACCTGAAAAAGAAAACGGCCAATGAATATGAGTTGGTTTCCGGGCGCAGGCCAAGTAAGATGCTTCTGGTAAATAAACTCCGTTCGGAAATTGATAAATGGAGAAATGACGGTTATCCGGGAGCCACAGCAACTTCACAGGAATTGCTGGCATTTTGGTTCGATCAGTCGCACCCTCCGGTATTTGGCAATGAACCTTTCCATTTTTATTTCTGTCAGCGTGAAGCTGTAGAAACCATCATTTATCTTTTTGAAATAAAAAAATTCAATGATGTAATTCCGCTTATTCAGAAGTTCCACGAAAAATTTAGTGGAAACCTATTTGCTTCATCTATAGAATTTAGCGAAGATTTGGAAGGCAAACGAAAAGTAAAAAGATATTTCCCCGAAAAAGACCAGGAAGGCGAGCAGGAGTTGCCGGAAAAAGACTTGTTGCGGTATGCTGTTAAGATGGCAACGGGTTCAGGAAAAACCTTTGTAATGGCGTTCGTGGTGGTTTGGAGTTATTTCAATCGCTTAAGAGAAAAAGACAGGCGCTATGCCAATAACTTTCTGCTCGTTGCGCCCAATGTGATAGTTTACGAACGTTTGGCAAAAGATTTCAAAAACGGAGAGATATTTGAAAAGCTTCCTTTTATTCCGGGCTCATGGAAATCAAAGTGGAAATTGAATATTAAACTCCGAAATGACGAAAGTCCTTTGTCGGCCGAGAACAACTTCATTCTTAACAATATTCATCAGCTTTACGAAAGCCGCACTAAAGAATTTAACCCGAATACAATTATTGAAGCCATTCTTGGCCGTAAACCACAGAGTGACCCGGGCAAATCTCCTCAAACCCTACTCGAAAGAATAAAGGAACTGGACAATTTATTGGTAATGAATGATGAGGCACACCACGTACATGATGATGAATTAAAATGGAATGAAAGTTTGCTTGCCATTCACAAAAACTTACCGGGCGGTTTAAAGATGTGGGTTGATTTTTCTGCAACCCCAAAAACTCCTGAAAACACTTATTACCCATGGATCATTTGTGATTATCCATTAGCACAGGCAGTGGAAGACCGAATTGTAAAAGTTCCTTTAATAGTTCACTCAGTAAATAAGAAAGACCCAGAAAAAATCACAAAAGACAATGTGGTTCAGAAATATGGAGATTGGATTTCAGCTTCCCTTGCCCGTTGGAAAGAACACAACGAGGCATATAAGGGGGTGAAAAAGAAACCTGTGCTTTTTATCATGGCTGAAAAAAATGCCTTTGCTGATAAAATTGCCGAATCAATTGCCCGAAGAGGAGCAACCTACGGAATTGATAAAGATGAAATCATGGTTATTCACACTGATAATACAGGTGATGTTCGTAAAAGTGATTTGGAAAGTTTACGGGAAGAAGCCCGGGATGTTGACAACCCTCAAAATAAAATCAAAGTAATTGTTAGTGTTCTGATGCTTCGTGAGGGCTGGGATGTTCAGAATGTAACCATTGTTTTGGGTTTGCGTGCTTTTGATTCTGCGATACTTCCGGAACAGGCTATTGGAAGAGGCTTGCGTTTAATGAGAGATATCAGTCCCGACCGCACCCAAACTCTTGAGGTAATCGGTAATGAAAACTTTGAGAAAATTGTTAAACAATTAGAGATCGAAGGAGTTGGCATCAATACAACCAAAACACCGCCACCACTTCCAGTTACCATTGCTCCTGAGAAAAAGAGATTACCTTATGACATCGAGATTCCGGCTACTGACTTTTCATATACCAGGGCTTATAAAAATCTTGCTGGAATAGACGGCAGGAAATTTCCATCACTGTATTCATCTTCAAAATTGAGCGAAGACAGGAAAACGCTTTTAAAAATGGAAGTGATGAACCTTGGCGTTGAAGTTCATCAGACTGCTGTCGAATCTGAGTTTCTCGAATTAGGTAGGGACCTTACCTCATACATTGTTTCGCAGGTTATGAAGAAAGCCGGATTGACGGATTGCTTTCAATTTGTTTACCCGATTTGTGAAGATTACATTCTGAATAAATGTTTTGAAGTTAAAATTGATGATATAGAAAAAGAAGAATTAAGGAAGGTTTTGCGAGAACTCTCCATTCAGGAGGCTATCATCGAACTCTTGGCAAAAGAAATAGGGAAAGCCACCGTTGAGAAAAAACAGGTAAAAGTCAAAGGGAAAAGCATAAAGCTATCAGATACACCAAAATTCACTTGGAGACGGGGTCACATAAGATTGAAGAAAACCGTGTTTAATTTCGTTGCCACCTACAACCCGTTTGAAGCTGAATTTGCAGAGTTTCTTGATAATGCAACTGACATAGAAGCTTTTGCTGCACTAGCAGACATTTTCAGAATTGATTATCTTTCAAACTCTGGTGCAATCCGTTATTATTTTCCTGATTTTGTAGCAGTACAATTAGTCGGAAAGAAGAAGGTATTCTGGATTTTAGAAACCAAAGGACGTGAATACCCCGATCTTGACAACAAGAATAAAGCGATAGAACGCTGGTGCAAAGCAGTAACAGAACAGACAGGTTTTGAATGGAAATACTTGTTAGTTAAACAAGCAATCTTTAATGTTGATAAGAAATCGACCAAAACCTTAAAGCAATTAAACGATAAAATTAACAGTCAAACAAAAATTGAATAAGCCAGCGCATTTGCAAGCACAATGCCAAAGCCCCACGAGCCAACGCTTCAACCAAAGCTTTGTCAAAGAGCTTGCAAAGCCAGCCCAAAGAAAGAATCTCAAAATTTTTCTCCCTTCTTTAAAGAAAAAATTAATACACGCCAACACACGGGCGACACAGACAGAAAAGAAAATGATACGAATGACAAGTTTAATATGAAGGTGCAATTTGACTGGAACCTACGGACAGACAAGAACCGCCAGTGCATAACAGGCGGTATATTTTATTGCCGTGATAGTGCGGGTTTCAGCGTTTCTGCATCTAATAAACTTTCGTGTAACTTGACAGGACAGTGCTTCGAAATCGGCAACAAAAACATACCGCCGAACCGTTAGCGGTTATATTAAACCAAACAAACTCAGTTGTAATTGACATGAAAAGAATAGTGAAGATAATATTGATTCTAATAGGATTCTGTTCTGCGGTATTTTCTCAGAACTTGCCAAATGACAGTATAAAACCTTTTGTTGACTTTTTAAGCACAAAAACATTTTTATCACCAAAAGAGTATGTGCTAAAATCTTTTGAAGAGAAGGATATTATTGTTTTATGCGAAAGACTGCATCCCGAATTTAAACAATACGAAATGATTGTTGATATTATTAAAGATAAATGGTTTACTGGAAATGTTTATACCGAAGTTGGTGTATTTAATGCAGGAAAACAAATCAACGAATTTTTACTAAAAGAAAATTTGTCAGATAAGGAAATTAAAAAGTATTTACTGACAATTTTTAAAGATCTTCATATGTTTTCTTTATGGCCAAATTATAACTATTACTATTTACTTGAAAGTATTTATCAGATAAATCAGCAAAGACAGTTGACTGAAAAAATTAAGTTGTTTCCGTTGGATGTTATGTTTTCGTGGGATTCAATTAAATGTGATGAGCAATATAATATGTTCCTTGATATGATGGAACCACAAAACAATTTCCCTCCAATAATTAACAGAAATGTTATTATGGCACAGTATTTTATAAGAAAATACGACCAAGAAAAATATTATAACCCCAGCAAGAAAAAAGCACTTGTAATCATGAATACATATCATGGTTATACTCGAACCCCAAAGTATTTACCACATCCAACAGAACCAAATACATATAGTACTGCAGAGTATATTTACAAAACATTTCCTAATTCAACAAAAGGAATTTTAATTAATGGTATTTCCAACTCATGGGAATTAGTCGCAGATGGGAAGTGGGACGCCGCATTTAGATTTACAGGTAATAAAAATGTTGGGTTCGACATGAAAGGCACTCCATTTGGCAAAACAAAGTTTGACATGTACAATTTTGGAGGCAATGCATATGAGACAGTTAACTTTGAATACATTTTTGATGGTATGGTTTTTTATGAACCTATTGAGAATTTTGAAGTAGCTGTCGGTATTCCAGGAATCTTTGATGATAAAGCATTTGTGACAGAGTTTTACCGTAGAAACGCATTGGAAGAAAGAATTACAATTGAAGAAGCAATGTCGTCAAAAGAAATCAATCAATATATTGAAGACTGGAATGTGAAAAAAGTAAATAAAATTGACGACCTCGACAAATATAATGACTTGATAAACAAATGGATGACAAAGTAATACAACCGCTAACAAAGGCTAAAATCAAGCGGGCAGAAAGCGCTGATTTGAAATATATTACACTCAATAAGCGTGGTTGTTTATTAAATGTTTAATGCTTTAAAATGCCCGCCTGCACTTAGCTTCGGCCGTTACAAGCAATCTGAAAAAAAGAAACCAAAGAATAACAATGAAATTTTTGCTGCATAAAAAATAGAAATACCAACGCTCAAAACAGCACATCCAGCAAAAACACACGAGCCATCGCTAAAACCGATTTTTTGCGGAAAGAGCTGTTTTCTTGCCTGCACACTAATAGAAACATCAAATACAAATAGAACCAAAATTATTTAAGCATGGATTATAGTAGCCAAAGAAACAAGACAATAATCCTGAAAGGAAAAGGGAAAGTGCATCAGATTGCGATTGAAGATATTGTGTATGTTGAATGCGAAAGCTATGTATCAACATTTCACACTTTTGGCAAGGGAAAAACAGTATCTTGTTCTATCTTACTCAAAGATATTGAAGAAAAAGTGAACGGATATGGCTTTTACAGGATTAATAGAAACACATTGGTTAATTTGAAATATTTTGATAGCTATGTATCTGACAAAAAGAGATGTTTCAAAACCACAACAGGAGTGGAAATGAATGTTTCTAGAAGAAAATGGTGTATTTTAAAAGAATATATTCAAGAATAGAGTACCGCATATTTGTGAAAACAAACCACTTATTTGAAAATACATACCGCTTATTAGATAAAATGACCATATTTGGTTTTTGTGTTTAATTAGGTTGTATTTTTATTCATGAAAATTTGAATTGCCAAATTTTAGCAAAACATAATGAAAACCAAAGCTCTACATATAGTAATCATTTTAATTCATTGTCTGCTAAATCATAGTATTGCCCAAACTGTTATCAAAGGCAAGATCATTAATGAGGCGAATGAACCAATATCAGATGCCTCTGTCATGTTTATGAATACCGCTGATAGTTCGGTGATTGCTTTCAGTTTTAGTGACAAAAATGGGGATTATACCATCTACACTAACCAAAAAGAAAAAGAGTTACTATTAATGGTGTATGGTTTCAATATCAAACGTCAAATCAAAAGAATCGCCAATCACAGCCAAAAAGTTGATTTCATTGTCAACGAAGCCGCCATTGAGCTAAAAGAGTTTTCGGTAAAATCAGAAAAAATATGGGGCACACGAGATACGGTAAATTATGTGGTAGATGCATTCCGGGATTCTACCGATATTGTAATTGGTGATGTGTTGAAAAAAATGCCGGGGATTGTAGTGAAAGAGAGCGGACAGATTGAGTACCGCGGGAAACCCATCAGTAAGTTTTACATTGAAAACATGGATATGCTTCAGGGAAGATATGGAATTGCCACCAATAATATTACTGCTTCTGATATTGCAACAGTGCAGGTTTTTGAGAACCATCAACCCATTAAAGCACTCGAAGATATTGCATTTACAAATGATGCAGCCCTCAACCTTAAATTTAAACCAGGAGCAATAGGCATTTATAGTGGTTTGGCAGATCTAGGTGCGGGATTAGATAATCATTTCCTATGGAATAGTTCAGTAACCAGCATGTATTTTAGTAAAAAACGCCAACACCTGGCCGCTTTGAAATCTAACAATACCGGTACTGATCTGGATCATGAATTTCAGTCGTTTACCAATGAAAACATGCAGCTAACAGGATCAATTGTTTCCATTGTACAACCAATGCCTCCTCAGATTAATAAAAGCAAATATCTGTTTAATGAAGCCTATGGTGGCACCATAAATAATCTGATCAAAACTAAGAACGAAGCAGAATTTACCTTCAATTTAAACGGATTTCATGATGTTGACGACAGAAAAAGCTACGACCAGACACGTTACATTATTCCCGGAGAAGATACGGTTACTATTAAGGAGCAGATGGATTCACATAGCAGCCGGTTTAATATTGAAGGGGGTATTGGCTACAAAAGAAACAACGATCAAAATTATTTGAATACACGTTTATTGTTTTCGGGTAATTTTATAGAAAGCACCGGTAACATTGTTAGTGATGAACAAATTAAACAAAATGGTGAAAGTGACCCATTTAAAGTAAATACCACAATCCACTGGATTAGGCGAGGAAATAACAAACAAAGGTCAGGCACTGAATTATACTCACAATCATTTTACCAATCGCAGCCATACCGGCTGGACATTTCGCCGGGTATGTTTGAAGATGTATTGAATGATAGTGTACCGTTTAAAACCATAAGGCAAGATGTAACCTTCAATTCTTTTGAAACAAGAAACAGCTTGATGTTTCTTTCATCTGTAGGCTGGAAATCATTTTGGATCCACCCGATTATGCTTTTTTCATTAGAACATCAGTCGCTCAATTCCAAACTGTCAAAATCATTTCAGGGAGATATTTTTTCGGAACTTTCAGGCGATTCTCTGAATAACAATCTAACATGGATGCGGGTAAAAGCCGGAATTTCACTAAAGCTTACTTACAATAAACGTGATTTTAGCTTTGAACTATCAACACCCATACAGTACCAGTCCATTTCCCTTGATGATGAAATTAAATCGAATGATTCCCATCAAAACCGGATCATTTTTCAACCACAAACCAATTTAAGATATAGCATCAATACGCATTGGGAGATTTCAGCATCATGGTTCTGGTACAACTACAACCCAAACCTGCGCAATCTTTATTCAGGATACGTTTTGCAGAATTACCGAACGCTGAGCCACTACGAAAGCAGGCTTTCAGATTCGTATGGCCAACAGGGAGCCCTCGAATTTTCCTATAAAGATATTATCCGGTTTCTGTTTACAAATATTGAAATCAGATATAACCGGTATCGGAATGAAGTAATGTATGCACAGGAGTTTGAAGGCTCCCTAATGAAAATTTCATCGGTAGAATTGGAAAACACAGGCAATTATTTTTCAGTTACAACGCGTGTAGGCAAAGGATTCAACTGGAAAAAACTTTCTGTCAATGCGGAAGCCTCCTGGGGTAAAGGTGTTACGCCTCAACTCAGACAGAACAGCCTCATTGAATACAATAATCAGGGAATTAATGCCAATATGACGCTTTCACTGGCACTTACTGAAAAACTGCAATTTGCCAACAAAAGTAGTTGGAGCAGCATAAGCGGAAGCACAGATGCCGGGGAAAAACTCGATCCCATTAATAGTTTTATTGATGCGGTAACACTGAATTACATCCTTTCAAATGGTTTGATATTCAGCTTTGGAATGGAATACTATGATACGCGTAATGGAAGCCGTAAGCAAAGCTTTTACCTTTTGGATGCCAGCATTGCCTATACATGGGAAAGGGTAAGGCTTACATTGGACTATAACAATATACTAAACACAACAAACTATGTGTATGCCTACTATGGCACGCTCAGCAGTTATTATTCTGAGTATAGGATTAGACCTGCATCTCTACTGCTAAGTGCCCGCTTTAAAATCTTTTAATCATGAAAAGCAAAAACATAAATATTTGGTTCTTATGCAAGACCAACTTGAGCTAAAAAGCCTTTGCCGGATTGGATAATGTAGCCGGCAAAGGCTAAAGATGGCAATGCACGTCTGATGGTTTCTCGAACATTACCATTTGCAAATTTATCCATTTTTAAACTAAATTTTTATAAACATGAAATCGCTTAAATTAAACAAACTGAATATGAATAAACTTACCAGAGAACAGATGGGAGCTATTACAGGAGGTGAGGCACCTACATGTTCCTGTGGATGCTGCTATGTTAACCAAGGCGGTGCTAATACAACAGATAATTTGATTGCAAATTATGAAGGACAATTGCGCACCCGTTGCGATGAAATAACAGGTGTTATGTAAAGTGAGATCTGACTCTTAAGAGGCTACTTTTATTTTATTAAAGTATGTTTTCATAGTTATGCACTTCATACTTGTAAAGAGCAGCCTCTTCTTTTTAAATTAAAGAAACCTTATTTTTTGTAGTAATAAATATAATAACATAAAACACCCATTGGACAAGATAAAATTGATCATTGTACTGATAATATCCCTGACCAACATAAGTCTCTCTGGACAAATAAAAAGGCTGTATTACATCGACGATTTTACTACGCTCGATTCAGCCATATTTGAAATTACTTATAAGGTTGAAAAAGTACCTGATACCTCTAAACCAAAAGATAAATTAATTGATATACAAAAACTCCTGATAGGTAAAAAGATATCAAAAACATATAGCTATTTGCTTTTTCAGAATGACTCGATTTGCACAATTCTGGAAAAGGAAAACACGGGTGATAATTTCCCTTCTCCACCATTTGGTGCTGAAACTGATGAGATAACAAGAAATCTCCACAATGGAATTTTAACCGTAAAGAAACGTGTTGACGAGACATTTTTCTGTTATGAAGAAAATAAACCAATATTAAATTGGACAATACTTAACGGACGCAAAGTGATCGCAAATTATCCTTGTCAGAATGCGACTGTAGAGTTTAGAGGCCGTAAATATGAAGCATGGTTCACAACAGGAATTCCAATAAGTGTCGGGCCATATAAGTTTGGTGACTTGCCAGGCCTAATTCTTGAAATACAAGATTCAAAACATAATTATACATTTAGTTGTGTCGGACTAAAAAAACTAAAATCTTCGCAGCCAATCAGATCTCAAAATTTTCCATGTACCCAAACAACACGAGAAAAATTACAGGATTTTCTTGTAAGAAAATACAATAATCCAACCCAATACTACAATTCCAGGGGTGTAACCTATGCAGTTAAAATTGACGGAAAGATAATTTTTAATCCCAAGGAATACCGTCTGCCTTATAATCCAATAGAACTTGAATAAATAATGAACCAAAAACAATATATCAGGCCGGATATGATAAGAAATAGCCTGGCCAATACACCACAAATAACTTTTGAGGTAACAGATGCGTGCAATCTTGATTGTATTTACTGTGGTTACGGGAAATGAGATGGTCTAATGAGTCTGGACAATATTTTTATCAAAGTTAATTTATTATGTTGAAAAGAGGGGGTCTGGGGGAGACTCATAACTTGATTTTTTGTTAATAAATTATGCAGCATTCTGATATA
>Ga0208195_1001451_pt1 | contig 25962 bp, 20 predicted proteins | sample AD_UKC077_MetaG_FD_184441 | JGI IMG/M metagenome (GOLD analysis project Ga0208195, IMG submission 184441) | Active sludge microbial communities of municipal wastewater-treating anaerobic digesters from USA - AD_UKC077_MetaG (SPAdes) (version 2) | ecosystem: Engineered > Bioreactor > Anaerobic >...
TCGCGCAAATCAGCTTTGTTGAAAATCAGGTCGCGCTGGGCGTAAATGCGGGTGCGCTGGGCGTTCAAGACGTCGTCATATTCCAGCAGGTGTTTGCGAACGTCGAAGTTGGCGCCTTCCACGCGGGTTTGGGCTTGTTCCACCAGCCTGGCAATCATGTTGGCTTCGATGGGCATGTTCTCGTCGAACTTGAAGCGCGTGAGCAGGGTGTCCACCTGACTGCCGCCAAACAGGCGCATCAGTTCATCCTCCAGCGAGAGGAAGAAACGCGAGGAACCCGGGTCGCCCTGACGGGCGGCGCGGCCGCGCAGCTGGTTGTCGATGCGGCGGGCTTCGTGGCGCTCGGAGCCGATGACGTGCAAGCCGCCCAGGGCGCGCACGCGCTCCATATCCGCCATATAGGTCTTAAAGCGCTCGACCGCTTCACGCTGGTCTTCGTTCAGGTCGCCGTTCAGGTTTTTTACTTCTGCCAGGCGCTGTTCCATGGTCAGGCTGTAGGGGTCAATCTGCGCGACGGACGCCAGCACCAGGTTCACCTGCACCAGCAGGCTCTCCGGGATTTCACCGCCCAGCTTGATATCCACGCCGCGCCCTGCCATGTTGGTGGCAATCGTGACCGCGCCAAACGCGCCTGCGCCGGCAATGATGAGGGATTCCTCGGTGTGTTTTCGCGCGTTCAAGACCTGGTGCGGGATGCCCGCGTCGAACAGGGGCTGCAGGCGCTCCCAATCCGCGTCGGTCAGCTGCAGCGCGCCCAGCAGCCGCTCCCGGTTGGAAGCGTCCGCCAGGTCCAGCGTCTCGATGCCGTACTGCGCGCCAAGTTTGCGCAGCTCGGGCATGCGCAATTTGGAAAGAGGTTCGTTCAGGACGGCCAGTTCTTTTGGCGCGCTAAAATCATCCCCCTTGGGGTTGAACTTTTGCCGCCAGGCTTCGCGTATCAACACCGTTTGTAAAAGGCGGCGCACCGGTTCCGAAGTGAGGCGTTCCGAAAGGCGTTCAGAGCTTTCCACAGAGGTGGTGCCCACCAGCTGCGGGCGCCCGATGACGTGAAAGCGGATGATTTCGAGCACAATGGCGCGCAGCTTCGCTTCCGCGGTGCGGTAAATCACATCCGGGTAATCCTTGCGCTTGAAGAAGAGCGCCTTCTTCTGCGGGTCCGCGCTGTTGGCGTAGTAATTGTAGCGGTAACCTTCTTCGTCGCGCGCCTCCAGCTCACTCAGGCCGGTTTCGGGGCGGCTGGCGCGGTATTCCAGGTTGGTGGGGATGGCCAGCACGTCCAGCCCGTAGATGCGGTAAAACTCTTCCTTTTCGGTCAGGGCTGTACCGGTCATGCCACCCAGCTTGCTGTACATACGGAAGTAGTTCTGGATGGTGATGGTGGCATGCGTCACGTTCTCGGCCTGCACCTTCACGCCTTCCTTGGCTTCCACCGCCTGATGCAGCCCGTCTGACCAGCGCCTGCCGGGCATCATGCGCCCAGTGAATTCGTCCACGATGATGACTTCGCCGTTCTGCACGATATATTCTTTGTTGCGGTGGAAAAGATACTGCGCGCGCAGGCTCTGTTCCAAAAAGCCCATCAGGCGGGCTTGCTCGGGGTTGATATCCTCCGGACGGTCGGGGTCGCTGAGGGCTTCGCCCAAAAGCTCTTCCACACGTGCCACGCCGCTTTCCGTCAGCGTGACTGTGCGGTCTTTCTCGTCCACCTCGTAGTCTTCGGGGTTGAGCGCGCGGGCGACCTGCGCCATGCGGATGTAGTAATTGGAATCCTCGTGAGAGGGACCGGAAATGATGAGCGGGGTGCGGGCTTCATCGATGAGAATGTTATCCACCTCGTCCACGATGGCGTAGTGATGCCCGCGCTGCACGCGCTGGTCCCAATTCATGGTGATGTTGTCGCGCAGGTAATCGAAGCCGAACTCGCTGTTGGTGCCGTAGGTGATATCCGCCAGGTAGGCTTGCGCGCGATGGACAGGGCGCAGCTGATGCGTTTCTTCGCGCAGGGAGTGTTCGTCGGGGTCGTAGAGATATGCCCGCTGACTGCCGTCCGCGCTGGCGGACATTTGCAGGATGCCGACCTGCATGCCCAGCAGATGGTAAATCGCGCCCATCCAGCGCCCGTCGCGCCGCGCCAGATAGTCGTTGACGGTGATAAGGTGCGCGCCTTTGCCTTCGAGGGCGTTCAGGTAGAGCGGCAGCGTGGCAGCCAGGGTTTTGCCCTCGCCTGTGCGCAGCTCGGAGATGCTGCCCTGGTGCAGGTTGATGCCGCAGATAAGCTGCACGTCGTAGTGGCGCATGCCCAGGGTGCGTTTGCTGGCTTCGCGCACGGCGGCAAAGGCTTCGGGCAGGAGCGCGTCCAGGCTTTCGCCATTCGAGAGGCGCGCGCGGAATTCGTCCGTTTTGGCGCGCAGGGCTTCGGTGCTGAGGGCTTCGAAGCTGGGTTCGAGGGCGTTAATCGCGTCTACTACCGTGACCATTTTGGCGATGGAGCGTTTGTGCTGGTCGCCGGCGAGGAGGCTGGTAATTTTCTTAAACATAAGGCGGAGTATCCTTTGGTGTGTTCTGGCGGGTTGTGATGCCAAATTTTTATTATAGCACAGCGGGTTTTTGGGGAAGCCGGGCGTAAAGGGAGGGGAACATTCTGAACGACGCGAAGAATCCTCCCGATGACGATAAACGCTGATGGTACTGCTTACCAGGCAGATCGCCGCGCAGCGCTCGCGATGACGGGATTGCTGCCTTCCTTCCGCGCACGGTCTGGAGGCCTGCGGGAGCAGAGAGACTAAATCTAGCTTTTGGTGCCTTGGCGGCTTTTCATGTAATACAGGTTTTGAATAATTGCGGATTCTTTCCCGCAAAACCAGCGCTCTTCTTTTCTAAAAGGGTCGACAACCAGTCCGATGTTATAAGGCTGATTGAAAAAATCCCGCTGCGTCTTCTTATCCGTAGAACTGAAGAAGGCACCAAAACCGGGATGACTGTGATACCAACCCACCACCCGCTGATCATCTTTACACAGGTTTCTGGCAGAAAGCCAGACATCAGGACCGAGCTTGAGTGAGACCGAGGTGGCTTCCGACTTCAGCGAAGGGATGGAATCCGCAATGACGACAATATAAGTTTGGGAGGGGGCAAGATCAATTCTGTAAACTGTACCGATGAGCAAGCCGCCCATCTCGGTTCGCTGTTGAATAAGATGTTTATAAATTTTTCCTTTTACAACCTTCTTTAATGCAACAACTAAACCTCCCGTAGAAAGCAAGCACAATTGCATCCCACCAATCATATTAAATGAATGAAATAACTCCCCGATTGAGCTAAACCCTGGGGAATGACCAGAACCCTTCCAAATAATTGGCTTCCCTGATGCGTTCATTTCTTTAGCTCATCAATGCGTACAAAACATCGGCTTCAAGGGTTACGGAAAATACTATTAGGGCGAGGAGGGGTGTTGATGAATAGCGTTGATAAATCAACGGTTGGAAACAAGCCGGGGTTTGTTCTCAACTTCTCCATATACCAAACGGAAGCTAGATGGTTCGCAGGTGACGACGGATTTACATATCGAGGGTCAAAACAGATGGTATGGACGATTCTTTTGACCAAGAAATCAAGAAATTCGGTCGGTTTCCAACTGCCAAGGCAGATAAGTCCGTTAATATAGACATTCGGATGAAAAATCGGTGTTGTTACCGTGAGCCTTGGGGGGGGTATGGGATAGCTATCAAGCAGGTTGATGTGAACGACGGAAGTTTCCTGTCTGGTTATTGGATAATTATTCGAAGGGATGGTTGGATAACACAGTTCAATCTCAATATGATTTACTGGCGAACCACTCGACCGAAGAATTTTTATTTTACTGTTGGAAATCTTGGACAGTTCTTTAAGTCGAATTAAGTCTTGGGTGACTCTTGCTGCAACGGGAGACATCAATCACCCCGCCACAATAATGGGTGTGATTTGAAGTACATCCCCTTCCTCAATATTTGAAAACGAAAGGGGGGCATTCGGAGGAATTACCTTCTGTTTTGTCACATTGACGAGGTTATAGTTTTGATCTACCGGAAGCGACCAATGCGTCACAGCTTGTTGAATGATATCGTCTGCTAAAAAGGCAGGCGTCAGTTCGACCACCTCACTGTGCGTATCCCCAAAGTTTAGCTTAATGTTCATTATCCCTCTCCATTTCTATGATTAGTTTGGTTCCGTTGATTTCAGTTGAAATGTACTTACATGGGAATCTAAATCCCTTGTATTTCCTTAGTAGTTCCGATATGGTGAATTTGTCTTTGATGATGATATCCCTTGATATTTGACCACATTTTTTACAAATAGAGAACGTACTGGTAAAAGAATCAGCATTTTGGAAGACGATTGTAACGTCTTTTTGGTCGGGGGTGCAGTTCACACATCGAAATTCAGTTAATATCGGTTCACTCGAGGTGATTTGAATATTCTTGTTGAAGGTTCTAGGTAACTTGAATATACGACTGTCAATATCTGGGGATGACTTGACGTGGAGGATTGAGGCAGAACGGTTCGAACAACCACCGCAATCTTCATCTACATCTAACGAAAGTTGTATGGAGATTCCAGTCCGAGAATCGATTAAGATTTGCTGACTCTTTTCGTAATCATAATTTTGCAGCCTTATCGCCATTGATGCCGCAAATGCGCCGGCAATGCTCGCTGTTATTGGAGTTGTTGGAATGACCTTATCTTGAGCAGCAATATTACGAAGCCATCCACAGGAATATCTTTTGGAGATCTCGGCATAGACGCTATTTGGAAGATTGCATTGGTAACAAGCGCATTCCTTATTCCGGGAGAACGGGTACACCTCGATTGACGCATTCCGGCTGTCGATACCTGTATTAACCAGGTCCTTGGAGAAGAGAGCACATAATCGATTAAGGCGAATGCGAGCCTCGAAGTTATCAACGCTGCTAATAACCGCGTTATATCCCTTCAGCATGTCCAGAGACATTTTTTCCCAGAAATCCCCAATAAAGGCTCGCACGCTTACGTTCGGGTCAAGCTCCATCGCCCTTTCAGCAACCACTTCAGCCTTTTTCCTGCCAACATCAGATTCCCTGAATAGCACAGATTTTGTCAGATTGTGAATTTCGATAGTATCGAAATCAAAAACATCCAGCTTACCTACCCCCAGAAGTGTAAGGTTCTTGACCACTTCGTTACCGACGGCACCACATCCTACAATTGCAAAGTGAAGTTTTTGAACAACTTCCTGAGAAAAGCCATCTATCAGATTGGTACGAAGATATCGTAAATCAGTCATTCTGTCTTTTTTCTATTTCCTCATGGGCAGAGTTTAACAGCTTAGTAACTTCCTCGCAATATCGTTTCATAAACTTTCCTGCTCTATCACGATCATAAATCTTGATTTTGCTTAGGTATGCCTTTTTCAGTTCAACTTTTGAGGGGTTCGAATTGACCCCAATTATATCATAAGGGGACAATGATTTTAGCTTCTCGAGATGCGAACGGTATCTGTTTTCAAATCTTAATCAGCGCATCATTCCACCGCCAAAATCATATGTTTATCGGTTACAACAATTTGATAACCAAATGTTGCATCCTTAACTATGAGACCTCTTACTGTTACAATCTTATTTGCTAGACTATTAATGAAATCTTTTCCACCAAGACGGTCTAAATATTTACTATTGATAAATATTTTAAATCCATTGACCCAACTTTCATTCTCAAACATCACAGAAAAATTGCCAGGCCATTTTTGGCTTTCCCGTATCAATACAACACGACCTACAAAAGTGACAACCTTTCCCGCATATTGCTTATAGTTTTCCAGGGTGACAGCGCTCGGATTGAAAACAGAAGTTGATGAAGTCTTTGAGGTTTCTGACGCAGATTGAATATTTGTAGACCCACACGCAACACATTTGGATCGATTAATCTCTTTCAGAATCTCATAGTTCTCGGCAAAGTAGAAAACTTTACACTTGTTGCATTGAAACAAGTTACGGCTCAGGTCAAGCGCTTCTCCCGTCAGGGCATCGTGCAAATCCTTGATATTTGGAAGACTTGATAATGACAGCGTTGGCGATGCCTTGAAGATGCTGGTGGTTTGCCGCGAGATGGTAGTTGGCGTGTAAGCCGGCATATCAACTGCAGGAGTTGTAGGAGTTGGCAATCTTTGAGTGGTGGGTTGAACTCGTTGGGGTGTCTGAGCCGGGTCAGGGTCAGGCGGCGACCAAATGGGTGCTGGATAAACAGCGCTGGGAGGGGGTGTTGCAGTTGGTAACCTTTGAATAGTGGGTTGAGCTTGTTGAGACGTCTGAGGCGTGTGAGGATCAGGCTGCGTACTGCGGAGGGCTGGATGGGCAGTTCTGGGAGAAGGTTGAATAGTTGAGGTTTCCAGATGACCACCGGGTCGTTGAGAGGATTGCATGCTATAGGGATTTAATGGATAGCTCTGATCCCTGTTTGTGCCTGCAGATCGCGATGTGGTACTGTCTTTTTTTTTCTTCTCCTCCGCATCCGAAATTCTTTGTATTAAATAAATCAGAACTGCAAGGATTATTATGGAAAGACAGCAAAATGATTCCGGCGATTCCATACCAATTAAACCGAAAACAAAGGAATTGCTTCAACCTCCAATCCATTGACTTTGAAGGTTTGCATGTGATAGCCGTTATAAACTCTTCTCTCGCCGATCTTATGACTGCGCGAGATTTTCACCCTAACTTTGCGAATTCCTATAAACATATCTTTTTTTCACTCAATGTAGACTAAACAGCCTTAAACACAGCCTCTATTCCCCAAAGATGTAACAAAAACCTTATCATTCATAGGGCGGGTGGGGGTCGAACCCACACAGTGTCTCCACCGACGGATTTTAAGTCCGTTGCGTCTGCCTATTCCGCCACCGCCCCATTTCTATGCTTCAATTCTACCACCACAGCCAAAAATCCTGAACACGTTTTCCGTTTTTCGGGTACACTCATCCGAAGGTAATCATGAGCACTCCACGCGGTAGAAACCTGAACACCCTTTTCCGGCGCATGCCCGCCTTCGCGCTGGGCGCAATCCCAAACGTCCGCATCCGCGGCGTCAGCATGGATTCGCGCACAATTCAGCCGGGCTGGCTCTTTGCCGCCATCAAAGGTGAAAGCGCGGACGGCTACAATTACATCCCACAGGCAATTGCCAACGGCGCGGCGGCGGTCATGGGCACGCAGCCAGCTCCCGCCGGCCTGAACGCGCCCTACCTGCAAATCAGCGGCGATATCCACACCGCGGTTGCCTGCCTGGCTGCGGCACTGAACGATTTCCCCGCGCGCAAACTGCGCATGATTGGCGTGACCGGCACGGACGGCAAAACCACCACCACATCCATGATTTATCACATCCTGCGCAGCGCCGGAATTCAGGTCGGAATGATTACCACGGTCAGCGCCCTGATTGGCGAGCGTGTATTGGATACCGGCTTTCACGTCACCACGCCCGAGTCGCCAGATATCCAGGCTTACCTGGCAGAGATGGTGCGCGCCGGGCTCACCCACTGTATTCTCGAAACGACCTCGCATGGTCTGGCGCAGGGGCGCGTGGATGCCTGCGATTTTGACGCCGCGGTGATAACGAATGTGACCCATGAACACCTGGATTATCACGGCTCGTACGAGAACTACCTGCGCGCCAAGGGGCTGCTGTTCGAAAGCCTGTCCAAAACCCCGCGCAAGCGGATTGGCAACCTGCGCGCCGCGGTATTGAACAAAGACGACCAGTCTTACGCGTACCTGAAGCGCGTTTCGCCCGAGCGTCAGGTCAGCTACAGCATGCAAAATGAGGCGTCCCTTTGGGCGGATGAAATCGACAACCAACCTACCGAATTGGGCTTCACCTGCCACTTCGGAGAGGAAAAAGCGCTGCGCGTGCGAACCTCCATGAACGGCATTTACAATGTGTCCAACTGCCTGGCGGCGCTGGGCTTGTGCGTGAATCTGTTGGGGGTGCCGGCGGAAACTGCCGTGCGGGCGCTGGCGAGTCTGCCCGGCGTGCCCGGCCGCATGGAGCGCATTGACCTTGGGCAGCCTTTCAGCGCGATTGTGGACTTCGCGCATACCCCCAACGCGCTCGCGCGCGCGCTGGAAACCGCCCGCGGGCTTACCAAAGGGCGCCTGATTGCCGTGTTTGGCTCGGCAGGCTTGCGGGACCGGGAAAAACGCAAGATGATGCCGGCGGTTTCGGTACGACTAGCCGACCTGAGCTTTCTGACTGCCGAAGACCCCCGCACCGAATCTCTGGACGCTATCCTGCAGGATATGGCTTTGGCAGCCGTGGATGCAGGCGGACGTGAAGGCGAGAACTTTTGGCGCGTGCCCGACCGAGGGGATGCCATTCGCCTGGCTCTGCAAAGCGCGCGGCCGGGCGACCTGGTGATTGTGTGCGGTAAAGGTCACGAGCAGTCGATGTGCTTTGAAAAGACCGAATACGCCTGGGACGACCGGCAGGCTGTGCGCGCTGCTCTGGCGGAGCTGCTGGGCGTGCCGGGGCCCCAAATGCCCTGGCTGCCGACCAGCAAAGAAAAACCCGGCGCTTAGCCGGGCCTAAAGCTGCCTGCCAAAATGGCAGCTCAACTTTCCTGTCAGCTTCTTTTCTTGTTTTCCTCAGCCGAATCATGCTGTTTTTTCTGTCTTGCGCGCATCCGACGCACGCCCTCGCCCAGCATGCCCCCGTTATAGCCGCCCAAAACACATACCAGCCCAACCAGCGCGGCCAACACCAGGGAACTGCTCCAGACGCGCAGCACCGAGAGCGCCAGCCCCGCTAATCCCCCGTACACGCCATAAGTCATGCCTTTGCCGTCCGCCGCCACCTGGCTCATGATAAAACCAATCATCAGCGCAGAAAGGAACATCCCCAGCATCAGCGTGGTATCTATGCCGGTCATCAGCTCGCCGTAGGTGAGCATCAACCAGTCTACCAGGCTGAAGAAAGCCAGACCGGCGGCGATATTCAGAACTGCCGAAAGCACCAGAAAGGCAATTTTTGTGCCGCGCGGGTTTAAGGGCGAAGGGCGCCTGGCGTTGGTCAATTTACTCCCCGGTTTGGGGTATGGAAGCCCGCACTGTTTTCACAAATTCCGGTCCGAGGTCAGTGTGGGAATAGCCCAGCGCGCGGGCGGAGAATTCCGTATCCAGGAATGCCAGGCGGGTTTGCAGCTCCACGAAAGGCACCAGGTCCAGGCCGCCCTCTTTGCCTTGCAAATGGTGCGCCAGGCTGACGAACCAGGCGCCCAGTTTCACCAGCGCTTTGGGCAGCGTGACGATGGGTTTGGGCTTCCCCAGAATTTTGCCCAGGCGCTGCAAAAAATCGCGCCAGCTCAGGTTCTCGGAACAGACCGGATAGCGCGCTCCGGCTTCGCCGTGTTCCAGCGCCATAGCAGCCGCGTCTGCCACCTCCGTCACCGCGACCATCGCGCTGCCGCCAGCCGGATAAAACACCCAGGGCAGCCCACTGTTCAGATATTCAATCAGCGGTTTCCAGAGCGGCAGCCTGCCGGGCATGGAACCGAAGATGTAGGGCAGCAGCAAAGTGCTCAGGTTCAGCGCGCCCCCCGCGGCGGCCAGCGCGGCTTTTTCCTGCTCCACGCGGCTGCGGATGTAGGGGTGCTTTTCAGCCAGGCGCAGTTCCGGCCAGCGGCGCTCAAATTCCAGGAAATACGAGCTGAAAATGACCGCGCGCTGGACGCCGGCTTGCACCGCCAGGCGCACCAACCTTTCCGTCGCGAGCACATTGCCTTTGTAAAAAAATGGGTAGGCGGGGCGCGGCGGCACCACCCGGTCGTCTACGCCGGCGGCAAAAACCAGGCCGTCCTGCCCTCGCAAACAGCCGAGCAGTTCCTCGTCGGTCAGCGCCTCAAGGTTGATCAGGGTTATTTTCACGTCGGCGGGGAGGAGATTTTCATCCGGCAGGGGTGGGGCTGCCAAAACGCTGACGCGGTGCCCGCGAGAGAGCAATTTGAGTGTGGTATGGTAGCCTAAAAAGCCGGTTCCGCCAATAACGAGGGTGTTCATGCCGGAAATTATACCAAAAGACACACGCCGCTCACCCGTTGGCGCTCAAACGTCTGTGCAAACGCGAAACAGGCCATAATAGGGCAAGCTGGGGGCGCGAACCCTTTGCGGGCAGCGGGGTGGGTTGTTTTCTGTGGAATCCCAGCTTATACCGATTTTGAAAAAAGCGCGACCTTTATGGACCGCGCTGAACATCAATTCTTAAGGCGGGGAAGCCTGCTGCTACAGCGGGAAATACTTCTCAAGCGCCAGCGCGTCCAAACTATCGAGCACTTCCGCCGCGAGGGAGAAATCCTGCCCGGTTGTGACCGCGTTTGGCACGATTACCGCGCGGATGCCGGCGCGGTGCGCCGCGAGCAGCCCATTGTGAGAGTCTTCCAAAACCAAGGCTTGTTCCGCCCTAATGCCCAGGCGCGCCAATACGGTCAGGAAGATCTCCGGTGAGGGTTTGCTTTGGCTGACGTCGTCAAAGGTAACAATGGTGGCGAAATGGTCAATCAAACCCAGCCGATGTAAATGCCCATGCACCCACGGGGAAGGCGAACTGGAACCGACCGCGAGCCGCAGCCCTGCTTTTTGGGCGCGCGCGATAAGCGCTTCCACGCCCGGAAGCGGGGCTTCCCGGGCAATCATTTCCGTGGATTCTTTTCGGACGCGTTCGATTAATTCATCCGCACTTATCCCGCCGCCTATCAGATTAGCCAGGTTAACGGCTGGTTCGTAGCCGGTGCCGGACCAACTTCCGATTGTTTTCAGATACGCCTGACGATCAAAACGCGCGCCGTTCTCCGTGAACATACGGTCCCAGATCTCAACTTCCGGGCTTTCGGTTTCAAGGATGAGGCCGTCAAAATCAAAGATGAGTGCGCCAGTGTGGTTTTGCATGCGGCTGCGCTGCCTGACCCGTTAACGGTTGATGCCGGTGCGTCCCCAATAGCCGCTTTGGCGTGGGACGATATCTTCAACGGTGATGAACGCCTCGGGGTCCAACTCAAGCGCCAGGCGCTCCACATCCGCGGAAAGCTTGCGCTGTACCGAGCAGTTCAGCAAGGTGACCTTGCCGTCCCGCCCTTGAGCGGGGATCTCGGTTACCGCGAAGTCGTGTTCCCGCAGCACCCCGGCGATTTGCTTTCCTTGCTCGCGGCTGATGATGCTGATGTGGGAGTAACCAATCGCCAGGCGTTTTTCAATCAACATCCCAACCACATTCCCGGTGGCAAAACCGCCGGCGTAAGCCGCAATTTTCATGACATCGTCCAAATCGTTGAGTACCGCGCCCATCACAACAACAAACAGAATGGATTCAAAGAAGCCAAGTACCCACGAAAGCAGTTTTTTGTCACGCATTGTCAGCATAATGCGCAGCGTATCCATGGTGTAGTTAATCAGGCGCAGAAAAAAGATCAGCAGCGCGCCAACGGCAGGGGAGAGAGTTTGTAAAAAATCCAAAGCCCAGAGTTCCTTTCTGACTGGTTATGCCTGCGGAGGCTTTTTTGCAGAATCAATCGCGGGAAGGTACAGGTTATTCACATATTCTTTCAGCATGCGGCTCATGGAGAATTGCGGCACAATTGATTTGATGCTTTCTTTAATGCGCCCAATCCAATCGCCCGGCAAGCCGTCCGCGGAGCGTTTGGTGTAGTAGAGCGGCACGATTTCATTCTCCAGCGTGTCGTAAAAACTGGCGGAATCCGAGTCATCCTGCTGGTCCTGGTCCGGGTATTCGGTGCTATCCCCAATTGCCCAACCGTTATTGCCGTTGTAGCCCTCCGCCCACCAACCGTCCAGAACAGAGAAATTCAGGGTGCCGTTCAGGGCTGCTTTTTCGCCGCTGGTACCCGAGGCTTCGCGCGGACGGCGGGGAGTATTCAGCCAGACGTCTACGCCCTGCACCAAAAAGCGCGCCATGTTCATGTCATAATCGTCCAGAAAAACCAGCCGTCCGCCAAAGCGCGCATCCTTCACGTGATGATAGACTTCCTGGATCAGGCGCTTCCCTGGTTCGTCCGCGGGGTGCGCCTTGCCGGCAAAGATAAACTGGACAGGTTTGCGCTCATTACACACGATTCGCAGTAAGCGGTCCACATCCCTGAAGACCAGATTCGCGCGCTTATAGGTGGCAAAGCGGCGCGCGAAGCCAATCGTGAGCGCGTACGGGTCGAGCAGCACGCCGCTTGCCACGGTCTGTACCGGATGCACCACCGTGGTCTTCCACTGCGTGCGTGCCCGGCTGACCATGTAGGCAACCAGCTTGCGCTTGAGGTGCTGGCGGATGCGCCAGATATCCTCATCCGGGATTTCATCAATGCGCTGCCACATCTCCTTGTCATCAATGCGTTCTTTCCAGTCCGAACCCAGGTAGCGGTTGAAAAGCAGCGCGTAGCGGCGCGCCAGCCAGGTGCCGGTGTGAACGCCGTTGGTGATATAGGTTATCGGGATTTTGTCCACAGGGGTGTCGGGCCAGAGCTCCTGCCACATATGTCTGGAGACATCCCCGTGGATTTTTGAGACGGCGTTGCGGTAATCGGAGAGTTTGAGCGCCAGGACTGGCATGCTGAACGCCTCACCGCCCCATTCCTGACGCACAAAGGCGATGTTCATGAACGCGTCCCGGTCCAAACCAAGCTGAGGCCAATACGCGGAAAAATATTTGTCAATCAGCCAGATGGGGAATTCGTCGTTGCCCGCCGGGACCGGCGTGTGGGTGGTAAAGATGCTGGAACGCTTCACTTCGTTTGCGGCTTCGGCGTAGGTTTTGCCAGCCTGGATGTATTGGGAGATGCGTTCAAGGGTCAGGAAGGCAGAATGACCTTCGTTCATGTGGTAGATGGTAGGCTTATGCCCGAGGGCTTGCAGGGCGCGGAAGCCGCCAATGCCCAGCAGAATTTCCTGGGAGATTCGCAGTTCCGGGTCGCTGATATACAGGCGGTCGGTCAGTTGGCGGTCTTGCGGGTTATTTTCCGGGATATTGGTCTGCATTAAGACCAGGGTAACGCGCCCGACGTTCAGTTCGTAGAGCCGGGCAAAAACCTGACGACCAGGCAAATCAATGGATATCTTAATCGGTTCGTGGTTCTCATCATAGAGCGCCACCAAGGGCAGGTCGTCGTACACGATTTGGACATGGCGGGCTTCCTGCCAGCCGTCCTCGGTAATTTTCTGGGAGAAATAGCCGTAAGTGTAGAGGAAACCGACCGCTACCAGCGGAATGCCCAGGTCGCTGGCTTCTTTCAGGTGGTCACCCGAGAGCACACCCAAACCGCCGGCGTAGACCATCAGCGATTCGTGCAGCCCATACTCGAACGAAAAATACGCGATTTCATCATCCAAAAGTTCGGGGTGATTCTGGGCAAACCAGGTTTTGCCGGTCTTCATATAATAATCAAACTCGCGCACAATGCGGTCGTAGCGGTCCAGAAAATAGCGGTCCTGGGTCAGGTTTTGCAGCGCGGCTTGGTCCACAGTGCGCAAAAAAACAATCGGGTTATGGTTGCAGTTATCCCAGCCGAGCGCGTCAATATCCTTGAACAGACGGGCGGCTTCCGGATTCCAAACCCACCAAAGATTATGGGCAAGGTCGGCCAGGCGCTTGAGGCGGTACGGAAGATCAAAATGATTGGGGACTTCCCGGATAATTTTTTTCATATATCTCACTTTTAACATAGAAGAGCCTGCGTAACGCAGGTTTCCGAATTTATTAAAGAAGCGTCCGAATAATAACACAAAGAGGAAATTTGTGTGTGTAAGCTGACGCTCCAGGCGGGGAACCGTTCTGGTTAACCGGCCGCGTAAATCCGCCGCTGATAATTATTACCAGCGGCGGCACAACCCACAGCCAGCCCAGCCGCGCGGGTTTGGACGCGCTTGCCGGTCAGGTCGGCTTCACTCTCCAAACTTGCGGATGAACCAGGTCTTCACGATTTGCGTCAGCGCGATATAACAGACCAACATCCCCGCCAGATAGCCCCAATACGCCGCCGGCAGGGGCACAAAGCCCAGCGTGCTGGCGAGCGGTGAGAACGGCAGAAACGCTCCAATCGAAACGATCAGCAGCGAGGTGATGATCAAAGGCGTGCTCGCCCGGCTTTGGATGAACGGGATCTTGTTGGTGCGGATGACGTGGATAATCAATGTTTGCGTGAATAAGCTCTCCACAAACCAGCCGGTGCGGAACAAAGCCGGGTTGTCTTTGGTGTGAAAGACAAACAACATCAAAGCGAAGGTGAGGTAATCAAAAATGGAACTGATGGGCCCGATGAACAAGATGAAGCGTTCCAGCCCCTGGATGCCCCATTTGCGCGGTTTGACCAGCCACTCCTCGTCGACCTCGTCGGTGGGAATGGTTGTCTGCGAGAAGTCGTAAAGCAGGTTGTTAACCAACACCTGAATTGGCAGCATGGGCAGGAAAGGCAGAAAAGAGCTGGCGCCCACCACGCTGAACATATTGCCAAAGTTGGAGCTTGCCGCCATCTTGATGTATTTTATGATGTTGCCAAACACCTTGCGGCCTTCAAGCACGCCCTGCTGCAAAATGAGCAGATTGTTTTCCAGCAGGATGATGTCGGACGACTCTTTGGCAATATCCACGGCCGAATCCACCGAAATACCGACATCAGCGGTTTTCAACGCCGGCGCGTCGTTGATGCCGTCCCCCATAAAGCCCACCACATGATTGTTCTGGCGCAGCGCGGCAATGATCAGTTCTTTATGCGCGGGGGAAAGCTTGGCAAAAACCGCGTTTTCTTCAACTGCCTTGGAGAGTTGTTCTGGCGTCATCGCGTCCAGTTCAGAACCGAGCACAACATGCTCCACGGGCAGGTTCACCTGACCGCAAATTCGCCGTGTAATGACGTCATTGTCACCGGTGAGGATCTTCACAGCCACATTCAACTGACGCAGCTTTTCGATAGCCTCCATGGCGGTTTCTTTGGGCGGGTCGAGAAACGCGAGGAAGCCAGCCAAGACCATGTCGCTCTCATCCTTGACCGTATAGACGGGCTCATCCGGAGCGTTGGGCATCAGCTTATAAGCCACCGCTACAACGCGGAAACCCTCCGCGTTAAGGTCAGCCACGCGCTTCTTGCGGTGCTCCGTATGCTCCGGCAAGACGTCCAACACCTGCCCGTCCACCTCCACCTGGCTGCAGAGCGCCATCACTTCCTCCACGGCGCCCTTGCAGACGAGCATATTCAAGCCGTTTTCGTCCTCAACAATAACCGACATCCGCCTTCGGTTAAAGTCAAAGGGAATTTCGTCAATTTTCTTCCATTTCTGATGGATTTCAACCTGATGCTCGTCATGCTGCAGGATGGCCTCATCCATCAGGTTTTTCAGGCCGGTTTGGAAATAGCTGTTGATGTAGCCGAACTCCAGCACTTTCTCGCTTGGATTGCCGCGCGGGTCAATATACTTTTCCAGGATGATTTTGCCCTGGGTGATGGTGCCGGTCTTATCGGTGCAGAGCACATCCATCGCGCCAAAATTCTGGATCGAATTCAGGCGCTTGATGATTACCTTCTTTTTGGACATGGCTACGGCCCCTTGCGAGAGATTTGCCGTGACAATCATCGGCAGCATCTCGGGGGTCATCCCCACCGCGACCGCGACCGCGAAGAGGAAGGCCTGCAGCCAATCGTGCTTGCTCAAACCATTGATGAGGAACACCGCGGGAACCATAATCATCATAAAGCGCAGCATCAGCCAGGTGAATTTGTTGATGCCCTGGTCGAAGCTGGTAACCTGACGCGCGCCGGTGATGCTGCTGGCCAGAGAACCAAAGTAGGTATCCTTCCCTGTGTGAATGACCAGCGCGCTGCCGGTGCCGCTTTCCACGTTGGAGCCCAGGAAGCAAATATTCGGCAGTTCCAGCGCGTTTTTACTATCGGCTTCCGCGGGCAGCTCCCGTTTCTCGACCGGAATTGATTCGCCGGTCAGCGCTGATTGATTAACAAACAGATCCTTGGCCACAATCACGCGTACATCCGCCGGAACCATGTCCCCCGCCGAGAGGGAGATGATGTCGCCAGGAACTAACTCGCGCAGCGGGATAGACAAGGCTTGTCCTCCCCGGATTACGGTGGCCATCGTGCTGACCATCTCCTTGAGTTTTTCCGCGGCGGAATCAGCGCGGCTTTCCTGGACAAAACGCAGGGTCAATCCCAGCAGTACCATGCTCAAAATTACCACCCCCGAACGAATATCATTCGTGATGAACGAAATAACCGCCAGCGCAGTTAGCAGGATGATGAGCGGGTCCTTGAGCATCCTCAGCAGGCGAAGGACCAGCCCCAGGTGTTTTTCCTGGACCACTTCGTTGTAGCCGTACTGCTTAAGACGGGCGGCCGCTTCACTTTCATCTAAGCCGTTTGGCTGGCTTTTACGCTGAAGAAGCGCTTCCGCCGCGGTTAGTTTTGCTATGCCAAGTAGTTCCTGGGCGATTTTGCTTTCGCTGTTGGAAGTAAGCGCGCTTTTTACCTGAGGATGCTGAAGGTCGCGTTTTTCAATCGTGCCCATTTTTCTCTCCTGAAATGCTGTGAGCAGGAATATGGATTGCCAAGGATTACACCATTCCGAACCCGGGCGAACCAGGGTTAAGTTCTGGGCTCTGTTTGATAGGAATTCTCCTCAGAGAAGAATTATACGGCTGTTTTAAAGCTTTGAGTGCGAACGTTTTTTGGCCGCTGGCTACTTGCCACAAACCAAAGGCTTGGAAACGGGCAGGGGGCTTGTAGAAAACACAGCCAAAGAGCTTATCGGGGTGACGAATGGATTTCGATCCGGCGCAGGGGCGAAGCATCCCAATCAGAACACTGCTGCTTATCGGACGCGCTTGTTTGGGATGCTTCGCCTGTACCAGTGAACAATCGTGGAAAGTTTGCCTGGTTCAAGCCATGGAAAAAAAGAGAGACCCTTTGTTTGCACTCGGGATGACCAGGCGAGCGCCGCTGCGAGCGAAGCGCGGCAGCTTGCCTTTGTGCCAGCCGGAGACGGAGTCAAGACGTTCGCCAAGTCGAGGGGCGGGGTGTGTACGGCTGAAGGGCACAGGAGTAAATTCACTCAAGTTCCGGAGCAGGCTGGTCATACCCCCTCAATAGACCGGAGCCTCAAGCCCATTCCCCGAATCCGGATTAGGCCGGGCTAACCGCCCCCGAAAAACGCTTATCGGGGCGTGCGGCCGCTCTGCCCTTTGCCGCCGCTGTAACTGGGGGCGCTCATGATGACAATCTTGCACAGGCGGGCATCAGACAAACGGCTTTGCAGGCGCGGGTCCATCTCTCCCGGCGCGCTCACCGTGGTGATGACGGTGGGCAGCTCCGCGTTATACCGGTAATTGAACAGCTGATAGATTTTCTCGCGCGCCCAGGGCGTCGCCGATTGAGTGCCAAGGTCATCCAGGATTAACAGCCGCGCGCTGCGGATTTCTTCAAAACGCTGGTCCATGCTGACCGGGCTGTTGGGCGCGAACGCGGCGCGCAAATGGTCCAGCAAATCCGGCACGACCACCATCAGCGGCGGGTTGCCCAGCTGGGCGTGATAGTTACCGATAGCGGCTGCCAGGTGCGTCTTGCCGCAGCCGTAAGGACCGATGAATACCAGCCAACCTTGTGGGTTGCGGGCAAAATCCCGGGCGGTTTCAAGCGCGTCTTTGAGCGTGGCGCGGTCCGTGGAGGGTATGGCTTCATCGCGGCGCAGGCTGAAGCTCTCAAAGGTTTTACGCGCGTGCAGATTCAGGCTGGAAAGTTCGGGGTGACCGATGTCATCAACCGGGTTGCGGTAGTCGGTCGCCAGGATTTCGACGCGGGTGACCACTTCGGGGTCCATCAGGCGGGAGCGGATTCGACCGTCAAAGCTGCTCAGCGAATTATTGCTGGTAATCACCGTTGCCAGGTGGTTGATATAACGATAATTGAGGATTTGGAACATTTTTTCCTGCGCCCAGGTTGTGGCGTTTTGCGTGCCAAAATCGTCCAACACCAGGAGGGTTACATTCCGAATCCTTTCAAAGCGTTCTTCAAACGTATCCGCGCCGCTTTCGGAATAAGCGAAACGCAGCCAATCCAGCAGGTCGGGCACGGTTAAAAAGATGGTTTCTATGCCAATGGTAACTGCCTGGTTGGCAATCGCGGCTGCCAGGTGGGTTTTTCCGCAGCCGTAGCGCCCCAGCAGCAGCAGCCAACCCTGCAGCGTGCCAGAAAAGTGCTGCGAGGTGTTGTATGCCTGTTCCAGGGAATCAGCTTGCTGCGCCGCCAAGCCAACCCGTCCGCGCTTCTGAAAATTGGTAAAGCGTTTTTCTTGCAGCGCGCCGAGATTGCTGAGTTCGTACAACTGTTTTTGCCGCGCTTCAATCAATTCGGGCGTTCTGCAGACGCATACAGATAATTTGCCGAATTCAGGATGACCAAAAGGAACATCCTTGCCCACAAAGCCCAGTCCATGGCAGTATGGACAGTCCGGGTCCCCTTGGAGGTCCGGGTTTCGGGAAGTCTGAACCGGGTCAGTCGCCTTTTCGTCCGCGGCGCTGCTCTTGATAGAGTCTTCGATATTTTTCAAGGTATCCTTCAGTTTGTTTTGGTCGTTCTTCACGTCCTTTTTCCTTCCAGGTCTTCAAAATCGCGCGCACGTAGCGCCAATTGCGGATATTGCGTTCCACGGCCTCGCTGACTGCCTCTTCAATCCACTGGGCGGGATATTCCAGCGCGTCGGCTTTCAGCATGTCCGCCATCATCGGCGTCAGTGGGCCAATATTCGCTTCGTATAAGCGGAAAATATTCGGCCGTTCCGGGAGGGGCGCCTGACTTACGAGCCTGACCTGTCCGGGGCTTAGCAGGCCGCTTTGCAACTGGTCAAACAGGTCTCTCCCACGCGGGGTTCCGGGCAGGAAGATATCCTCAAAAACAATCAGAAAACCCGCGCCAAGAGCCTCTTCCACCGCGGATTGAACCCGCGTGTTATCCAGACCAAACAAGACGTTCAAGGCTTCATCGAGAGCTTCGGCGCGGACAGCCTGGCTTCCGTCTTCGGGGCTGCCCAGCATACGAAAAAAAGCCAGAACCGCGAGAAGCCCGTTCGCCGGCAGGGCGCTTTCCGCGGCGCGTTCCAGCAGGTCCGCGGGCAGGTACCAGGTAGCGCCGTGTTCGGTTCCAAATCCGCCGGCAGATGAAGGAACGTTCATTCCGGGCACGCTTATTCCGGCACGGGACCGTAGTACTGGTCCCGGAACATAGCCAGCCGCTTCAGGAAAATTAATTCAATACCCGGATTGGTCGGGCCGTTGCGGTGCTTGGCAATTGCCAGGCGGGCTTTCGTGTGCAGCGGGCTGTTTTCTTCCGAGTTGGGCTGATTGATGAACATAACGACATCCGCGTCCTGCTCCAGGCTGCCCGATTCGCGCAGGTCGGAGAGCACCGGCTGCCGATCCGGGCGCGATTCCACCGCCCGGGAGAGCTGCGCCGCGGCGAGAACCGGCACCTTCAATTTGCGCGCCAACACCTTAAGATAGCGCGAGATATAGGAGACCTCCTGCACGCGGTTATCGGTCTTGGTATCCGCGGACATTAATTGCAAATAATCAACAATCACCAGGTCCAACCCATATTCCATTTGCAGCCGGCGGCATTTTGTGTGCATTTGCAGCGGGGTGATGGCGGGGGTGTCGTCAATAAAAATATTCGCTTCCGCCAGCACTTCGAGAGCCCTGAGGGTGCGGTTCATTTCCTCATCCGAAAGCCTGGCGGAGCGCAGTTTTTGGGAGTCGATATCCGTCGCCTGAGCCAACAAGCGCTGCAGAAGCTGTTCCGCCGACATTTCCAGCGAGAATATCGCCACATTTCGTTTGAGCTGCAGCCCGACATGTTTGGCAATCCCAATCAGAAAGCCGGTCTTTCCCTGACCAGGACGCCCAGCCACGAGAATGAAATCCGACTTCTGCATACCGTCCAGGGCCTTGTCGATAGACCTTAACCCTGTCTCCAGCCCGGAAAACTCTCCGGCCTTCTCGCTCATTTCTGACAAACGTTCAAAATAATTGCGCGCGACGCTGCTGATTGGAACGAGGTCGTGCTTTTCCCGGTCCTGACTGACCCCGAAAATCGCTTCTTCCGCCTGGTCGACCACCGTTTCAAGGTTAATATCCTTGCGATGCGCCAGCTTCGCGATTTCGTTAGCGGAAGCCAGCAGCCTGCGGCGGGTTGCCAGCGCGTTAATGTTACGCGCGTAGGCTTCTGCGTGCAGCGAGGAAGGCACCTGATTGGTCAGGCTTGCCAGGTATTCCACGCCGCCGACGTCTTCCAAGTGTCCCTGAGCTTCAAGCTCCTGCTTCACCGTGAGCAAGTCAAAGTTAGGGTCGCTTGAGTACAGGCTCTGAAACGCCGTCCAAATCCATTGGTTGCTGCGGTAATAAAAATCCTCCGCCTTTAGCAGCGTGGACACGTCCAGGAAGACAATCGGCGTGATCAGGACCGCGCCAATCAAGGCTTCTTCCATACTGCGGTCATAAAGCTGGCTTACGCCGGTATCCCCGACGTTTGAGGAGTCATATTCTTGATCGCTCATTCGCACTCCAAATCTCTGCCTGTCTTGAACCTGGCTGTAGGAAGGGTGAAACCCGGTCAGGGAGCAAGGTCGGGGTCGTCGTCCGCGCTCTTGGCATCCTGTTCATCCGAATCTTCATGGTCAAGTTTGCTGAAAAAATCTTCAAATACCGAAAGGTTGCCAGCAGGCTCCCCGGATGTTTCTGATTCGATATCCTCGGGGTGCACCTCTTCCTCGGGGGTCACCGAGGCGCGTTCGAGCACATCCTCATCCACGAAAATCGGGACGCCGGTACGGACGACGAGCGCAATCGCGTCGGATGGGCGGCAGTCCAGACGTTTTTGGGTTCCACCCTGCTCTATCACCAGGTTGGCAAAAAAGGTGTCGGATTCCAGGGCAGTGATTTCGACGGACAGAAGGCGCGCATCCAGGATGCCAAACAGATTTTTCATCAGGTCGTGGGTCAGCGGGCGAGCTGTTTCAATTTTGTGAAGCACGATGGTAATTGCCTCAAACTCGTACAACCCAATCCAAATAGGCAGGTAGCGTTCGCTTTCCTTCTCTTTGAGCACCACGATTCTATCCTGGTTTATCAGGCTCACCCGTACACTTGAAATCAGGCATTCTCGCATTTTTTTCATCACAACCTACCGTTCGGCAAATTTTCGACCGCACCTTTAAGTTGATTTTATCACGCCGGGCACCTGCTTTCAATGCCGGTGGGCAGCCCAGACCTGAATCGGTCCGCGATTACGCGCGTTTGCGCCGGTCAGGCAGGCTCGTGGTTTTTTGTGAGCGGAAATCCACCACGTATTGCCGCATTTGACCGGCGGCGTTTGAGAGTGGGGCATTACCTGCGAGAACCTATTAGCTGCCCATACTCAAAATGACCATTTTCATCTACTTGATTTGACGGGTTTGGGCTATAATACTTTTAACAGTCTTGTTCAGAAAATGGTTATGGTGTTTTCTGATAATGGGTCAGCGGAAGGCGGCTGACAGGAAAACATTATCAGATTAATTATCGTCGAAATTAGTGCGGCCGATTTTGCGGGCGGATTTAAAGGGATAGAGGAAACGTTGCTGGACAACTCCCGGGTTTCTATTCTGTGCATCGAAGGAAAACGAAAAAACAACTTCGCCTTCGCCCCTGACCTGAAACGGAAAGGATATGATGTGCATATGGCGGAAAGCGGAGCGAAAGGCATCGCGCTCCTTTCAAGGCTGTCTCCGAGGGTGATAATCATCAACGCGGCTTCATTGCGCACCAACAGCCTGCGCATCACCAGCCGCTTTCGAAGCATCCTGCCGGAATGTCCGATTATCCTCATCGTGGACAAGGGCGAGGCTGCCGTGCCCGCCCCCGAAGCCAACGTTGTGCTTGAGCTGCCCTTTACGGTGCAGAAGCTGGTCAATCGCGTGCGCACCTTTCAGGCGGTGGGGCAGCGCCATCTCATCAGCCTGGGTCCGCTGCAGCTCAACACCCGCTCCAATATGGTCTCGTGCAACGGCAGGGAAGCGCATCTGACCCCGCGCCTTACCAGAATTCTAATGTATATGATGGAGGAGCCCAATAAAGTGCATCGGCGGGAGGAGCTCTTCCAAAAGGTTTGGGAAACTGACTACACTGGTGACACCCGAACCCTGGATGTGCATATCAGCTGGCTGCGGCAGGCGCTGGAGGATAACCCTCGCCAACCCGAGTATATCCTTACGGTGCGTTCGGTCGGTTACCAGCTGCGCATTCCGGAAACCGCCCCCGACCCCGAGGGTTAGGGCGCGGCCGGCAGGCAGGGTTGTGAAATAGCCTTTTTCTCAGAAAATCCCCGGGCATTAGCTGGCAATTCAGGAACCTCACGCGCGCTCAGCCGGGCGCGTTTTCTTTTTTGTTGAAGGAATCAAAATGGATTTCAGGTCGGTTGGAACTCAAACCCAATCCGTCTGCGCCGATTCAAAGAGACCTCCTGGCAGGCCAGCAGGTTCGACCCTCGGCAGGCGTACCCCATTATTTTCCAGCCAATCCCCTTTTGCGTTACAATTAACCCGATGATTCCGTCCAAGGAGGGTTCATGAGCAATTCCCCGTTTCCATCCAAACGCGCCCCGGCGTATCAGCACATCCCTGATGAGAAATGGAACGACTGGCGCTGGCAGCTCACCCATCGGCTCAACACCATCGAGGATTTTGAGGCGCTCTTTCCGCTTACTCCCAGCGAAAAAGAGGCGCTTTCTTCTTCCGGGCTGTTCCGCGTGGAGGTGACCCCTTATTTCGCTTCCCTGATTGACCCCAATAACCCCTTTGACCCCATCCGCCGCCAGGTCGTCCCTACCGCCCGGGAAATGCAAAGCTTTACCGGCATGATGGAAGACTCGCTGGCGGAGGATATGCACAGCCCGGTCCCCGGGCTGGTTCACCGCTACCCGGACCGCGTCTTGATGTTGATTACCAACCAGTGCGCCACGTACTGCCGCTATTGCACCCGCGGACGACTGGTAGGCGACCCCCGCCAGGGCTTTATGCGCGATTTTGAAGCCCAGATTGTTTACATCCGGCGCACCCCCCAAATCCGCGACGTGCTTATCTCCGGCGGAGACCCGCTGACCCTCTCGCCCGACCATCTGGAACGCGTGCTGAGCTCCCTGCGGGAAATCCCGCATGTGGAAATCATTCGCATCGGCTCACGCGTGCCCGTGTTTCTGCCTCAGCGCGTCACCACGCAGCTGACCGAGCTGCTCGAAAAGTATCACCCGCTGTGGCTGAATATCCACGTCAACCATCCCAACGAGATAACCGCCGAACTGGCTGAAGCTTGCGACCGGCTCAGTCGGGCTGGCATTCCGCTTGGGAACCAATCTGTGCTGCTGGCGGGCGTGAATGACGACCCCTATCTTATGCGCCGGCTGGTGCAAGACCTGGCGCGCATCCGCGTGCGCCCCTACTATATCTACCAGTGCGACCTGGTGGAAGGCGCCGGGCACTTCCGCACGCCGGTCTCCAAAGGTCTGGAAATTATCGAAGCGCTGCGCGGGCACACCTCCGGCTTCACCGTGCCGACCTATGTGGTGGACGCACCCGGCGGCGGTGGGAAAATCCCGGTCATGCCCAATTACGTGCTCTCCAGCTCGCCGGATAAGGTGGTGCTGCGCAACTTTGAGGGATATATCAGCGCCTATTCCGAGCCGCAGGATTATCAGCCGCCCGATAAGAGCCTGACAGACCCCTATAAGCCGAAGGAAACGGACTTGCAGGAAGGCGTGTTGGGCCTGCTCAAGGGCGACTATATGAATATCAAACCGGAAGGCTTTGACGCGCTGCACATGCGCGGAGGGGAGCCGCACCGCTTGCGCATGGACGCGCAAAAATGGAAAGCGCTCGGCATCGGGAGCGAAGAAACAGAGGCGAAGAGCCCGGACGCGTAGCCCTGAACCTCTGCCAGCCCGCGCAGGGCTTGTATTCTTCGCGCTCCATAGTGACTGCCCGCTTTTCCGCCAGACCCGGATAATACCGGGATAACGGGCAGGCGTCAGGCAAAAACTGACCGGGCGCGGCTGCCTTTTATCATGATAACTGGCTGAAACGCCGGTATTATTGACAAATACCCGATAATCAGGTAGTATAGTAACGTCAGCCAGGAATGCTCGCAGCCCTATGGAGAACACGCAAACCAACCCGCACGCTTTTTGTATCAACGCGGACCTGATCGGTTCCCGCAGCAGTCATCAGGCGCAGTTCCTGCCGGACGTGGCGCGCGAGCTGAACACGCGCTTTGCCGGCGAGCTGCAAACGCCTTTCACTGTTCGGGCGGGAGACGAACTGTTTGGCGTTCTGATAAATCCGGAGGCGGGCTTCAGGGCGTATAAAACACTCTACGCCCTCTCTACCGCGCGGGGGCTGCCTTTCTATGTCGGGATAGGCGTGGGCAGCGTGGAGTTGAATGAGAGCGCCAACGCCGAACTGGTAAACGGAGCGGCCATCTGGTATGCGGCGGAAGCGCTGGCGAAGCTGAAGGGCAAGGCGGATGGCGAGCTTTTTGCCCGGCAAAAGCGTTCCCGCTTCCGCTATGCTGTCGTGGTCAGCGGGAACCCGATGGAAAATCAGGTTTTGCAGCATTTTCTGTATTACATGATGAGCCGGGTTCAAGCGCGCACGGAACTGCAGCAGCAGGCAGTCGCGCTGAAGGAAGCGCACCCCGATTGGGACAATTTGCGCCTGTATCGCGCGCTGGAAGGCAAAGCGCAGGAAAATATCGAGGCGGAAAACGCGATTGCCAACTTCAGCAAGCTGCTGAGAAGAGGGGATTACCAACTGGTGCGCGACGCGGAAGAAGCCTTTCTCTTTTTAATCGGTCGTTTTTGCGGCGCGAAATGAAGCGCGTCTGATTATGCCGGCATAATCCGGTTTTGTTTGTGGAGGGAAGATGATAAGACCCCTGGCAGTCCTGATCCTTGCCCATTTAGTCGCAGATTTTATCTTGCAGCCGGCTTCTCTGATTGCCCTCAAACAGAAGCGGAATAAGCCCGGCAGCCTCTGGAACAGCGGGGTATTTTGGCACAGCCTGGTGCACCTGGCGCTCAGTACGGCGCTCCTGGTTTTGGGGGGCTTGTGGGGCTGGCGCTACCTGTTGGCAGTGGTTTGTGTTTCCGCGGCGCATTACCTGATTGACCGGACTAAGTTCCTGTGGAAAATTCCGGGCACGTGGGTCTTCATCCTGGACCAGATGCTGCATTTCGTGGGTATCTATCTCATCCTGCTGGCTTTCGGGCTGGCTGCCGCGCCTGTGCCGTTGGTGGGTCTGGCGGTTTCTTTCGCGCAGCACAGCCTGCCGCTCAGCCTTTCGAATAAACTTATGCTGGGCGCGATGTGCGTCATCGGGCTGGTGTGGGTGAGCGGGCATCTGGTCAAAAACATCCTGGGTTCACTCCGGCTGCGTCCGTTTGAGAGCCTGAAGAAGCCCACGGAGGAACAAGCCAGCGGCGGCGCCCAGGAACTGCCCGCGGCAGCGGAAGCGAAGAACGCTGCGCTCCCTGAGGCGAGCACGGGTATGTACATCGGCTACCTGGAACGGCTGCTGATTGGCGTTTTTATGATTTCGGGGATTTATGCCGGTCTGGGTTTACTTGGCACGCTCAAGACGCTGGCGCGTTTTAAACAGCTGGAAAACCGCGAAATAACAGAATACTTCATTTTGGGGACGATGTTGAGCATGCTGTTGGGAATACTGTTTGGCGCGCTCCTGCGCTTTCTCGTCTTTTTCTGAGCAGTCTGAATCAGTCCTGAATTTTCAACACTTCCCGCACGGTTTTCAGGAGCACGGGGTCAACCTCGGCATTCAGTGAGTTGCGCTCCGGTGGAATGGATTGCCGGTCAATCT
>Ga0208195_1001453_pt1 | contig 25958 bp, 24 predicted proteins | sample AD_UKC077_MetaG_FD_184441 | JGI IMG/M metagenome (GOLD analysis project Ga0208195, IMG submission 184441) | Active sludge microbial communities of municipal wastewater-treating anaerobic digesters from USA - AD_UKC077_MetaG (SPAdes) (version 2) | ecosystem: Engineered > Bioreactor > Anaerobic >...
TGGTATGGGTTTAGATTTAAAACACGTTTATAAGTTGCATTTTTAAATAACGCTTCATTCCACTTTTTGGAAGTTATTTCATCAAATAAATTAGTATCATCCCAAAAACACCACGTTCTGTCGTTAGTCTTTTTTGAATCTATGTCTAATAAAAGAATGGATTTGCCCTGAAAATCTTCTGAACGAATCATTTCACAAACCGTCATTAAAGCGGAAAGTCCGGAACCAGCGAATATATAATGGTAATGTTGCATTGTTCAAAAATACATTTTTAACGTTATAGATTTTGATAATAGTAGTATAAAAACTAATTTTTAATAACCAACCAAAAAAAATCTTTTTTAATTAACTTTACATAAAAATATAAAATTATGTTATCAAAAAATATCGAAGTGGCATTAAACAAACAAATTAGAATTGAAGCAGAAAGTTCACAAACTTATTTATCAATGGCTTGTTGGGCTGAAGTAAATGGATTAGAAGGAATTTCAAATTTCATGTATGCACAATCAGATGAAGAAAGACAGCATATGTTAAAACTCATTAAATATGTTAATGAACGTGGTGGACATGCTAAAATTTCAGAATTAAGCGCTCCAAAAACAGAGTTTGATAATTTTAAAAACATGTTTGAGTTGTTGTACAAGCACGAACTTTTTGTTTCAGAATCAATCAATGAATTGGTTAGAATTACGTTTGAAGAAAAAGATTATTCCACGCATAATTTCTTGCAATGGTATGTTTCTGAACAAATAGAAGAAGAATCACAAGCCAAAACAATTTTAGATAAAATCAATTTAATTGGAGATGATAAAGGCGGATTGTATTTGTTTGACAGAGATATTCAATCAATTGCAGCAGCTAATTCTGCTTCGAATGTTAAAAACTAATTGTTAAAATTTATTTAGAATAGATAAAAACAAACTACTTTTGAGCTGTTTTTAAATTTAGAAACTTTGGCTTCAAAAGTAAAAGATAAAAAAAAGAAAAAAGACAAGAAAAAAGATTCAATCGATGTGTTGATACTTTTAAAAAATCTTGATGCCTGCAAATCTAGTTGTTGCGAAAAGTATAAAAAAAATGAAAAAAAACGGTGCAAACGTTGCCCGATGTTTGACCTTTTAAAATCCATAAACTAAATGTTTCCAAATATTGGAAGCATTTTTTTATAATCTAAATGAAAACCCAAGAGCAAAATAGTTATCAGGTGCATTTTCTGAAATTCCAAATCCACTAGACAAATCTAGCATAAAATTAGTGCTAATCAAATAGGTAATACCACCATCAAAATTATGATTTGCTTCATTGTTTTGAGGAGCAAATCCAAATAATTCAATATAAGAGCCTAATTTTTCTGTAATTGAATAACCTGTTGCAACAGTATAAATAAAAGTTGGTTCAGGTGTAAAACCATCCCATTCAGCACCAAGATTATAACTTAAAGAGAATTTTTCACTTAAAGTATGTTGCATTACAAATAGAAATTCAGGTGCAAAATAATCTGTTATAAAAGCAGTTGAAGCAACATTGGGCAATGAAACATGACCAATAAAAGAAGTTTTTGGGAAAACACCATTTTCTTCGGCTATTTTTATTTTGCAACCTACCAAAATCGGATTAAAACCAGTTATTGTTTCTACATTAAACTTTTCTGAGGCAAATTCAGTAATTAATCGTAATTCAAAATTTTCATTAAAACCATATTTCCACAAAGTTGAAGGCAAAAGATTTGTTTTACTATTGACATCATTTTTTTGAAACGAAAATCCAGTTTCTACTTGAAGCATTCCTTTCGGAGTTAAAGAAGGTGTTTCAGTTTGATCTGGTCTGTCAGTTTGAATAGGTTCAATTTCTTTTTCTTGAGCAAATATTGTTGAATACAAAAACAAAGCAAAGAATAAAATTTTTGATTTCATAATTTTTAATTTAGACAAAACTAAAAATATTTTTCACGATACAAAAATTATTGCTACTTTTGTTAAAAAAACAGGCAAATGACAAATTCAGAAGAAAACTATTTAAAGGTAATCTATCATTTATCCTTAGTTTCTCCAAAAGGTGTAAACACTAATGCCATTGCTGGAATGCTTGAAACCAAAGCTTCCTCTGTGACGGATATGATGAAAAAATTAGCCGAAAAAGAATTGGTGCTTTATCAAAAATATCAAGGAGTAACTTTAACCGAAAAAGGTTTTTTATCGGCTAAAATGATTGTGAGAAAACATCGTTTATGGGAAGTTTTTTTGGTAGAAAAGTTAGATTTTGCTTGGGATGAAGTACATGAAATTGCGGAAGAATTGGAACATATAAAATCCGAAAATTTAATTAATAAACTAGATGAATTTTTAGGTTTTCCAGCCTTTGATCCACATGGTGATCCAATTCCAAATGAAAATGGAGAAATTCAAAAAGTATCCAAGTTGTTGTTGTCCGAATCTGAAATAAACAGAGAATATCAGTGTGTTGGTGTCAAAGATTCTTCTTCGGATTTTTTGCAATATTTAGACAAACAAAATATAGCATTAGGTTCAAAAATAAAAGTTATCAATAAGGAACAGTTTGATGAAACTTTAACAATAGAAGTAAATAATACATCATTGACCATTTCGAATAAAATTGCTAAAAATTTATTTGTAAAAAATAAATCACTATGAGTAAATCATTAGAAGAAGTAAACGAATCAATTGCTACTCAAGGCAAAAAATCAACTTTTAGAAAAATTTTAGCATTTTTTGGTCCGGCTTATTTGATTTCTGTTGGCTATATGGATCCAGGGAATTGGGCAACCGATTTGGCAGGAGGAAGTCAGTTTGGCTATGCCTTAATTTGGGTTTTGTTAATGAGTAATATCATGGCATTATTACTTCAAAGTTTGAGTGCAAGACTTGGAATTGTTACACAGCGCGATTTGGCGCAAGCTTCAAGAGAAACCTATTCACCATTTATTAATTACATACTTTATTTCTTAGCCGAAATAGCTATTGCAGCTTGTGATTTGGCCGAAGTTCTTGGGATGGCAATTGGGTTGAATTTATTGTTTGACATTTCCTTAATTAATGGAGTATTGATTACGGTTTTAGATACTTTTTTGCTCTTGTTTTTAATCAACAAAGGGATGCGAAAAATGGAAGCTTTTATTATTGCATTAGTAGCTATAATTGGATTTTCCTTTGTGTTTGAAATGATTTTTGCCGAACCCGAAGTTTCAAAAATATTTGCAGGATTAGTACCTAGCTTGCCTGGAGAAGCCGCATTGTATATTGCCATCGGAATTATTGGTGCAACCGTTATGCCTCATAATTTATACTTGCATTCCTCTTTGGTACAAACTCGAAAATTTGATAGAAGTGATACTGGAATTAAACAAGCATTAAAATATAATTTTCTTGATAGTGCGATTGCTTTGAATTTGGCTTTTTTTGTAAATGCTGCCATTTTGATTTTAGCAGCAGCTACTTTTTATAAAAATGGTATGTTTGAAGTTGCTGAAATTCAAGATGCACACATGTTGTTAGAACCACTTTTAGGAACACATTGGGCACCAATTTTATTTGCAGTTGCTTTGATTGCTGCAGGACAAAGTTCTACAATTACTGGAACTTTAGCCGGTCAAATTATTATGGAAGGCTATTTAAATTTGAGAATTCAGCCGTGGGTCAGAAGAATAATTACACGTTTAATAGCTATTGTTCCGGCTGTTGTAACTATATTATATTTTGGTGAAAGTGTTACAGGAAAATTGTTGATTCTTAGTCAAGTGATTTTGAGTTTGCAGCTAGGTTTTGCTATTATCCCACTAATACATTTTGTGAGCGATAAAACAAAAATGAAAGGTTTTCATATTGGAAAAGCAACACAAATTGCTTCTTGGTTAATTGCTTTAATTATTGTTTCTTTAAACGGAAAATTAGTTTATGATGAAATAAAAGGTTGGTTAGAAACAGCTGAAAATCCTACAGTCATTTGGTTTACGGTAGTTCCGTTAACTGTAGGTTTTTTGTTCTTATTACTCTTTATTATTTTCAAACCGTTCATCACGAAAACTAAAAATAATATTGAAAATCATTCTCCACATTCTTTAAAATTAAACTTTGAGGAAACAAAAATTAATGATAAAAAAGACATTGCTGTTTCTGTTGATTTTTCCACAGCTGATGAAATTGCACTAAATGCAGCAATTGAATTGGGAGGAAGGAATGCTAATTATACTCTAATTCACATTGTAGAAACCGTTGGTGCTATGATATATGGTGAAAAAACTGATGACCACGAAACGACGATTGACGAAAAATTACTTTTGGAATACCAAGAAATGTTGAAGGAAAAAGGATTTAATGTCTCCACAAAATTAGGATTTGGAAAGCCATTTAAAGCAATTCCAACAATAATAAATGAAGGTAAATATGATGTTTTAGTAATGGGAACACACGGTCATACAGGTATTAAAGATTTGCTTTTTGGCACAACGGTAAATAAATTGCGACACAAAATTTCGATTCCATTATTGATTGTGAAAAATTAATGACAACCACAATCGTCTTTGTCACAACCTTTTTTTGATTTTGGCTTCCAAATAAATTTTGTCACTAAAAAACCAATAGCAATTCCTAAAGCTATATAAACTAGTATTTCTTGGACATTCATAGGTTTTATTTTAAAAGTTGATAGGCAATTAATGCTGTGATATAGGCAAATCCACTCATAAAAACCAACTGAATAATTGGCCATTTCCAGGAGTTGGTTTCTTTTTTAACAATAGCTAAAGTAGAAACACATTGCATGGCAAAAGCATAGAATAATAATAATGAAATTCCTGTAGCAAAATTGAATATTTTGGTTCCATCGGGGTTAATTTCGGCTTCCATTCTTTTCTTAATAGTGGTTTCTTCATCGCTATGACTGCCAACACTATAGATAGTTGCTAATGTTCCAACAAAAACTTCACGAGCAGCAAAAGAGCTTACAACCGCAATTCCGATTTTCCAATCGTAACCCAAAGGTTTTATGACTGGTTCCATACTTTTTCCAATAATTCCGATATACGAATTTTCCAATTTATATTCGGCAACTCTATCAGGAATTACAGATGGATTTATTTTTAAATCACTATTATACACTTCTTTTTCAATAATTTTTTGTGCATTTTTAAATTCAGTATTTGGACCATGCGAACCTAAAAACCAAAGGACAATAGATATGGCAAGTATTATTTTTCCGGCACCAAAAACGAATGCTTTTGTCTTTTCAATTACATTAATGGCAATATTTTTAAACATCGGAATTTTGTAGCTCGGCATTTCAACCACAAAATAAGCTTTCGTTTTCAATTTTAATATTTTATTTAAAATGAAAGCAGAAAATATAGCCATTCCAAATCCCAAAAGATACAAAATCATCAATGTTGCACCTTGTAAACTAAACAATCCTAAAATTCTTTTATCAGGAATAATTAATGCAATTAATATGGCATAAACAGGCAATCTGGCAGAACAAGTTATGAATGGTGTTACTAAAATGGTAATCAATCGTTCTTTCCAGTTTTCAATGTTTCTTGCACCCATAATAGCTGGTATGGCACAAGCTGTTCCCGAAATCAATGGCACAACACTTTTGCCAGAGAGTCCATAACGGCGCATAATTTTATCCATTAAAAAAACTACTCGACTCATATAGCCACTTTCTTCAAGTATTGAAATAAAAAGAAATAAAAATGCAATTTGTGGAATAAAAATCACAATACCGCCTATACCTGGAATGATTCCTTCGCTAATTAAATTGGTAAACTCTCCTGGTGCAAGATGGTTTTTTGCATAGGTTGAAAAATTCGCAAATGTACTATCAATCCAATCCATAGGAACACTTGACCAATCAAAAATAGATTGAAAAATAAGTAATAAAATGCCAAAGAAAATAAGATAACCAAAGATTTTGTGCGTCAAAATTCTATCTAATTTTGCTCTTATATCGGTTGCTTTTGAAACGTCAATTTTTTGACCTATTTTCAATGTATCATTAATAAACTGATAGCGTTTTATGGTTTCCTTTTGTTGTAATCTTTTTAAATCAGAATGTGATTTGGTAAACGAACTTCGAATTTCATTTCTGTCTAAATTCAAAAAATTCACATCTTGTGTAATGACCAACCAAAGTTTATAAACCAATTGATTTGGAAATGCATTTCGCAGTTTGTCAAAATACTCCGCATCAATAGTCGAAGCATTCAAGCAAGGTTCGGTTGATAGATTTTTATAATCAACAATGGCATTTTTTAATTCGGATATTCCGATGCCACGGCGAGTACTTACTAAAACAATTTTAGTTTTAAGTTGTTCTTCAAGCAAAGGAATATCGAGTGAAATTCCTTTTATCTTCATTCTATCAGCCATGTTAATGACTAAAATTGTAGGAATTTCTAAATCTTTTATTTGAGTGAAAAGCAGTAAATTTCTTTTTAAATTTTCAACATCAGTTACTACAACGCAGACATCTGGAAATAATTTATCGTTTTTATTAAGCAATAATTCGATGACAACATTTTCATCAATTGAGCTAGCATTAAGGCTATACGTTCCAGGTAAATCAAGAATATTTGCTTTGATATTGTTTGGCAATTTGCAAAAACCAAGTTTTTTATCTACCGTAATACCTGGATAATTTCCCACTTGTTGGTTCAAACCTGTTAACTGATTAAAAACCGAAGTTTTCCCAGTATTAGGATTTCCAATTAAAGCTACATTAATGTTTTGATGGCTTTTCATGGATTAGAAATTAAGTAATTCCACTTCAATTTCTGAAGCTGTTTCTAATCGGATGGCAAGATGCGAACCATTATTTACATTCAAATAAATGGGATCGCCAAAAGGTGCAATTTGAACAACTTCTAATTCATTTCCAGGTAAACATCCCATTTCTAACAATTTCAATGGAATTTTATCCACGTCTATTTGTATAATAGTTGCTTTTTGACCTCGTTTTAATAAATTTACAGTAGTTCTCAATGCTTATTTAGATTGAATAAATTTAACGCAAAAGTAATGATAATTTATAGAATACGAATTGATTTTAATCATTTGATTATAAATTATTCGTTATCCGATAGCCATTTAATGTCGTCAATTAGTTTTTTGATTTCATCTGGATTAGTACCGTCATAAAAACCTCGAACTCTTCTTTTACGATCTACTAACACAAAATTTTCGGTATGAACCATATCGTAAAGTTCTTCTGGTTTTCCAGTTTTTACAGCTAAATATGATTTCCTAGCAATGAAATAAATGTCTTTTTTATCGCCGGTAACTAGGTTCCATTTACTATCAATTACGCCTTTTTCAATGGCATATTTTTTCAAAACGGAAACACTATCGATTTCTGGTGTAACGGTATGTGAAAGCAACATCACTTTTGGGTTATTCAAAATTGCTTTTTGCACATCCACCATGTTTGCAGTCATTTTTGGACAAATAGATTGACAAGTAGTAAAGAAAAAATCAGCAACATATATTTTTCCTTCATAGTCTTTTTGAGTAACAGTTTTTCCATTTTGATTGGTAAAACTAAAATCTGCAATTGTATGATATTTTTCTACATATTGTACCGTACTATCAACCAGTTCAGGATTGACATCGGCAGGATTATATATTGGTAATGTTTTTTTTGGCTTTAAAGCACTATAAAATAAGGAAACTACAATGGCTGAAAAAACCAAAACACCAATAAAAAACCATCTATATTTTTTGAAAAAGGAAAGCATTTTTTTTGCAAAAATACAAAACAAAGAAGCATTTTGTAACAATTATCTATTTATCACGTCATATATTTTTGTTAATTTAAACATAATTACAAGATTTAAAAATAAATTTGTAAAACAAACAAAACGCAAATAGATATGATTTCAAAATCAACTAAAATGATTGTTATTTTAATTACTGCTTTTGGCTTTAATCAAAATAATGCACAACAAAATGGAGTAGGAATAGATTTGTCATTAATGGATACTTCTGTTAGTCCAAAAGATGATTTTTTCAATTTCGTAAACGGTACTTGGTTGAAAAACACTGAAATTCCTGCCGACAGAACGCGATGGGGAAGTTTTGACGAATTAAGAAAAAAAACCGATGCAGACGCATTAGCTATTTTAGCCGAAGCTTCTAAAAACCCTAAGTATAAATCAGATACTGATCAAGGAAAAGCAATCAATTTGTATAAATCAATTATGGATACTGTTGCCAGAAACAAAGCTGGAATCAAACCATTATTGCCGTATTTGACTAAAATAAATGCCGTAAAGAATGTGTCAGATTTACAAAATTTAATGATTCAAATGGCATCTAAAGGCGGTGTTGGTTTCTTTGGCATTGGTGTTGGAACTGATGCCAAAAATAGCTCTAAAAATGTCGTTTATGTTGGTCCAGGAAGTTTAGGTTTGCCAGATAGAGATTATTATGTTTCTGATGATGCAGATTCTAAGGAGAAAAGAGAAAAATATGTTTTGCATATAGCTAGAATGCTTCAGTATATTGGAGAAAAACCTCAAGAAGCAAAAATTCATGCCGAAAAAATATTGGCATTAGAAACAGAAATGTCAAGACCAAGATTGGACAGAGTAGAACGTAGAGATAGAAGAAAATCTTACAATCCGATGACAATTGCTGATTTGCAAAAAATGACAAATGCTATCAATTGGGAAAAACAAATTACTGGAATTGGATTGCCAAAAGTTGATACTTTAATTGTTTCGCAACCAAAATACATGGCAGCATTACAAGATATTCTAAAGGCAAACAAAGTTGAAGATTGGAAAGCCTATATGCGTTGGACTGCCTTAAATAGCGCAGCCGATAATTTATCAACGGATATAGAAAAAGCAAATTGGGATTTTTATAGTAAAACGTTAAACGGAGCCATTAAACAACGCCCAAGAGATGAAGGTGCTTTGCAAGTTGTAAATGGTGCTACTGGTGAAGCTTTAGGAAAATTATATGTTGAAAAAATGTTTCCAGCTGCGGCAAAAGAAAAAGCTCAAAAAATGATTAAAAACGTTATTCGTGCTTATGAAACTAGAATTAATAATTTATCTTGGATGTCGCCTGATACCAAGAAAAGTGCTGTTGAAAAATTAAACAAAATGACCATCAAAATTGGGTATCCTGATAAATGGAAAGATTATTCTGCTTTAACCATTAAAAGTCCAGCCGAAGGAGGAACCTATTTTGAAAACTCATTATTAATTTCTGAATGGAGTTTTAAAAAAAATATTGAAAAACTGAGCAAACCTGTTGACAAAACAGAATGGGGAATGTCGCCACAAACGGTAAACGCATATTTCAACCCATCCAATAATGAAATTGTGTTTCCAGCCGCAATATTACAACCACCATTTTATGACTATAATGCAGACGAAGCTGTAAATTATGGAGGAATTGGTGCCGTCATAGGACACGAAATCTCTCATGGCTTTGATGATAGTGGTGCGCGATACAATGCTGACGGAAACTTAGTTAACTGGTGGACCGACGAAGATTTGAAACAATTTACAGCTCTTGGAACAGCTTTGGCTGACCAGTATTCGGCTTTAGAACCATTACCTGGAATTAAAGTGGATGGTAAATTTACATTAGGAGAGAATATTGGCGATTTAGGAGGAATAAATGCCGCTTATGACGGACTACAACTGTATTTAAAAGAAAACGGAAATCCAGGGAAAATAGATGGATTTACACCAGAACAACGATTGTTTATTTCTTGGGCAACCATTTGGAGAAGTAAAATGCGCGATGAAGCCATCAAAAATCAAGTAAAAACTGATCCGCATTCTCCAGGAATGTATCGTGGGTATGTGCCATTATTAAATTTGGAAACATTCCACCAAGCTTTTGGTATTAAGCCTGGCGACGGAATGTATGTAGCACCAGAAAAAAGAGTTTTGATTTGGTAAACAAAAAATAAAAAACTTCAAATTATACTAAACATGCCTCAAAAAGTTAATCACTATTTGGGGCATTTTTTATGACTTTAAGTAATCCAATCACACTAACGATTGCCCAAGTTGCTTCAAGGATTATGAATGGCATATAGCTTATTAAAACCGATGCAAAGCACGCAATGCTTGCACCAATAATATTCATCAAATAAAATAGAATTCCGTCTTTTTTTATCAAGGAAAAAATATTCAAAAAATAAGCAAGAAGAATAATTCCAACGCCAATAGTTCCAATCAAATCATTAAAATTCATAAATTAGTTTTTTGAAAAGTATAGTTTAAAACGGTTTCTGTTTTTGTTGAAGAAATGATTTTTCCAATGGATTTATTTGAAAAATCAAATTCGGGAATTGGTAAATTTAGCGCAATAGCTTTTTGAGTATAATAGTCTTTTCTAGTAGGATGAAATGGACAAACAGCATTAAAAGTTTCGTTCCAAATATTTTTTTCAATAACAGATTCAATAACTCCAATACAATCCTTTAGATGTATTATATTAATTGGCGCATCAGGATTTTGAATATTTTTTCTTCCTGCTAAAAAATGTATTGGATTTCTATCATCACCAACAATCCACCAAAACGAATTATTGTAGTTTGAAAATTTGAATTCGCTTTTAAAAGATTTTCTACTTCTAAAAGTTGTTTTCCGCTTTCTGTTTCGGGTTGAGGTTTTGTTTCTTCATTAATTTTAGAATTATCATCCGCATAAACCGAAGTTGAACTAATAAAAAGCACTTTTTGAACACTCGAATTTTCAACAAATGAAAGTATGTTTTTGATTTTTTTAACAAAATTTTCAGGTTGATTTCCACGTAATTTGGGTGGAATATCAAGGATTAAAATTGCTGAATTTTTAAGAAAATTTTCAAGGTTTCCAATGATTTCGTTTTCTGTTACTTCAATTTGAAAAGCAGTTATTCCTTCGTTTTTTAAAACAGCAATTTTCTCTAAAGATGTAGTAGAACCATTAACCCAAAAACCTTTTTCTATCAAAGATTTTGCTAAAGGTAAACCCAACCAACCGCAACCAAGTATTGATATTTGTGTCATTATTTTAAACTATCCATTACAACATTCAAACTATCGGGCGAAGTATATCTTCGGCTAGGCAAAGCAATTCTTGAAGTTCTTAGACTGCTATGAGTTGATGGTTTTACTTTTTGTCTAATAATCACAGCATCGGTTAATACAAAAGGTGTTGGAATCATCCACGACTTTCTTTTGGTGATTGTAAAATCAGTATTTGACATCAAATCAAAAGAACTCTCTAATAATTCTAAATCTAATTTATCATTAGCTTTTATCGAAAACTCTAATTCTAACGGAATATTTTCAACTACATAATAACTTAAAATTTTACCCGAAGTTTTACTTGCAATATTGCTTTTAAAATCAATTGATTTTACGCCATTAGCGATTAAACTATTAATAGTAATTCCGTTTTTTACAAATACATCATATCGATTTACATTTCGATTGGGTGAAATTTTTATTTTATAAACATGTTGACTTCCAATGATAGAATCGGTTAAAAACTCAATGTTTGGCGAAGAAATATTTTTTATCGGAGCTTCAGCCATATAAGTATAGGAAGAACCATATTTGCTGTACAGTTTATTAGTATTTAATATTTTTGCATCAGCTGGTTTTTCGCCCAAATATCCTTTGGTCCATTCATCTAAATTTTTGTCATAAGTAGCCCAATAGGCTTTTTGAGTATCTGCATTCAATAGATATACTAAACTGTTTGGCTTTGGTCGTTCAGTACTAAACTCTGAGATTTGATGTGCTTTTATGAATAATCCAATGGATAATAAAAAGAATAAAATTGACCATAAATTCTTCTTTTCAAAATTTCCAAAAATCGGAAGTAAAAGCGTAAAGGCAAGTACGGTTAAAACAGCACTTCCAAAAAGTATTTTTAACCCTAACCCAATAGGAAACATCATAATAAATGGTACTAAAAGCAGTAATGCTGGAATAGACAAAATCAAATTTAAAACCCAATAACTTCTTTGGGTAAACACATAAACTGCCAACATTATAGTGCTACAAATTACAGGAATGATTAAAAATCCTGCACCTTCAAGTTTAAAAGCAATGGCAGTATTTAGTAGTAACCAAATTAATAATGGAGCAAATAATTGATTCATTGCAGTGTTGTGCTTGGCTTGTTTTTTATAAAATAAAAAACAAATACCTAAAGTCAAACTCACAAAAGCATAAATATAATCGTGACCATTATAAGTAAACCCGTGGAGGATGTCGTTGTATTGAGGATAAAAATTCAAAAGTAATTTCCAACCAATATAAGTAACTGCACCAGACGTAATTAACGCACCAAAAAACGGTTTAAAACCTTTGAAAACTTCGTCTAATAATAAAGCTCTTTTTCCTAAACCAACAAACACAAACAATAAGAATAATCCAAAAGTGATGAGTAACATGGGAAGAATCCATGAAAAGGGATAACTCACAAACGAAAAAGGAATGTTGAAATATACTTGGTCGTTAGTAGCATTCAAATTACTTAAATCAGCGTTTGAAAAATAAGTTAGTAGCGGAAACAAATAACTTCCTTGATGTGCTAAGGTTTCTCTCGAAAGGTTTTGATAATTATCGCGAGATGTATGATAATTATAATGACTATCAATGAACGCAAAATTAAATCCTTGTATTTGTTTTACTTCTCTAAAAACTGTCAAATCAGTATCGTTGGGCAACATTTTATAAATGCTATACATCAATGAATTGGAAACAGACCAAGGTGCTTTTCCGGCCTTAAAAGCATCAACCATCTTGCTATTTCCTTTGTTGGTTTCCATCAACATATAACTCGGACCAGACGAGCCACGTGCCTCAAAGTTTAATACCAAGCCAACCTCTTTTGCCCACTGATGTTGTGTTGTAAAAAGTGCTGCACCATTCAAACCTATTTCTTCGGCATCAGTAAAAAGAATAATGATGTCGTTTTTATGTTTGGTTTTATTGTGCAAAAATCCTCGAACACTCTCTATAATTGTTGCTACACCAGAAGCATCATCACTAGCACCTAGTGAATAGGAATGTGGTGCAGAATCATAGTGAGAAAGTAATACCAATGATTTAGAATTATTAGTCTCACTGAGCGCAGAAGAAGTGCCTTTTATTTTGGCTAAAATGTTTTTGGCTTTTACCAACGTTCCTTTTTCGGTCATTACAAAACCTTCTTGATCGGAAGTTTGCAAGCCTAAATCTTGCAACTCTTTTTTTATGTAGTTTGCCACTAAAACATGATTTTGCGAACCAACATAATGTGGTTTTTGCGAAATGTGCTTCACTTTTTCTAAAGCTCGTTTGGTTGAAAACTCAGAAAGTGGTGCTTCTGAAGTGTCATAACTTTGTGGCATCATAAAGTAGAAAATACCCGAAAGTAATCCAATCAAAAGTAAGGCAACAATTATGGTCGGTTGGTTGTTTTTCATGCGAACTTTATTAAATATCTTTCTTAACTAACATATAAAAGTCATTGTCTAAAACCATATATCCTTGATCGTACACAAAATGATAGGTATTTCCAGTTTTGGTGTGCAAAATAGTAGTCATGTATTCAAAGTCAAATCCTTTGCTCAGCAGTTTTGACTTAGTGGTTTTAGATTTCCCATCAATGTTTAAAGCACTCAAAATGCGATAATTTTTCCGCAACTTGTTGTTGATGTTTCGCATATAATTGGTGCTGTCTTTGTTTATTTTGTTGTTGTAACTATTACGACAACCATCGCTGCAAAACTTTTTGTCCTCGCGACCAATAATTTTTTCATTACATTCTAAACAGTTCTTTGTCATAATCGATTGTTTAATTTTAAGACTAATCCATTTTTTAAACCCAACTTACTTCAATTTTTTTATACTATACAAATCATGTCTTCGATCTTTCATTATTTTAACACTACCATGTTCGTGAAGTTCTTTTAAAAGGTTAATATCTACATCAACAATCAGTGTCATCTCAGTATTTGGTGTGGCTTCGGCTTTAATTCCGTTGCTAGGAAAAGCAAAATCTGATGGTGTAAAAACAGCCGCTTGCGCATATTGAATGTCCATGTTGTTCACTTTTGGAAGATTTCCAACACAGCCAGCAATGGCAACATAACACTCGTTTTCTATGGCTCTGGCTTGAGCACAACATTTTACACGAGTATAACCGTTTTGAGTATCGGTTAAAAACGGTACAAAAAGAATGTTCATTCCTTCGTCTGCCATTAGTCGAGATAATTCTGGAAACTCAATATCATAGCAAATAACAACGCCAATTTTTCCACAATCGGTGTCAAAGGTTTGAATTTTGCTGCCACCAGTAATTCCCCAATGGAACACTTCGTTGGGTGTGATGTGAATTTTTTTGTACACTTCATTTGTGCCATCTCTTTTGCAAAGAAAACCAGCGTTATATAGAATGCCGTCTTCCAGATAAGGCATACTGCCACTGATGATATTGATATTATAAGATATGGCAAATTCTTGAAATTTCTTTTTAATAGGTTCGGCATATTTGGCAAGTTCTCGAATGGCATCTGCCTCTGAAAGGTGATTATAATCTGCCATCAACGGTGCAATAAACAACTCGGGAAACAATGCAAAATCGCTTTCATAACCCGAAACAGCATCGATAAAAAACTCGGCTTGGTTGAAAAACTCTTCCAAGTTACTCAGCGAACGCATTTGCCATTGCACCAACCCAAGGCGAATAATACTTCTTTCAGTATTAATAAATCGTGGACTTTCATCATAATAAATGTTATTCCATTCTAATAAAACTGCATATTCTTTCGATTTTTTGTCGCCTTCAAGATAGTTTTTCATCACACGCATCACATGGAAATCATTGCTCAATTGAAACGACAAAACGGGATCGTGGATTTCTTTTTTTCTAACTTTTTCAATATAAGCTTTTGGGGAAAGTTCCTCTGCGTATTTTCCATAATTAGGAATACGTCCGGCAAAGACAATCGATTTTAAATTTAATTGTTCGCACAATTCTTTTCTAGCGTCGTAAAGCCGTCTTCCCAGTCGTAAACCCCTATAATTTGGGTGAATAAAGACGTCAATTCCATATAAAATTTCGCTATCAGCGTTGTGAGTAGAGAATGTGTAGTTCCCAGTTATTTTTTTATAATCGTGACTTTTATCTACAAAGTCTTCGTCAATAATTAAGGAAAGCGCCGAGCCAACTACTTTGTCATCAACAACAATTACCAACTGACCTTCGGGGAAAATAGTAAGCAGTTTTTCGATTTGTTCCTCTTTCCAATAGCTGTTTTCCATGCCAGGATAGGCTTCTATCATTGACGATTTCAGTTGTTTGTAATCTTCTAGTTGTAAATTTCGTAATTCTACTGTTTTAATCTCTTGCATCTTAAATTATTGATTTTTAGTAAAGATAAAAAAATATTATCCATTTACAAACGGTTACAAATAGTTACAACCGAAAGTAAATAGATAACTACCGAATAATTTTTGTTCACTATCACAACTTTGCATCGTCGAAATGAAAGAATGACAAATACAATTTTAAAATTCAAATTCAATGACAATAAAATAATTGTTCAATTTTCACTAGACAAAAAAATAAATATATAAACCATTTTAAAATTTAAACGCCATGAACGCCATGAAAAACAAAGTACAATTAATTGGACACGTAGGACAAGAGCCAGAAGTAAAAATTTTTGGAGAAGGAAAAAAAGTAGTAAATTTATCTTTAGCTACTAATGAAAGTTACACCAATTCGAAAGGTGAAAAAGTAGAAGACACGCAATGGCATCGAGTAAAAGCTTGGGGTAAAGTTGCCGAGATTATTGAAAAATATGTAACAAAAGGTAAAGAAATTGCGATTGAGGGTAAATTAACATACAGTGATTATGTTGATAAAGACGGAGTAAAACGCTATTTAACCGAAGTTGTTGCCAACGATGTTTTGTTATTAGGAAAATAAGCAGAGTATAAAAATGCACGAATTTCTTGAAGTTCGTGCATTTTTTAATCCATTAAAATTTTTAAATTATGAATATTCGAGTTTTTAATATTCGTTTGAGCAAAGAGTTTTGTATTATTGATCAAAACCGAATGAATGAGTTTTTAGATACTGTAGAAGTAAAGTTGAGTTCTACTAATTTTGTAACTAATGGAACGGTCGATTATTGGTCGGCAGTAGTTTTTTATGAACCAAAAAAAGTTACTAAAGAAAAAAATGAGGTTGCCTTTTCAATCGATGATTTATCTATCGAAGAGCAAAAAATTTTTAAAGCATTGCGAAGTTGGCGTAATGATTTGGCAGAAAAATTAGGTTGGTCATCTTTTAGAATTTGTCACAATTCACATTTAATTCATATTGCAAAAGAAAATCCAACGTCGTTGAATGATTTAGGAAAGATAACTGGTTTTGGAACCGTAAGAGCCGAAAAATATGGTCATGATATTCTTGCTGTTTTAAATGCCTACTAATCGTTTTTTTATTGATTTTTTTGGTTCAAAAAATGTAAAATTTTAACACAAAAAAGATAAAGTTGTCAACACGCAAACGTTTTCGGTGGGTTTAAAAATAATTTTGGCAGCCATTTTCTAAATAGTTTCTGTACATTTAAAAATGGTATCATTGTAAAACATGAACAAAATTAAGTTTTTATTTCTTTTATTTTTAGTACTTTATGCTTCAAGTAATTGTTTCGCTCAAGTTGGAATCAATACTGTGATGCCTCAAAGCACTTTAGATATTAACGGGAATTTATCGGTAAAAGTAATCAATATTACAGGAAACGGAACTGGTTCTGTAGGAACTTCTGTGGTAATAAATGATGGAATATATATTTCGATAAATCCAACAGCAACCGATGACAAATTTGAATTACCCAATCCAACATTAGTACCCGGGCGGATGTATATTATTAGAAATATAAACAATACCGTAACAGCACAATTGATAACTACAACAGGTTTGCTTTTTCCAAAAAACTCTACAACAGGAAGTAGTCAAATTTATATGTATGAAGGAAATCTAAGAACAGTAACAGTTTTTAGTGATGGGAATAATTGGACGTATCTCAATTAAATCCGTTTTGAAATTTATACAAAACAACTTGCTTGGCTTTTTTGTCATAATAACTTAGCACAAAATAATCGCGATAAGGAAAGGTTTGATACAGTCGAATATTGTCATTTTGGGCAATAAAACCAGAAATAATGCTGGTTGCCAAGACCGTGTTTTTGGGCGGAATGATGTTAAAATTAGCATCACAATCAAAATCTAAAAACACACTTTGCGTTCTGCTATTATCAAAATTGCCTACATCTACAAAAGTACCACTAGCCAATATAGAACCAATACCAACGCCAATACCAAAAGCTAATCCACCAGAACTAGCACTTGTTTTGTTGGCACCAAAACTAGCAACATAACCTTCGTTTATTTGAAAAATTGAAAAGGCCAAATTGCTGTTTTCTATCTTTCTCAAAAACCTTTTTAGCGAACTCAAGGTTTCGGGTTTGTATTGTTCGGTTTGAATTAAAAAAGAAGAATACTCAAAAGGATTTTCTTTTTCTGAAAGCGAATATTCTTTGATAACCGTTTTCGAATAGCAATCGGTAATGCGCAGCAACAATTGTTTTTCATTCGATTTTACTTGGAATAATTTTTCATTCAAATAATAAGAATTCGATTGATTAGAGCCATTTTCGAGCGTAGATTGTTGGTATTCTTTTTTAGAAATAGTTTTCGAATTCAAATCAATTTCTAAAATTTCAGTTTTCGAACGGTTCAAATCAAACGTAAAAATAGCACGGTTGTTTTCTACATAAAATTTTACTTTCTCTGCCGTTGCCATCAGCGGATTATAGAAATTAGTTTCCATGCGTACCAACGGGTTTTCATTAAAAACTTGACTGATTTTAATTGGTTTGTCTTTGGAATCTGTGAAATTTAAATTGCCCGATGGTAGTGTTGTAGTGTTATTTTGAGTGCCAAATTCATATAATTTCATGTCGTTTTTATCGTTATCGGTAATGATGTAAAAAACACCATTATTGGAAAATGACGCTAAAATCGATTCGTTAGAAAAGATTGTTTCGGTAGCAGTGTAGTCTTTTGGATTTTTAGAAAAATCATATTCAATCGACATTATTTTTTTGTTATCTTCGGTAATCCAATGCACCGTTGGATTGTTTTCTTTTGAAAAACTATAACCAATAATGTATTGAAAATTGAAAGGCTTTGATGTTGCTATACTGTCAGAAACAAAAACGGCACTGTTAAATTTTACTCCAATAACAGTTTCTTTATCAGCAACAAAAGTGTAGATTTCATTACTGTTTTTATCAACAAAATTCATCATTTGATGATTTTCTGCACTGCGTTTTAATTCAATCGGGAAAGAAGTTAACTTGATTTGACTAAAAGAGATTAGTGATATAAAACTGAAAAGAAAGAGATATATGTTTTTCATTCTGTAAAATTCAATAGATGTTACCTTTCAAAGATAACGGATTTTTGAAATAGAAAATTTAGTTACGACGATAAAAATTTGTTAATCTTTTTAGAATAAATCAACAACTTGCTTAATGTTTTCTAACGCTTTGAAGTTTTCGTGAGTGATTTCAAAATCAATTTTTTCGTATTCCCAAGTAGTGTGATACGGAATGTGAATACCATGTCCACCGATATTCAAAATAGGCAAAACATCCGATTTTAGAGAGTTTCCAATCATTATAAAATCAGTAGGATTGATTTCTAGGCGTTGCAACATTTTTTGATAATCCAATTCTTTTTTGTCGCTCAACACTTCTATATGATGAAAATAATGTCCAATTCCTGAGTCGTGCAGTTTTCGGTGTTGGTCTTTTAAATCGCCTTTTGTGGCAACGACTAATTTGTATTTTCCGTATAAAGTTGCTAAAACTTCTTCAACATAGGGCAATAATTCGACAGGTTTTTGTAGCAAATCTCTACCAATAGTAATGATTTTTTGAATACCATCACCCGAAATTTTATTGTTGGTCAATTCTAATGCCGAGTCAATCATAGACAATGTAAACGCCTTAATTCCGAAACCATACAGAGGCAAGTTCTTCACTTGATGACTTAATATCAACTGTAAAATTTCTTGTTTGCTGGCATAATCCTGAAATAATTCAGCAAAGCGTTCTTGGGCTTCGTCAAAGTAAGGTTCGTTGTGCCAAAGTGTGTCGTCTGCGTCGAAAGCGATTATTTTTTTTGTCATCAGAATAAACCGTATTGATATTTTATTTTGGGGTAAAATACACCAATTATTACAAAAGGATTTCTTGCTCTTTGTCTATGCCATTTCATTGTTGTTCCTAGAAAAAAATAAATGTCATTCTCTTTAGTAAAAACATCAAAATATTTTTCTTTTACTTTCTGAATTGCTATTTCTTGATTATTGTTATTGTCCTTTAAACAATTCAAGTATAGCTGAAAAATCTCCCAATCTTCAATCATTAATTTGCTTGGTACTCCTTCATCATCTTCAAAAACATAATAAAATTTATAAGGAACTTTTGGAATTAATTTTTCAGGATCAGTTTCTATTTCAGCAAACAAATCAGTTTGTTTTCTAATCTCTTTCCATTCGTCTTTCCATTCTTTTTCATCATCTTCAATAATGAAATCAGTTATTTTTGAAGGTTTAAATGTGACTAGAGAGGTGTTTTTTGGGGCTTTTGAATCTTCTAATAATTTGGATTTATTTGTGTATATATTTTTTAAACAAATTTCTTTTCGTTCCTGCCAAAAATTATCTGTATTTAGTGTATTGATAATTTTAATATCATAATTATTTGGTGAATGACTTTCAGGACGAAAATCATCGGTTCGTTGCTTTACATCAAGTTCAATCCAAGTATATTTTTTAAAATTTGTATTTTTCTTAACTTCTTTTAAAAAACTTAATGGGACAGGATATATTCTTATCCATGTTCCATCTTCTAAAAATCCAGCAGTACAAACTAGTTCATCATAACTTCTTGATGGTAATGGATATGTAGTAACAGATATTAGAATTCTTTTTTTTGGCATAAATTATAAATGTTCAAGAGTATATTTAAATCCTTTCAAATTTGTAATTGCTTCGGACAAATGTTTTCTATGACATTGACAAATATCAGCTTCGAAACAAGTTAAAGCAATTCTTCTATTCTTTTTCAATATATTAAGAATTTCAGTTTGACTATTAATTGACTTTTTAAGATTAAGATTTTTATACTCTTCAAATAAAACGTCGTAATCAGTTTGAGTTTTCAATTCTTGTCTTTGTTCAGAATCAATTCCTACTTCAGGTATATGAATGTATTCAATTCCAACACCATTACAAGCATTTTTTAATTGACTTTTACTAAAACCATATTTCATACTCAAAGCATTTTTTCTAACATCACAAAGAACTTTTATATTATTCTTTATTAATTTATTTAAATATGCTTCTAAAGTTATTCCTTGATAACCAATAGTGAATAAAGTTATATCTTCTTCAAAAGATCTATAATTATCTAGGTTTTTAAAGTCTTCTTCTGTCAAATATTCTTTTGCTACAGTGCTGTTAATAGCAAAATATGGGTATCTTTTATAAGTAAGATTTATTAAATCATCGCTTGTTTTATTAGCGTAAATAATTCTAAAATCGCTTATTGTTTTTTTATCTTCTTTTGTTAGTTCAGTTAAATAATTAACTTCATCTTCTTTTTTCCAAGATTTAGTTGTTTCACTAACAATTCCGTATTTTTTTAAAGTTGATAAATCTGCATTTGCTTGAAATGAGTAACAACCGAATTTATATGGAACAAAATCATACGTTTTTTTATCTTTTTGAAATCGAGTAAATAAAAACAATAATTTTTGAAGCTGAATTTTTTCTAATTCACCATCAAAAACTTGAAGTAAGGATAATATAATTTTTCTTCTGTAATACATAGTTTTGTAAAAGTAATAATTTCTAACTAATTGTCGCACCATTCTCAACACCATCAGCATCTGGATTTACAAAAACCAATTTACCAGAAGCATCATTGGTCATTAAAATCATTCCTTGACTTTCAACGCCACGCAAAGCTCTTGGTGCCAAATTCACTAAAACGGTAACGCGTTTTCCAACTACTTCTTCAGGCGAAAAATGCTCTGCAATTCCCGAGACGATAGTTCTTGTGTCAATACCAGTATCAACTTTTAAAACTAAAAGCTTGTTGGCTTTTGGCATTTTTTCAGCTTCTAAAATGGTTCCAACACGTAAATCCAATTTGGTAAAATCATCAAAAGTTGAAGTTTCTTTTTGTGGTTCAACCACTTTATTTTCCATAGCGTTTGCGGTTTTGGTAGCTTCTAGTTTGTCTATTTGTTTTTGTATTTCGGCATCTTCAATTTGGGCAAATAATATTTCGGCTGGATTAATTTGATGTCCAGCTTTTACTAAATTCCAATTTTCAAATTCCAAATTCCAATGGTTTGGTTTTATGTTTAAAATGTTGCACAATTTTTTAGCCGTAAAAGGTAAAAATGGTTCCGATAAAATGGCTAAAGCCGAAGCAATTTGTAATGCCACAAACATTTGTGTTTTTACACGTTCTGGATTTTCTTTTACCATTTTCCATGGTTCTTCGTCGGCTAAATATTTGTTTCCAAGTCGAGCTACATTCATCAATTCGTTTTGTGCTTCACGGAAACGATAACGTTCTATAGAAGAAGAAATAACTGCTGGATAGGCTTTTAATTCGGCTAAAGTTTGTTCATCAACTTCGGTAAATTCATTAGGTGATGGAATAATTCCGTTGTAATATTTATTGGTTAAAACCACCACACGATTGATAAAATTTCCATAAACAGCAGCCAATTCATTATTATTTCTCGCCTGAAAATCTTTCCAAGTAAAATCATTGTCTTTAGTTTCTGGTGCATTTGCCGTCAAAGCATAACGCAACACATCTTGTTTTTCTGGAAAATCAATTAAATATTCGTGCAGCCAAACCGCCCAATTTTTAGAGGTTGACAATTTATTTCCTTCTAAATTTAAAAATTCATTCGCCGGAACATTATCAGGAAGAATAAAACTTCCTTCGGCTTTTAGCATCGCTGGGAAAATAATGCAATGGAAAACAATATTGTCTTTTCCGATGAAGTGAACGAGTTTTGTATCTTCTTTTTTCCAATAATCTTCCCAATTTTTTCCTTCGTGTGCTGCCCATTCTTTAGTAGCAGAAATGTATCCAATGGGTGCATCAAACCAAACGTATAATTTTTTTCCTTCGGCACCATCAACCGGAACATCAATTCCCCAATCTAAATCACGAGTAACAGCACGAGGTTTTAAACCATCGTCTAACCATGATTTTACTTGACCCAAAACATTTACTTTCCAATCTTTGGCATGGTCAACCAAAATCCATTGTTCCAAAAAATCTTGATATCTATCTAAAGGTAAGAACCAGTGTTTGGTTTCTTTTACAATTGGAGTTTCACCTGTTATGGTTGATTTTGGATTTATTAAATCGGTTGCATTTAGAGTCGAACCACATTTTTCACATTGATCGCCATACGCTTCAGGATTTCCGCATTTTGGACAAGTTCCTGTAACAAATCTATCAGCTAGAAATTGGTCGGCTTTGGCATCGTACAATTGCTCGGTTACTTCTTCAATAAAATCACCTTTTTCATAAAGCTTTTTGAAAAACTCTTGCGCCGTATCGTGATGAATTTTAGCAGAAGTTCGAGAATAATTATCAAACGAAATTCCGAAATCTTCAAAAGATTTACGAATAATCGCGTCGTATTTATCGATAACCTGTTGAGGAGTAATGCCTTCTTTTTTGGCTTTCATCGAAATGGCAACGCCATGTTCGTCACTTCCACACATAAAAGCAACATCTTTTCCTTGCAATCGCAAATAGCGCGCATAAATATCACTTGGAACATAAACACCTGCTAAATGACCAATATGAATTGGACCATTGGTATAAGGCAAAGCTGCCGTAATTGTATATCGTTTTGGATTTTCTAACATAATCTATCAAATAGAATGCAAAAATAAGTTTTTTAGCTACGAATTCATCACATTAGTGTTGATTTGTTTATTTTTGAAAAAGCAATTTCAATACATGCGAATACTATTATTATTGATTTTTAGTTTAACACTTTCTTCTTATTCCCAAAAAAAGATGATTACACCTCCGTTTCTACAAAAAGGCGATACCGTTGCCATCGTTTCTACAGCTCGAAAAAATCTTGAAGATAATTTAAAACCATCAATTGATTTATTGGAATCTTGGGGATTGAAAGTTAAAATTGGTTCAACAATTGGATTGGATTATCATCAATTGGCAGGAACTGATGCACAACGTGCAGCCGATTTTCAAGAACAAATGGATAATCCAAACATTAAAGCAATTTGGTGTGTTCGTGGCGGATATGGAACGGTTCGTATAATTGATTTGCTTGATTTTACAAAATTCAAACAAAACCCAAAATGGATTATTGGGTTTAGTGATGTTACGGTTTTACACAGTCATTTGAACCGAATGGGAATTCAATCGATTCACGGAACAATGCCAATATCTATTCCTAGAGCTACGACAGAAGCCAAAGAAAGTTTACGGAAAGCTTTGTTTGGCGAACCGCTAAGCTATCAATTTGATTGTGACATTTTAAATCATGTCGGAACTGCCAAAGGTGAATTGGTTGGAGGAAACTTATCCATTTTATACAGTTTATTAGGTTCAGAATCGGCAATTGATTGTACAGATAAAATTCTTTTTATAGAAGATTTGGATGAATATTTATATCATATTGACCGAATGATGCTTAACTTAAAACGCAATGGTTGTTTGGAAAGTTTAAAAGGAATTATTGTTGGTGGAATGACAAAAATGAATGATAATGAAATTCCTTGGGGGAAAAATGCTTTCGAAATCATTGAAGAAGTTACCAAAGATTTAAAAATTCCGATTATTTATAATTTCCCAGCTGGTCATATTCAGGATAATCGTGCTTTGATTATGGGAAAACAAATTACCATGGAAGTTACCGCCGAGGAAAGCAAAGTTACTTTTGAATAATGGCTCAGCACAATGAATTAGGAAAATTTGGGGAAGAAATGGCTGTAGAATATCTGCAAAAGAACGGCTATGAAATTTTGGAAACTAATTGGACGTTTCAAAAAGCAGAAATTGATATTATTGCTCAAAAAGAAAATATTCTTGCTATCGTTGAAGTAAAAACACGTTCTAGTATTGATTTTGGATTACCACAAGATTTTGTCAAACCAAAAAAAATCCAACTACTCGTAAAAGCCGTAAATGAATATGTAATTCGTAATGACTTAGATTTAAATGTGAGGTTTGATATTATTGCGATTTATAAAGAGAATAAAGAATATAAAATAGAACATTTAATGGATGCTTTTTATATTTTTTAGAGTAAACAAATGATAAAATGATGTAAAATTTATATTATTTTAGTTGATTTTCAATAACTTTACGCTTTACAAAAAATACTATGAAAAAAACCCTACTAATTCTCTTAAGCTTCTTTTGCTTTACGATTGGATTTGGTCAAAACAAAATCAGCCAAAAAATTCAAAAGCTACAAAAAGAAAACACACGTTTTATACCCTTTTCGCTATTAACTGTGGACAATTCAATTTCTAAAACAGATGTTGATAAAGTCGTAACTCAAGCTGCTTTGGCAAAAGCGAATATTAGCAAAATCAACCAAATTGCATCGGGACAATTTGAATTTCTAGAACTTGAAATCCCATATTTAAACCAAAATTTAAAAATTCAATTGTATCGTGTTGATCCTTTTGTTGAAGATTTTAAAGTAGATACCGATAAAAATAAAAACATACCTTATCAAAAAGGAGTGTATTATCGTGGAATCATTAACGGAAATTTACAATCCGTTTCAGCTTTCAATTTCTTTAATGGAGAATTTAACGGTATTTTTTCTTCAGAACAATTTGGAAATGTTGTAGTAGGTAAAATTGACAAACCAAACAATCAAAACGATTATATTGTATATTCTGATGTTAATTTGAAAATCTTGAATGATTTTGAATGTCATGTAAAAGAAGATGATACGCCACCAACGGCATCAACACTAAGCAGAGAAGTGAATACTGAAAAATGTGTTACTTTCTATTTTGAAATTGATAATAATCTATTTCAAGCTAATAGCAGCAATACTACAATTACTACTAATTGGATGACTTCTGTTTTTAACAATGTGCAAACATTATTTGATAATGACGGAATAACAACAGCATTAAAATCAATTTATATTTGGACAAACCCAGATCCCTATGACGGCATTGGCAATGCTTCAAGTGATTATTTACAAGCTTTTGCAGTAAACAGACCTGTTTTTAATGGCGATGTTGGAATGCTTGTAGGAATTGACCCAGGTGGATTAGGCGGTGTTGCTTATCTAAATCAGGTTTGCGATGATTCCAATTATGCTTATTCCGATTTGAATGGAACTTCTTTTTCCTCGGTTCCCAATTATTCTTGGACTATTCAAGTGATTACACATGAATTTGGACATTCATTAGGTTCGCCCCATACACATCGTTGCGCATGGAATGGTAATAATACTTCTATTGATGGATGTGGTACGCAAGCGGGATATCCCGAAGGTAGTTGCGCTACTGGTCCAATTCCTTCATCATCTGTAAAAGGAACAATAATGAGTTATTGCCATTTAATTTCAGGTGTTGGAATCAATTTTGCCAATGGTTTTGGGCCACAACCAGCAAATCTTATTGTAAACACTGTTAATAGCAAATCATGTTTAAGTACGGATTGTATTAATACTTGTGTGAATACGGTAACAAACATTCAAGCATCAAATGTTACCGAAAGTACCGCTACCATTACTTGGGAAGATATTAATGAAAATATTTCTTCATGGCAAATCTCGGTGACTGCTTTTAACTCTGTGCCAGTTT
>Ga0208195_1001476_pt1 | contig 25668 bp, 27 predicted proteins | sample AD_UKC077_MetaG_FD_184441 | JGI IMG/M metagenome (GOLD analysis project Ga0208195, IMG submission 184441) | Active sludge microbial communities of municipal wastewater-treating anaerobic digesters from USA - AD_UKC077_MetaG (SPAdes) (version 2) | ecosystem: Engineered > Bioreactor > Anaerobic >...
CCGAATATTCGCATCTACTTCTTTCACAGGCTTGGCAACCGTGTGCAGGCGCGGGTCGGGATAATTTAAAATATTTAAAACTGGCATAAAGTGTCTTTATTTTGATAAAAAGTGTAAATTTGTTTAAAAAAATCAAGCCATTTTTTAAAAAAGCTTGATTGTTTAAAGGATTACGTGATAAATTTAACGTAGTTTCGCGGGTTGTTCATGTGTTTTTACCGCCCATTTTTAATGCATTTTCGACTGAGGTCTTCAGTATGTTTCGTCACATTATAACGCTGCTCATGTTTTGTTGCATAAGCTTGACTGCGAATGCGCAGGAAGTTCAACTTAATAGCAATCATCCAGACCGCCATATTGTTAAAAAAGGCGACACTTTATGGGGCATCTCAGGCAAGTTTCTAAAAGACCCTTGGCAGTGGCCAAAAGTTTGGCAATTTAACCGCGCTGAAATCAAAAATCCGCATCTTATTTACCCGGGAGATGTCATCGTACTTGACCGTAGCGGTAAAAACCCAAGATTGCGCCTCTTACGTGAAACCGTCACCCTGCAACCAGGGGCTGTGGAAGAACCGCTCGATAAACAAGCAATTTCAACCATTCCGCTCAGCGTGATTAGCCCATTCTTAAACCAACCTTTGGTGATAGAAAAAGACCAGTTGGCGACTTCTCCTAGAATTATTGGTGCCCAAGACAACCGTGTGGTATTAAGCCCTGGCACACGGGTCTACATTAAAGACCTCAACGAAGGCGAAGGCTTAGACTGGTTTGTGTATCGTCCGGGTAAAAACTTAGTCGACCCTGACACCAAAGAAGTATTGGGCATTGAAGCAAATTATTTGGGTAACGCAAGAATTACAAAATATGGCGACCCCGCCAGTGCAGACATTACAAAAGCAAAAGAAGAAATTTTCACAAAAGACCGGTTAGTGGTGAGCGGTAATGAAGTAACCACCAACTTTGTTCCGCGCTCGCCAGATTCAGCCATTGCCGGCCGTATCATGCACATTTATGGCGGTGTCGCTGAAGGCGGGCCACAAAGTATCGTCAGCCTCAATCGCGGCGCTGCTGATGGCGTTGAAGTTGGGCATGTGCTGGCCATTAATCGTTATGGCCGTGTCATTAAAGACCCTGAGTATCAAAAAGACAAAAATGCACCGTCAAAACCAAAATTAAAAGAACTTAATTTTGATGTGACCACTGGCCCTGATGGCAAGAAAATTGTCAATTTTGAAAAAGAACCTGTCGACCCAAGCGGAAAAATTATGCTCGAGCCTGGCATGGTGAAATTACCGGATGAGCGCGTGGGCTTGCTCATGGTGTTCCGTGTGTTTGATCGCGTGTCTTACGCGCTGGTAATGCAGGCATCAGAACCTGTTTACGAGTTAGACGCTGTTACTACACCTTAATCAACCTGAAGAATGTACAGCGGTGAAGAGATTGCAGAAAAAACGCTGTGGATTCGCCTAAGCAGTATTGAAGGTATTGGTTCACAAACTTTTTGTCAGTTGTTAAAAGTTTTTGGCAGTCCTGCCGAAGTATTTTCTGCAAGCTTTAAGCAGCTGACAGCGGTTGTCTCAGAAAAAATCTCGCTGAGTATCAAACAAGATTTCATTGAAGATAACCTCAAATCATCTCAGGATTGGCTATCACAGCCGAATAATCACCTAGTAACGCTCGCGGATGCGCAATACCCGCAACTTTTACTTGAAATCAACGACCCCCCACCTTTTTTGTACGCAAAAGGCAATCTTGCTTTATTAAACCAACCGAGTATTGCAATTGTGGGTAGCCGCAACGCATCTGTGCAGGGCGAAAAAAATGCTGAAGCTTTTGCTGAAGGGTTATGTCATCACGGTTTATGTGTTGTGAGTGGGTTGGCACTTGGCATTGATGGCGCAGCCCACCGCGGGGCACTTAAAGCGAATGGCGCAACTATTGCTGTGGTGGGTACGGGGCTCGATATTGTTTATCCAGCCAAACATCGCGATTTAGCGCATCAAATTGTCGAGCATGGCTTGATTATTTCTGAATTCGCTTTGGGTACGCCTTCTAAGCCACAAAATTTTCCTAAGCGTAACCGTATTATCAGTGGCTTGAGTTTGGGTTGCTTAGTGGTTGAAGCCAATCTGCAAAGTGGCTCTCAAATCACCGCACGTCTCGCGGGCGAGCAAGGTCGTGAGGTTTTTGCCATTCCCGGGTCTATTCACTCGCCAATGTCAAAAGGTTGTCATCAACTCATTAAACAAGGCGCTAAATTGGTGGATGATCTGCAAGATATTGTAGAGGAATTGGGCTTATCGCGACCGCACAAGCAGCAAAACAGCGCTGCGAGTAGCTAGGAAAATGCGACTACTCCGCAAACCAGCAATCATCAGTTTTTACTTGATTTAATGGGCTTTGAACCCATCGCCTTTGACCGCTTAGTCCATTTGAGTGACTTGACCGTCAGTGAGGTTTCCTCCATGCTTATGCTATTGGAATTAGAAGGAAGTGTGGCGAGCCTTGCGGGTGGAAATTATCAACGCATTGTCTAATTAAACCACTCTACTTGCAGTGCAGCTTTCGGTAATTTGACTTTGCCGCGTTGCTTTGCCCTGATATCCATGCGTTCCACGCAATTGTACCAATCCATGACTTAGGGCGATAAAAGATAATGTTTGAAGTATTAGTATATATGTTTGAAAACTACATTGATACGCATGCTAGGCCAGACGAATATACGCTGTCAAAAGAGCTGGTTGCCGCGGGATTTGATGAGCAGGACATCAATGGCGCGTTTCATTGGTTTAGTCAACTTGAGCGCAAAACCAGTCAGCCCGATATTTTTCAACCGCCCAAATTTACCAGCACACGTATTTTTGCTGAGGATGAGCTTAAAAAGGTCACTTTGGAAAGCATCAGTTTTATTTTATTTTTAGAGCAGGCCAATATTTTAAACTCCGCTCAGCGCGAAATCATACTTGAGTTGGCCATGCACTTACCGCAAAATGAAATTAGCGTGGATGAGATTCGCTGGATAGTACTCATGACCACCTGGGGCGCCAGTCAGTCGGGTAAAGACCACACTAAGGATTACTTATTTATCGAAGATGTTTTGATGAGTAAGCAAAAACCTACCCTACATTAGCGATTTTCAACGCGCTAATCTTTTGCCGTTACTACCGAAAAGTTAAAAAAATAAGCCAAAAATAGATTAAATCAAACACCAACCTTTTTTTGATGCTCTGTACCAGTTCTTGGCATCACCATTCTCGCTAAGTGCTAAAGCACTAAGTCGAATGCGAAAGCCTTTATTTACAAGGCCTGCAGAGCATTTATTTTTTCTCGGGTGGAATTAAGCTATTTTGACGGCTGTTTTAAGCGAGGGCCACCGCGCGCAAAAATCCGTTATTCTGCACTAATATTTTCAATAATATTACTGATGATGCCGGCTTGATTAAGCGTATAAAAATGCAAGCTTGGCACACCGCTCTCCAGCAAATGTGCGCACAACTCACTCACCACATCAATGCCAAAAGCACGCAATGACTGAATATCATCGCCGTATTCTTCCAGCCGCATTTTCAGCCAGCGCGGAATCTCAGCCCCGCACACGCTAGAAAAGCGCGCTAATTGTGTAATGTTATAAATCGGCATAATACCGGGCACAACCGGCACATTGATATTGGCGGTGGCGCATTGGTCAATAAACCGAAAATACGCATCCGCATTATAAAAATATTGGGTAATGGCTGAGTTCGCCCCTGCCTCTACTTTGCGTTTTAAGTTCAGTAAATCGGCCGCTGGGCTACGCGCTTCTGGGTGAAATTCTGGGTAAGCCGCCACCTCAATATGAAAATAATTACCTGTTTCCGCACGAATAAACTCCACTAACTCAAGGGCATAGCGAAAATCGCCACTACTCACTTCGCCCGACGGCACGTCACCGCGCAATGTGACAAGGCGCTGAATGCCGCGTGACTGGTAAGCATGCAGTAGCTCACGAATTTCAGATTTGCTCGATGAAATACATGAAATATGCGGCGCAGCTGAAAAACCTTCCGCTTGAATTTCTAGCACGGTATCCATGGTTCTGTCGCGCGTTGAACCGCCTGCACCGAAGGTGACAGAAAAAAATTCAGGGTCATATTTGGCAAGTTGCTGGCGTGTTTCGCGTAGCTTTTCAATGCCTTCCGCTGTTTTTGGCGGAAAAAACTCAAAACTGAGAGGTATGTTGTTATTCATTTCATTCTTATTCAATGTGATTGTGCTGGCCGCTGCTTAATCTTTTTCAATCAAAAGTGCACTAAGAAACCACGAAATAATGCTGTAGACAATTGCGCCAATAATGCCTGCTGTGAACGTTTTGACTTCAAACCCTTGCAGCAAATTACCAACTGCATAAAACAATAACCCATTGATAACCAGTATAAAAAGCCCAAGGGTAATAATGGTGATGGGCAGTGTCAGCACCGTCAAAATGGGTTTAATCAGAATATTGGCGAGACCAATAAAGACTGCCGCAATCAACGCGGTGAGAAAATTCGCCACATGAATCTCGGGGACTAGATAAGCCACCGCTAACAGTGCCAATGCATTTAATACCCAAGCTAATAATAATTTCATGTGGCGACTCCTTTTAAAATCACTTAGTAACGGTAAGTGTCTGGTTTATACGGGCCTGATTTAGAAACACCGATGTAATTGGCTTGTTCATCGGTGAGTGTCGTCAATTGCGCATTCAATTTTTTCAATTGCAAAATCGCGACTTTTTCATCTAAATGCTTGGGCAACGTATAAACGCCAACAGGATAATTGGCAGTTTGCGTAAATAATTCAATTTGCGCAATGGTTTGATTGGCAAAACTTGAACTCATCACATAACTTGGGTGGCCAGTGCCGCAACCTAAATTCACTAAACGGCCTTTGGCCAATAGAATGATTTTTTTACCGTCAGGGAAAATCACGTGGTCCACCTGCGGTTTAATTTCATCCCATTCGTATTGTTCTAAGCTGGCAACGTCAATCTCATTATCAAAATGGCCGATGTTGCACACAATGGCTTGGTCTTTCATTCTAGCCATGTGGTCATGGGTAATCACATGGTAATTGCCCGTGGCCGTCACAAAAATATCGCCATGCGCTGCTGCGTACTCCATGGTGACAACACGGTAGCCTTCCATGGCGGCTTGTAGCGCGCAAATTGGGTCAATTTCTGTGACCCACACTTGGGCTGAAAGCGCTCGCAAGGCTTGCGCCGAGCCTTTGCCCACATCACCATAGCCACACACCACAGCTATTTTGCCCGCAATCATCACATCGGTGGCGCGCTTAATTGCGTCCACTAAGCTTTCACGACAGCCATACAAGTTATCGAATTTTGATTTCGTCACAGAGTCGTTCACGTTAATGGCAGGAAAAGCCAATTTGCCTTCTTTATGCATTTGGTACAAACGATGTACACCTGTGGTGGTTTCTTCCGTAACGCCTCTAATTTGTTTTAAGCGTGTTGAATACCAGGTAGGGCCGGTTTTAAGTTTCGCTTTAATCGCATCAAACAAGCAGATTTCTTCCTCACTCGTTGGATTTGCAATCACAGATAAATCTTTTTCAGCACGTGTGCCAAGGTGTAATAACAGCGTTGCATCGCCACCATCATCCAAAATCATGTTGGAGTAGCCACCATCTGTCCACTCAAAAATACGATGCGTGTAATCCCAATATTCGGTCAAGGTTTCACCCTTAATAGCAAACACTGGAGTGCCGCCCGCTGCAATCGCCGCCGCCGCGTGGTCTTGTGTGGAGTAAATATTACATGATGCCCAACGCACTTCCGCGCCTAAGTCTTTCAGTGTTTCAATCAGCACTGCGGTCTGAATCGTCATGTGCAGCGAACCAGTAATGCGCGCGCCTTTGAGCGGCTGCGCTTTGGCGTATTCCTGGCGAATCGCCATCAAGCCTGGCATTTCAGTTTCGGCGATGGCAATTTCTTTACGGCCAAAAGCTGCTAAGTTGATATCAGCAACAATGTAATCTTTAAAATTAGTCACAGCGTTCATCATTAAATCCTTAAAATTTTGTGACTGTTGCTGACGTAAAAAAGCAAAACGGCGTTTCACTTTACTTCACCGAACAGTCGGTTAATAAAATGAACGCCGTTACAAGTTTGCCAAACGCTTTTAGGTTGGCGGCTTGAAAACCGAGCCTAGGGGCAGATGCTTTTGACGATGTGCACCTACCCTCGCAACGTTCCTCGGTTAATTGTTTGAATTATATTACTTTTTCAATTCTCTAAGCAAATACTTAACAAAGCGAATTGGATATCAACGTGAATCATTACAAACCTGCCGCGGCTTTTAATGCAGCTGCTTTGTCTGTAGCTTCCCAGGTAAATTCTGGCTCATCGCGACCAAAATGACCATAAGCGGCTGTTTTAGCATAAATCGGGCGCAGCAAATTAAGCATTTTGACGATGCCTTTCGGGCGTAAATCAAAGTGCTCTAGCACTAAAGCTGTCAGCACATCGTTAGACACTTTGCCCGTGCCGTAAGTTTCTACCATCACAGAAGTGGGTTGTGCCACACCAATTGCGTATGAAACTTGCACTAGGCATTTATCTGCCAAACCCGCTGCCACGATATTTTTAGCCACATAACGGCCTGCATAGGCGGCTGAACGGTCAACTTTTGAAGGGTCTTTCCCTGAAAATGCACCGCCGCCATGAGGCGCTGCGCCACCGTAGGTATCCACAATAATTTTACGGCCAGTTAAACCGCAATCGCCTTGTGGACCACCCACAACAAAGCGGCCGGTTGGGTTCACCAAGTATTTAATCTCGCCCTTAATCAGCTCTTTGGGCAACATCGGTTTGATGATTTCTTCAATCGTGGCTTCGCGAATGGCTTCAAGTGACATTTCTGGCGCGTGCTGGGTTGACACTAGCACCGTATCAATTTTGTGCGGTTTACCATCCACATATTGAATGGTCACTTGTGATTTTGCATCTGGACGTAGCCATGGCAGGCGACCATCTTTACGTAACGCTGCTTGACGCTCCATAATGCGATGGCTCAGCCAAATGGGAAGCGGCATCAATTGCGGTGTTTCATTCACTGCATAGCCAAACATCAAGCCTTGGTCGCCCGCGCCTTGGTCTAGCGGGTCATCATTGGCATTGTCCACGCCTTGGGCGATGTCGGGCGATTGTTTATCGTAAGCCACCAGCACCGCGCAACCTTTGTAATCAATGCCGTATTCGGTATTGTCATAGCCGATGCGCTTAATCGCATCGCGCGCTACTTTAATGTAGTCCACATTAGCGGTTGTTGTGATTTCACCCGCTAAAACAATGAGTCCGGTATTCGCTAAAGTTTCTGCGGCAACACGCGCGGTAGGGTCTTGTGCGAGAATCGCATCTAAAATGCTGTCGGATACTTGGTCTGCGAGTTTGTCTGGATGACCTTCAGAAACAGATTCTGAAGTGAAAAGATAAGAGTTCACGGTTTGGTTCATGAGTGCGCCTTGGGGTAAATTTCAAACTTTCGTGTTTGAAAATAAGTAAATTAAAATGAAATGATGTTTATCACTAAAGGCTAAAGGATAAACACCAGCTCAACATCGAGCAGACATTCTACCTAATAAGAGGAAGAAGTTACCAACAATCTTGTCAATAATTTGTAACGCTAGTGACTTGATTACGCGATATTTTTACATTCATAATTGGCCGAATTTTCCTCGAGAAAATTTTGATGCTCTGCGAGCCTTGTAAATAAAGGCTCGCAGAGCATCGAAAAAGGTTGCACTTGTAACAGCGCGATAAATACCAAATTTTGCTGAGAAAAACGATTACCTTCAGAGAATATAAACACTCTGGTTTGCAAGCGCTGCTTTAGCATAAATAAAGTGTTTTCTGCTGGCAGTTACAATTATAATAATCGGATGAATTTGAATTTCACAAAAATGCAGGGTGCCGGCAATGATTTTATGGTAATTGACGCCATTCATCAAAACGTGACACTCACGCCTGCACAAATTAAAGCGCTCGCGCATCGCCAATTTGGCGTTGGCTTTGATCAGTTGCTGCTGGTTGAACCTTCAACCATCGCCGATTTTAAATATCGTATTTTTAACGCCGATGGCTCTGAAGTATCACAATGCGGCAACGGCGCGCGCTGTTTTGTGCGCTTTGTAGTTGACCAGCATTTAACTGACAAACGCGAAATCAGCGTTGAAACTGCCAGTGGTATCATCACACCAAAATTAGAAAATAATGGTCTGGTGACTGTGAATATGGGCGCGCCGAAATTTGCGCCGAGTGAAATCCCATTTATTGCTGATCACGCGGCAGCGAGTTATGCGCTGAACGTTGGCGGACAAGATGTGATTGTTGCGACCGTTTCGATGGGTAATCCGCACGCAGTGCAAATTGTTGATAATGTAGAAACCGCGCCAGTGCTGGCGCTTGGAAGCCAAATTGAAGTGCATCCGCGCTTTCCTGAGCGCGTGAATGCAGGATTCATGCAAGTGATTGACCCACATCACATTAAACTGCGGGTGTTTGAGCGTGGTAGCGGCGAAACGCTGGCATGCGGCACCGGTGCCTGTGCGGCGGTTGTTGCCGGCATTCAGTTAGGCCGGTTACAGTCGCCAGTGAAAGTGACCGCACGCGGTGGTGAGCTGCACATTGCCTGGTTAGGCGGCAACTCGCCCGTGATGATGACGGGGCCTGCCGTCACGGTATTTACAGGTTCTTTAACGCTATAGCTAGCATTCGTTTTTAAAGGATGAACATGCAACAAGATAACTCAAACACAAGCTCAACAATTTCTGAAGACCAAATTACCAGCTATTTGCGTAGTCATCCGTATTTTTTTGAGCACAATGCTAGCCTGCTCACTGAAATTTACCTGCCCAGCCCGCATGGTGCAGGAGCGATTTCACTCGCAGAACGGCAACAGTTGGCGCAGCGCGATAAAATTCGCGTGCTTGAAGTCAAGCTCGCCAGCCTGATTGGCTACGCGCAAGAAAATGACGCAACCAGTGAAAAAATTCATGCGCTTTGCGTAAATTTGTTAAAAAATCAGGGTTTTGAAAATCTGCAAACCCTTATTGCAAAAAGCATGCAAGACGATTTTGCAGTCACGCAATCGGCTATTCGCATTTGGGCTAACCCATCAAATTCTGACGCATCACAGCCAACAGAATTTTCTCCTGAAAATAAAGCATTTATAGAATGGGTATTAACACTCAACGCACCGCATTGTGGCACACTGCCTGACGCGGCAAAAGGCATGCTCAATGATCAGCTAAATTCTTTTGCATTTATTCCGCTTTATCAAAACGCCGCCCAAAAGCAAGCTTTTGGCGTATTGATGTTGGGCGCAGCCGATGCCGAGCGTTTTAAAGCTGACATGGGCCTCATGTACTTAGAACGCATTGGCGAATTCGTTAGCGCCGCCCTGCATCAATATATTGCGTAACGCTGCGCCCTAAGAAGGAATGCTTCACTTAGACGACTACCTGCAACATTTAACTTTTGAACGTGGCTTAAGTGCGCACACGCTCAAAAATTACACGCGTGACATTCAGTTACTGCAAGGGCTGGCGCAAGATACCGACTTTGCAGCCATTCAAAATACGCAAATTCGGCGTTTTATTGCAGCGCTACACAGCCGTGGATTAAGTAGCAAAACTATCGCGCGTGCGCTTTCGGCATGGCGCGGGTTTTTTAACTACCTCATCCACCACAAAGGTTTTACGCAAAACCCTGTGGTTGGTTTGCGCGCACCAAAATCTGCTAAAACACTGCCGCAGGCGCTCTCCACTGACCAAGCGGTTCAGTTTGTTGACATTCAAGGGGAAAGCCTGCTCGATCAGCGCGACCACGCGATTTTGGAGCTGTTTTATTCTTCTGGCTTACGTTTATCGGAGCTGGTCAATTTAGATATTGACCGCTTAGATTTTTCTGAAGGTACAGTGACAGTCACGGGTAAAGGCAATAAAACTCGCATTGTGCCAATGGGCAGCCACGCTATCAAAGCCATTCAATCCTGGCTGCAGCAGCGTGCGCTCATTAAAATTTCTGAAGCTAACCCAAAGGCCCTGTTTGTGACACAGCAAGGCATGCGCATCACGCCGCGCGCTGTACAATATCGCGTTAAAGCATGGGCCATCAAACAAGGCATCAACACCGACATGCATCCGCATTTGCTACGCCACAGCTTTGCTACGCATGTGCTGCAATCCAGCCAAGATTTACGTGCTGTGCAAGAAATGCTGGGACACGCCAACATTAGTACTACGCAGGTTTATACCCATTTAGATTTTCAGCACTTGGCAAAAATTTATGACAATGCCCATCCAAGAGCCAGAAAAAAGTAGCTATTTAGATTTTGGCTTCTGCCGCCGCCAAAGCGGCTTAACCTAAAGGTTAGCATTCGCCGCAACGCGCAAGCGCGTTGTCAGCACTTGGCAAAAATTTATGACAATGCCCATCCAAGAGCCAGAAAAAATAAAATACCTGACTAATTTACCCTGCTATTATGTCTTAACAAATTATGGCAAAATAGAGCCACATTATTTTTTGACTCACAAAAAGGAAACATCATGGAACATACATTACCTGCCCTACCCTATGCTAAAAACGCATTGGTGCCACACATTTCTGAGGAAACGTTTGAATACCATTACGGCAAACATCACCAAGCCTACGTGACTAACTTAAACAACTTGATTAAAGGCACTGAATTTGAAAATGCCAGCCTAGAGGAAATTATCAAAAAATCTTCTGGTGGTATTTACAATAACTCTGCACAGGTTTGGAACCACACGTTTTTTTGGAACAGCCTAAAACCAAATGGTGGTGGCGCACCTACAGGTGCACTGGCTGATGCGATTAACAAAAAATGGGGTTCTTTTGACGAATTTAAAAAAGCTTTTCAGGCTTCAGCCGTCGGCAATTTTGGCTCAGGCTGGACATGGCTCGTGAAAAAATCTGACGGCTCAGTCGATATTGTGAACATGGGTGCTGCCGGCACGCCATTGACCACAGGCGATACAGCGCTATTAGCAATTGATGTGTGGGAACACGCTTACTACATCGACTACCGCAATGCGCGCCCTAAATTTGTTGAGACCTTCTTAACTTCTTTAGCGAATTGGGATTTTGCAGCCAGCAATTTCGCTGCTTAATTTTTTAACCGCTTTGATTTAAGGCTAGCTTTTTATGAGCTAGCCTTTTATTCTTTATATCCAAAACAAACATAACACTTTTTTTAAGGAGCGTTGAATGCCGCAAAGCTACGAGGCGCTATCTGACACTGAAAAATATTTCATTGTTATTTTATTAGCACTTTATGCCGGAACATTGCTCATTGGAATCATATTTTGGGGCGAAGTACCCTGCATTCTTGATTTAAAGGGCGAATGCAATTTCGGAACCTACTTTAAGCGATTACTGCCTTTTTATGGGTTTACTTTTGCAATCAATATTGCCATTGTTTTGTCTGCCTACTACCTCAACAAACTGGCTAAAAAGTCCATTTTAATTTTTCGCGGCCTTATTTTTCCTCCATTACTATACCTGTTTTATTATCTTTATCTGTATGGTAGCCATTTTGTTAAGGCTTTATTCTAGTTTATATCATTGAGTTAAGCTGTTACCATAAGCTGATGCTAAAACGTATCGCCATACAATTTTTGCTGATTTTTCTATTTGCCTTCACGCAAATAGGCGTGGCTACGCATGAAATCAGCCACTTTTCGGATAACAAAAAACATCAACAGCAAGATAAAAATACGGCGGCTGAGCAATGCGGGCAATGTATTGCTTATGCGCAAGTCGCCAGCGGCCTGCAACCGCAAGTTTTTGTGCTACACGCTTTTGAAACCCGTTTTGAATTCAACTCCAGTAGCCGTTCTAATCTTCAGCCATCTCTTTTAACCGCTTACACAGCCCGCGCGCCGCCTCAAAACATCAGCATTTAATTTTTAATTTCTCGGTCGTTTAATTAATTGACCGAGGTTATGCTATTTTTTTGAGGCTTTCCCATGAAAAAACATCACATAAAGCAAGTGCACCCTGCATTTGCATTGAATACGCTATTTTTGGCGCTGAGTTGCCTGTTTATTGAAAACGCCAAGGCTGAAGCGCCGCTACAAACTGACCCTGCTGCATTTGAATTATCTACGATCTCAGTCACTGGCAATCCACTGGGGGTCGGTTCTGATGCTTTGGTGGTACCAATTTCCATTTTAAACGGGCGCGAACTGGCTAATCGCCGCGAAAGTACCCTTGGCGATACGCTCAATGGCATACCTGGCGTTGCGGCCACACGTTTTGGGCCAAACTCATCGCGTCCGGTGATTCGCGGGCTTGATGCTGAACGGGTACGCATCATGCAAAATGGTGTTGGTGTGCTCGATGCGTCAAGCTTAAGTTTTGACCACGCAGTGACGATTGACCCGCTGATTATTGAGCAGATTGACGTGGTGCGTGGCCCTGCTGCGCTGCTTTATGGTGGCAGTGCCGTAGGCGGTGTGGTCAACGCGATTGACCACCGCATTCCTAAAGAGTCGCTCGATGGGGTTACCGGCCGCGTGGAAGGTTCAGTTGGCGGTGCGGAAAGCCAAAATAATTTAGCAGGCGTGGTGGATGTGGGTTATGGTGCGCTGGTAGTTCACGCTGACGCCTACACCCGCAAAACCAGCGATACGGATATTGACGGCTATGCTGTTTCAGCCCGAAAAAACCGTGCAGACGGCACGCCGCGTGAAAACCGTGGCAAGCTCGTCAACACTAGTGCCAGTGGCGAGGGCGGCGCATTAGGCGCGTCTTTTATTTTTGATAATGGCTATTTAGGCGCTTCTTACTCCGCATTTAGAAATAACTACGGCACCGTGGCTGAAGAAGCCGTACGCGCAGATATGCGTAGCGACCGCGTTGATGTGGCAACCGAATTCAGAGAGTTAGGTAATGTCATCAATCGCGTAAAAGCGCGCATGGCCTACACGGACTATCAACATCAAGAAATTGAAGACGGTGCAGTGGGCACGACCTTTAAAAATGAAGGTGTGGAAGGCAGTTTAGAACTTGGCCATGCAAAAATCGGCAATATTGAAGGTGTTCTCGGCTTTCAGTTTCAAAACACAGATTTTGAAGCCCTAGGGGATGAAGCCTTTGTACCAGGGGTCAGCACGCAAAATAAGGCCGCTTATTTGTACGAAGAGCTCCCGATTGACCGTTTAAAACTGAGCTTTGGCGGGCGTGTGGAACGCGTTAATGTAGATTCGCGCACCAATGCTAAATTTGGCGCAGGGCAAAATAGCGGTTTTACGCCTTACAGCTATGCCCTTGGCGGGCTTTATAGCTTTAACCCAAACTGGTCTTTTGCGACGAATTTGTCGCATAACGAACGCGCACCAAGCTATTTTGAGCTTTATGCCGATGGCGCACACTTGGCGACTGGGCAATATGAAGTCGGCAATCGTGATTTTGGTAAAGAACGCTCAAATGGCATTGATGCACAAATTCGCTGGAAAGACGGCAAAAATTCATTCAGCGTGGGCGCCTATTACACACGCTTTAGCCGCTTTTTAGGTTTGCTTGATAGCGGCAATACGCGCGGTGTTGATGGCGAGCTCAATCCTGACGACTTAGATGGCGACGGTGTTGCAGACCTTTCTGGTGAAACTATTTTACCTGAAGCGCAATTCAGCATGTTTGCTGCCACCTTTAAAGGCATAGAAGCTGAAGGCAAATTCAACTTGGTGGACCATCTCGATTTAACGCTGCGGGGCGATTATGTGCGCGCTACAAATCGAGACAATGGCGATGCATTGCCACGCATCACCCCGCTACGGTTGGGCGCTGGCTTGCGTTATCAAAAAAATGCGCTTGGCGCTAGGCTGGATGTACTGCACGCATTCAGTCAAAATCGCACGGCACCCAATGAACTGAAAACCGATGGCTATACAGATGTGAGCGCAACAGTAACTTATAAGCTTCCCACTAAAGTACATATTGAGTTGTTTGCCAAGGCTAAAAATCTGCTCAATCAAGAAATTCGTGAACATACGTCATTCTTGAAAGATATTTCATCTGCAGGCGAGCGCTCAGTCTTGTTGGGGCTTCGTGCGTATTTTTAAGCGATAGCTGTAGGAGCGGTCAGTGACCGCTCCTACAAAAACAACACCAGCCCCCAAACAATTACAGCAATTGCCAACGCCACAAATACGGCGGCACTGCCAATATCTTTTGCACGTTTGGCTAAAAGATGACGCTCTAAAGAAGTATGATCCACTGCCGCCTCAATCGCCGAATTGAATAACTCGACAATCAGTACCAACAAAATCACTGTGACGAGCAAAGCTTTTTCCACGCCTGTTTTGCCCAAATAGAGCCCTAAAGGAACCAATATAAGCGACAAGAAAACCTCTTGTCGAAACGCATCTTCATGCTTAAATGCGGCCTTAAACCCTTCAACCGAATACCCAAATGCATTCACCAAGCGGCTTAAGCCTGTTTTACCTTTAAATGGACTTTCCATGTTCAACCTTCATCAAAAACAATTTGCCGAATGATACCATGCGTACTCGCGCCGCTTAAAGGCTTGCGCTATCATAGTGGTTTTATTGAATATTCAGAGGCACAACAATGGCACGCACCGTAAAATGTATCAAACTTGGCAAAGATGCAGATGGTTTGGACTTTCCTCCCTACCCAGGCGCCTTGGGCAAACGTATTTTTGAGAATGTTTCAAAGGAAGCCTGGGCTAACTGGCTAAAACAACAAACCATGCTGGTGAATGAAAATCGCTTAAGCTTGGCCGACCCATCTGCCCGTAAATATTTAACCGAGCAAACTGAAAAATACTTTTTTGGTGAGGGTGCGGATACTGCAAGCGGGTATGTGCCCCCGGCTAATAAGTAAGCGCGTTAGTTTAATCACTCCTTTAGCACTTCAAATATCTAGCAGGCGTAGCCTCGCTGAAATGTAATCGTGGATAAGTTATAGGTAAATTTTTTCCTAATCCGCCTTATAAAAATTCTTGATTTTTTCACTTCAAATCAGCACAACCCTTTTGCCATCCTCTGCGGGCCTTGTAAATAAAGGCTCGCAGGGCAGAGAAAATCTCTCGAGGCATTTTTAGAGCATTCAAACAATAAAAAAGGTGCGCAACTTAGCAGTTGCCCACCTTAATTTTTAGCCGGCTAATTTTTTATTTTTTGTAAGTTTTGACACCGTCAGCGGTTGCCAATAACAGTACATTGGCAGGGCGCGCTGCAAATAAACCATTAGTGACGACGCCGACGATTTGGTTGATTTTAGCTTCGGTGGCAATCGGGTCAACAATCGTTAGGCCGTGCACATCCAAAATGACATTGCCGTTATCGGTGGTGAAGTTACGCAGTGAAGGCTGACCGCCCAACTTTACCAACTCGCGTGCTACGTAGCTGCGCGCCATTGGCAGCACTTCTACCGGCAGTGGAAATTTGCCTAATACCGGCACGTATTTAGTTTCGTCACAGATACAAATAAAGGTTTTGGCCACGGCTGCCACGATTTTTTCACGGGTCAATGCGCCGCCGCCGCCTTTTAGCATATGTAGATGTTCGGTAATTTCATCAGCACCGTCTACATAAATATCGAGGCTATCCACGTTATTTAAATCAAATACTTCAATGCCATGCGCGCGTAAGCGCTGGGCAGTGGCCTCTGAGCTGGCCACCGCGCCTTCGATTTTGTGCTTTACTTTTGCCAGTTCTTCAATAAAAAAGTTGGCGGTTGAGCCTGTGCCCACGCCGATGATACCTTCTTTTACATATTCAACTGCGGCGCGTGCCACTTGCTGCTTTAATTCGTCTTGGGTGTATGCCATTTTGCCTTTTTCCTCTGCAAATTCTTTATAATGGTTGCCAATTCAACATAATACACTGCTGACGCAATTTTAAGAATATCGCATGACCACAATCGTACCAATCAATTACCAAGAAAGAATAGCGCATTCGCGCGTGTACGACGTTGCGATTAAAACCCCTTTAGAATTTCAGCCGATTATCTCTGCCCGCATCGGTAACCGTGTGCTGCTCAAGCGCGAAGATATGCAGCCGGTGTTTTCCTTTAAAATTCGCGGGGCATATAACAAAATGGCACATTTGCCGCCCGATGTGCTTAAGCATGGCGTTATTTGCGCAAGTGCAGGTAATCATGCGCAGGGCGTGGCTTTAAGCGCACAAAAATTAGGTTGCCGCGCAGTGATTGTGATGCCAACCACCACCCCTGCGATTAAAGTGAATGCTGTAAAAAGCCGTGGCGCGGAAGTAATACTGTTTGGCGATAGTTATTCTGACTCGGTTGTCCGTGCGTTAGAACTGGAAAAAACCGAAAAACTAACTTTTGTTCACCCCTATGACGACCCTGACGTGATTGCCGGGCAAGGTACGATTGCGCTCGAAATTTTAGACGAACACCCTCAACCGATTGAGGCGATTTTCTGTTGCGTTGGCGGCGGCGGCTTGTTAGCCGGTATTGCGGCCTATGTAAAAGCGGTTCGGCCAGAAATCAAAGTCATAGGCGTAGAAGCCAAAGATGCCGAAGCGATGACGGAGTCACTCAAAAAAGGCGAGCGCATCATCTTGGACCAAGTAGGGCTTTTTGCCGATGGTGCGGCCGTTAAGCAAGTGGGTGTTCACACTTTTAAACTTTGCCAGCAGTATGTGGACGAAATGATTGTGGTCGATAACGATGCCATTTGTGCAGCCATTAAAGACGTGTTTGAAGACACGCGCAGCATTTTGGAGCCTGCTGGTGCGCTCGCTTTAGCTGGTCTTAAAGTTTATGCTGAACGTGAAAATCTGCATGATAAGACGCTCATTGGCATTGCATCTGGCGCCAATATGAACTTTGACCGCCTGCGCTTTGTGGCAGAGCGCGCCGAGATAGGCGAAAAGCGTGAAGCTGTTTTTGCCGTAACAATCCCTGAAAAACCCGGCGCTTTTAAGGCGTTTTGCCGCTTGCTGGGAAACCGCAATATTACGGAATTCAACTATCGCTATTCCGACCCCAAAAATGCCCATATATTCGTAGGCATCGCCGTATCCGACCCAGCAGAAGCCGCAAAACTGGTGACAGAGTTACAAGCGCAAGGATTACCGGCACTGGATTTAACCGATAACGAAATGGCCAAATTACATTTACGTCACTTGGTGGGAGGCCACGCGCCGCAAGCCGAACATGAAGTGGTGTATCGCTTTGAGTTCCCTGAAAAACCAGGCGCACTCATGAAATTTTTAGATACAATGGGGCACGATTGGAACATCAGCTTATTCCACTACCGCAATCATGGTGCAGATTTTGGGCGCGTACTGGTGGGCATGCAAGTACCCCCGGATGAACAGGACGAATATCTCACTTTTTTACATAACCTAGGCTATCCTTACTGGGATGAAACAAACAATCCTGCTTATCAATTATTTTTAGGTTGAATACAAAAAATGGCTGAATATAACCACTAAAAACGGTTATATATAGCCAATATTGGGGAATCCAATCGCAATAACTTGTTTATATTCAGGATTATTTTCAGCACGTTTCTTGCTTGAATTTATCGTTTATGCATTGAACCTAATTAATAAAAATCAAACTAATTTCAATCGTTGTCACTTTGGAGATATTAAATGAATTACACGCAATATAAAACACGCCTTAGCCTAGTGCTGTTAGCAATGATCGCCAGCTTAAGTGCCTGTACAAAAGAAAAAACCGAAGATTCCAAAATAACTAACGATCCTGCTACAGTCAATCAAGCAACCGACACCTCAACAGCCGCCAACAACAGCGCAGTAGCAAACGGCCTAGCCTATGTTACAAGCCAAGATGCCGGCGTGAGCGTCATCGACCTTGCCACCATGAAAGTGGTCAAGCAAATTGATGTAAAAGCCGAAAGCCCACGTGGCATTGGTATTACAGATGATGGCAAAAAACTGATTGTGGCAACGCGTGGCAATGACAGCATTTCAGTCATTGACACAGCGACCGGCGAAGTTTTACAACAAATTCTAATAGGTAAAAATCCTGAGTTTGTGCGCGTGCGAGGCAATTTTGCTTTTGTTTCTTCTGAGCCTAGCGCTAAAGGCGGCCCACCACCAAAACCTGGTGCTAAAGAAGCAGAAGATGATGATGATGAAGAAAAAATCCCAGCCCAAATTGCGGTAATCGATTTAGAGCAAGGCAAAAAGGTGCGTGAAATCACTGGCGGCCCAGAAACTGAAGGCATAGAGTTTTCTAACGATGGTACCAAAATGATTATCACGAATGAAGCGGATAACACAATAACGGTACACAACATTGAAACCGGCGAATTGCTTAAAACCATTTCAACGCATGAGCATGGTGACAGGCCGCGTGGCATCAAAGCATCGCCCGATGGTAACAACTATATTGCAACATTAGAATACGGCAATAAATTTATGGTGCTAGATAAAGACTTTAACTTTGTACGGACGGTTGACACTGGTGAAACGCCCTATGGCGTTGCGTACGACGCAGCAGGCAACAACATCTACGTGGCCAGTAACAAAGCCAAGTTACTTGAAGTGTTTGATGCCAAAACGTTTGTTAAAACAAAAGAAGTCACTACTGGTAATCGTTGCTGGCATTTTAGTTTTACACCAGACAATCAAAAAATATTATTAGCTTGCGGTAAGTCTGATGCCGTACTGGTGGTAGATGCCAATCTATTCACCGTGACCAATCAAATTGAAGTGAAAAATATGCCTTGGGGTGTGGTGACTTACCCTAAAGCGATGGGCAGCTTAGAAACTTCAATCAGATAGTTCTAGCGTTATATCCGATGTAAATATAAAAGCCCGAGCAATCGGGCTTTTTTGCTTGAAGTGCTGATTGATTAAAACATTAACCATTTAATAGGCTCATAATAAACTGCCAATCTTTTGGGTCAACTGGGGTAATAGATAAGCGGTTACCGCGCTGCAAAATACGCAAATTGGCAAGCTCAGGTATTTCACGCATTTCCTTGAGGCTTAAAAGCCGCGTTTTTCGCACCAATTTCACATCCACGTTCAACCAACGCGGGTTTTCTGGTGTAGACTTTGCGTCAAAGTATTTATGGCCTTTAATGAACTGCAGACGGTCTGGATAGGCCAACTGACTCACCTCGCAAATACCCGCAATACCAGGCACATCGCAGTTAGAATGGTAAAACAGCACGCCATCACCCAACTGCATTTGATCGCGCATAAAATTGCGTGCCTGATAATTGCGTACCCCATACCAATCAATCGTTTGATTGGGCATTGCCGCTAAATCATCAATAGAGACGTCTGAGGGTTCAGACTTCATCAGCCAATAACGCATTGAATATTCTTAAATTTAAAATTGGGAAGTTCTCCACGGATATGGCCTAGGCCAGCATCCTGAACCAAAAAGGCTCAAGTGGTAACAGCCTAGAGTGCTTTAGGTACACCAACCATGTGGCGCGCACACCGCAACTCGAATGACTAAAACCGATGCTATAGACTAGTTCAAGGAATTATTAGCCTAAACCGCACCGCAGAGAACAAACTTTGAAACCAGTAACTTTGGAAGTTATTTTACGCCTAATAAGGGGATTTGTATTGCCAGGTGCTAGATTTAGCTAAAAAGCTCTTTGGTAGCATAAACCTGATCAATTTGATCTTGCATGTGGCTAATTCTGCGTTTAATGTCGCCCACATCGACGGTGCCATTTTTTGTATTGAGCAATTCATGCGCCAAATTCAGTGCTGCCATGATGGCAATCCGCTCAACCCCGACGATTTTACCCGTATCGCGGATATCACGCATTTTTTTATCTAAAAAATTAACTGCCTCAATCAAGCCAGGACGTTCTTCTTCAGAGCAAGCCACCGTGAATTCACGGCCCATTATGTTGACATCTACACCTTTATTTTCGCTCATTCGTTTTTACCCGCTATGGCAAGGTCTCCATCAACGCTTCTATGCGCTCACTCGCTTGTGCCATATTGGCTTTTAGCTCTGCGGTATCTCGCAATGTGGCATCTAAATCCTGGCGTAACTGCGCATTTTGATTACGCAGGTCTACACACAGGGAAATTAATCCTGTTAACTTAGTCTCTAATGCTTTTAAATCGGCGTCCATGCAATCACTATAATTTAAAAAGTTTATTGTAGTCAATAGCTAACGTGTATTTTTAAAAGTATTACAATACATATTAGTCTTAATGGGTGAATATGCGTTTAATTACAACACATCGTCTAAGGTTTGATTTGACTATAAATTCATATAATGGACTTTAGGTATATCATCATTAAACTCTAGCATGGTGATGCTCGCATGATGAATAGAGAGCCTAAACAGACGTTTGAGTGGCATTTGTAAAACTTCTGCAATTAACGCCCGAATCAATCCACCATGGGTAATCACCAATATATGCTGGTTTCGTGCATCTTTAGCCACCTCATCTACAAAACTTTTTGCTCGGCCATGCAGTTGCGAAAACGTTTCGCCATTGGGTGGCGCCAAATTGGCATAATCATTTGCCCAGACATCAAAAATATCACGCGGAATATCTTCCCAGGCTTGCATTTCCCAGTCACCAAAATGCAGCTCTTTTAAACGATGATCGTGCCGAATATCATCGGCTGTAAAACCAAGACGGGGGTCTTGGCACAACGCCTGCGCAAGTTGCTGGCAGCGCCGCAGTGGGCTAGTGTAGATAGCATCAAACTGCGTATTTCCTAATTTTTGCTGCAAGGCTAATCGTTCATTGTCAAAATTTGCAGAAACGGCAACATCGCTCTGCCCATAACAAATATGCGGTGCTATATCCAAACTAGTGTGACGCACTAAGGTGAGCCTCATACAAATCGAACCAATAACGTTGCGCTTGCAAGTAAGCCAATATAAAAGCTGACTTCAGTTAGCTGCTGCATTGCGCCAAGGCAATCGCCTGTATAACCGCCTATACGGCGTTTAATTTTTAGGCTGAACCAAACCCAGACGAAAAACACTGGCAAAAGCGCTACTAGACCTGCTGTGCCTATTAATAACAAAGGTAACAATCCAAAAAAAGTAGCGATTACCAATTCAAGCCTTGATAATTGCGTGGCAAGCGGCTTAGATTTACCTTCGGCCTTTACATAACGTTGCGTGGCCATCACCAAGACTGCGCACCATCGACTCAATGCATGAGCAGCAATTAACGCGATTGGAATCTGCAACACATTTAAACTACTTAATACCTGATATTTAGCCAGCAGTACCAGCACCAATCCGATTACACCGTAACTTCCAATACGCGAATCCACCATAATAGCGAGTACTTGCTCACACTCCCATCCACCTCCTAAGCCATCTATAGCATCTGCCAAGCCATCTTCATGAAAAGCGCCGGTAAGCAAAACAGAAGTAGCCATACTTAAAATGATGGCTGTTTCAAGTGGTAACGCCAGCTGAAAAATCCAAAAGGCCAATGCGGCAATTGCACCAACAAAGATGCCCACCAATGGGAAAAATCGCGTCGCGCGATTTAAATCTGAGGCCTCAAACTTTTCAAATCTGACCGGCACGCGAGTAAAAAACATCACCGCTGTAAGAAAATATCGCCATTGATTTTGCAATTGGCGCATCATATTTTTTCAGACACTTTGGCTGATTCAAACGAAGCCATCTGATTTAAAAAATTCACCGAGGCGTTGACTAGTGGGTAGGCAAGCGCCGCACCAGTGCCTTCGCCTAATCTTAAATCTATATTCAGCAAAGGCTTAACCTTTAAAAAAGCGAGCATTTTTTGATGCCCAGCTTCATCGGAACAATGTGTAAAAACACAATAATGCAAAATATTAGGTTGTATTTTGACCGCAACTAGCAGTGCTGCGGTGGTAATAAACCCATCTATTAAAAGTGTACAGCCGCGCGCCGCCGCTTCTAGCATGGCACCCACCATCATAGCAATTTCAAAACCACCAAATGTCGCCAGTGTTTGCTCGGCAGCATCACTATTTAATGCGTGATACGCAACGGCCTGTGCCAAAATACGTGTTTTGTGATTTAAGCCTGCGTCATCCAGCCCTGTGCCACGTCCCACACAATCTTCTATTGGCAGGCCGCACAGCACGCTCATTAAACAACTCGCCGATGACGTATTACCAATGCCCATTTCACCAAACGCAAACACATTGCACCCTAAAGCCATTTCAGCATCAACGATTTGTGCGCCTTTTTTGATGGCTTCTCTACATTGCGAGATTGTCATTGCAGCATCAGTTAAAAAATTACGTGTGCCTAGTGCAATTTTAGCGTTAATTAAATGGGCGTTATCTGCAAATTGATGATTGACCCCAGCGTCAATAACGCGTAACTGGATGTTATTTTGGGCAGTAAATACGTTAATGGCCGCTCCGCCCTGCAAAAAATTAAGTACCATTTGTGCAGTGACGGCTTGTGGATATGGGCTGACGCCCGCTTCAACAATGCCGTGATCTCCTGCAAATACCAGCATCGTTGGGTACGTTAGTTTTGGTTCAAGTGTTTGTTGAATAAGCCCAATTTGCAGCGCGACCGCCTCCAACATGCCCAAAGCCCCAAGTGGCTTAGTTTTATGATTGATTTTGTCAACAAGCGCACTTTTGATAGCCTGGCTAGGCATAGCGATAGAGAAATTCATAGCCGAATTTTACATGAGCATCACAACAAATTCATTACCTCCCGCCTAAATATGTTCTCCACCACGTGAATGGAAGCCAGTGTAAGTGTGGTCAGTGATTAGTTCGCATAATTCAGCAATTATCTTTGGAAGTTTTTTGGAAGTTTGCTATAATTCGCGCCTTGCAAACATTTACCGACGTTTGCATGATGGCCGGGTAGCTCAGTCGGTAGAGCAGCGGATTGAAAATCCGCGTGTCGGCAGTTCGATTCTGCCCCCGGCCACCAGTATTTCTAAGAGTTCTCTTAACCTGCAAATACTTCTTTGTCTTACTTTCTGACACTTTTTAGTGCAGCCTATCCGCATAATTGCTATTATTTCACTTAGTTAAAATTGATTGTTCAAATGAGCGTTTACCACGAAATTGAAGCAAAAGACTTATTCAACCTGATGGCTGAACAGCCGTTGTTATTGGTGGATGTGCGCAATGATGATGAAGTTGCACGCGGAATTATTCCTGGTGCAATTCATGTGCCGTTAGCCATGTTGCCCGTGCAATATGAGCCTTTAACCAAAGTTGAAACCGTTGTGTTTTATTGCCATAGTGGTGTACGGTCGGCGCACGCAGCCGCTTTTATTACCAGCAAAGGCTGTAAAAATGTTTACAACTTAGTCGGCGGCATTCTTGCTTGGGGCAGAGCGGGCTACCCACTTGTCAATCAGCATAGCGCGACACCAGCAGAAGGGAAAAACAAATAATGGAATTTGATAAACTTGTAGATGCAACAGGCTTGAATTGCCCGTTGCCGATTTTGCGCTGTAAAAAGGGCTTGAGCGAAATTAACGAAAATCAGATTTTAAAAGTGATTTCTACCGACGCAGGTTCTGTGAAAGACTTTAATGCCTTTTGTGTGCAAACTGGTCACGAGCTTTTACAATTTGACTCCGAAGGCGGCACATATACTTTTTATATTAAAAAGCGCGAAAATCAATAAAAATTTGGCGTTTTTAACGCCGAGCAAATTTCGATGCCCTGCAAGCCTTTATTTACAAGGCTTTCAGGGCAACCCAAAAGGGTTGTATCTAATTTAGCAAATATTTTCGCAATAAAAAAAGGCACTTATCGTGCCTTTTTTTATTTGGTTCTGTTGCTACTTCAACTTAGCGAATTGATTGTTAAGTTTATCTAAACTTGCGCTAAATTCTGCCACCCGCGCTTTTTCTTGCGCCACTACGGCAGCCGGTGCACGTGCGACAAAGCTTTCGTTATTTAACTTGCTATTGGCTTTGTTGATTTCATTCTCCAAACGGGCAATTTCTTTTCCTAAACGTTCTTTTTCTGCTGCAACGTCAATTTCAACTTTTAACATGAGTTTAAAGTCATTGACCAGCATCACAGGCGCGTCAGCTTCAGGCAACTCGGCCACAATCGCAACTTCTTCCAACTTAGCCAAAGCCTTCAAATAAGACCCATAGGCCGTTAATGTTTCAGCGTCACCCGCGGCAATTAACGGTACACGTGTGGCAGGTGAAATGCTCATTTCGCCACGTAAACGACGGCAAGTATCCACCATAAGCTTCAGTTGTGCGACCCATGCTTCTGAAGCTTCATCTAATTTATCCGTCTGCGATTTTGGGTAGGCTTGGAGCATGATGCTGGGCGCATTCACGCCCGTCATCGGCGCAATGGTTTGCCAAATCTCTTCGGTAATAAACGGCATGATGGGGTGCGCAAGACGTAAAATAGTCTCAAGCACACGCAACAATGTGCGGCGGGTTGCACGCTTTTCAGCATCACCGCCATGTTGAATTTGCACTTTGGCGAGTTCTAAATACCAGTCGCAATATTCATCCCACACAAACTCGTAAATGGCTTTTGCGGCGAGGTCAAAGCGGTAGTCTTCGAATGCGCGTTCTACTTCTGCTTCTGTGCGTTGCAAAATGCTGACAATCCAGCGATCCGCTTGGCTAAATTTACGCCCGCCCTCACCACAACTGGCTGCATCAAAGCCGTTGTCTTGACCTTCTGTATTCATCAACACAAAGCGTGTGGCGTTCCACAATTTATTGCAGAAATTGCGGTAGCCGTCACAGCGCTGCAAATCAAATTTAATGTCGCGGCCAGGGCTAGCCAGCGCAGCAAAGGTAAAGCGCAATGCATCGGTGCCGTAAGCTGCAATGCCTTCAGGGAATTCTTTGCGGGTACGCTTTTCAATCTGCTCGGCTTGTTTTGGGTTCATCAAGCCTGTGGTGCGTTTTTTGATTAAATCGTCCAAGCCAATGCCGTCAATCAAATCAATCGGGTCAAGCACGTTGCCTTTTGATTTGCTCATTTTTTGGCCTTCAGCATCACGAATCAAGCCGTGCACATACACATGCTTGAACGGGATTTTGCCGGTGATGTGCGTGGTCATCATGACCATACGTGCCACCCAGAAGAAAATGATGTCAAAACCTGTGACCAATACGCTAGAAGGGAGGTATTGTTGCAGGGCTTGGTTTTGCGCGTCAATCGCTACATCGCCTGTCCAGTCCAATGTTGAGAATGGCCATAATGCAGAGGAATACCAAGTGTCAAGCACGTCATTATCGCGCACCAAGTTGCCTGTGTAACCGTCTTTTTCTGCTAGTTTTTTAGCTTCTGCTTCGTCATGTGCGACATACACTTTACCGCTATCTGTGTACCAAGCAGGGATCTGATGCCCCCACCATAATTGACGGGAGATACACCAATCTTGAATATTATTGAGCCATTGGTTATAAGTATTCACCCAGTTTTCAGGATAGAACTTGATTTCGCCACTAGCCACGACATCTAATGCTTTTTGCGTGATGGATTTGCCATCGGCGGCAGGCTTGCTCATCGCGACAAACCATTGGTCAGTGAGCATCGGCTCAATAATGACACCCGTGCGGTCGCCACGCGGTACTTTGAGTTTGTGTTTTTCGGTTTTAACTAAATAGCCTTGCGCTTCTAAATCATCGACCACTAATTTGCGCGCTGCAACAGTCGTCAAGCCA
>Ga0208195_1001480_pt1 | contig 25608 bp, 17 predicted proteins | sample AD_UKC077_MetaG_FD_184441 | JGI IMG/M metagenome (GOLD analysis project Ga0208195, IMG submission 184441) | Active sludge microbial communities of municipal wastewater-treating anaerobic digesters from USA - AD_UKC077_MetaG (SPAdes) (version 2) | ecosystem: Engineered > Bioreactor > Anaerobic >...
TAAAATAAACACATTTTTCATTTGCACAAACATCTCTAGTACATGGTATATCATCATTACAATCACTATTAACACTACACTTAATACTATTATTTACAATCTCCATTAAATTATAAACACACCTTCCATGAAGACAAACATTTTCTGTATTAGGATTATAATCTTCACACTGAGAATCATCATTACAAGGAACACATCCAGATATTGTAATGTAAACACACCTTCCATTATCACATTTATTAGCTGTACAAATATTATCATCATTACATTGCGAATCTTCTTGACAATCAACAACCCTATTTTCAGATAAGTTTTCAAGTGGATTTTCAGGTAGCTTTCCCACTTCATTTTTCCTTTCAACTACAAATTCATCTTCAATTTCTCCTTCTACATTCTTCCCATCTTTATCAATAAAAACAGGTATAATTGACACTTCACTTATTTTTGAAGTATTTCTTAAATGAAAACTTAAATTGAAATCTCTTTCTTTTAATTCAATAAAAGAAATCTTTTTCCTCATTATTTCTCCTTCATTATCATAAAAAACAAAAATAACTGATTCAAGATTTTCTTGTTTATCTAGTTCTTGAATTTCAACAGCCACATCACTCTCATTTAATAAAACAACATTAGATATCTTCAAATCTGCATCGAAATTAATTAAATCGTCTAAATCTTCTTTCAAATTAGATTTATTTTTAGCTTTAATTCCAATTACAATAAGAGAAATAATAATTGCTATAAGAACAACAGTACAGCTTATAACAAGAATTTTTGTTTTATCAATATTCTTTTTTTTATCCTGGTTCATTGTATTAGGATAATCAGGTTGATAATTTAGATATCTTATAGGATATTTCCTAGGATGTCCTCTTTTTATCATCATTAAATATAGTTAAATGCATTTAAAAGGTTATTTAATAATAGACGTTGTCCAGAGTTTAATTTTTTGACAAGATAATTTCTTAAATTAATCTTTGATTAATACTATAGAAGAATAAGGTTTCAAAACTAAACTTCCAGAATATCTCTCTCCCTTAATATCAATATAATTCCTGTCTAAATTTATGGTTTTACTTGAACTTGTAGGATTATATTCAAATCTTAAATCACTAGTACTGGAAATACTCTTTGGAGATTTTTTAGAATTACTATCTAATCCAGAATATGATTGCCATTCTGCAAGTGTTCTGTAAGTTGTTGGTCCATTCCAAAGATATATCTGATTCCTGAAAGTCTTTGTATCATCTATTGGCCTAGCATAATAATTATAATTAACAGAACCCAACTTCTTTACTCCTTCATTCCCACTACCTGTAGTATAATAAAGAGTGTGGTGTGTAGATTCTTTTGCAACAAAAATATTATTTCTCATAATTAATCCTGTTATTTCTCCCATTCCTCTCCAGTTTGAAATTATTTGAATACCTCTTACATTACCAAATGCCAGATTATTCTGCAAATCAATTCCTAATGCTTGTGTATTCAAAAATATCCCTGCTCCCTCATTATTTGCAACTGTATTTCTATGTATCTGAACATTATCTGAACCATCTATATATATTCCGTGTGCATGAAAATCATCTGAAGATTCATCAATTCCCTCATTATGATTAAGACTATTCATTACAACATTATCTAGAATCTGTTTCCCTGTCCCACTATCTTCATAAGTATAAATTCCTCCACAATCATCTTTTTTCTGACAGAAATGATTAATGAAATTATTAATAACTTTAGAACTCTCGCCTTTAAAGCTTATTCCATTATATCCAGCATATTCTATATTATTATTTGAAATTAATGTTTTTTTAGAATCACTCGTTATTCCAATAGCAGAACCATCTCTAATTCCAGCTAAACCATCTATCATTCCAATATTCTTGAAAGTATTATATCTAATTATAGCATTTTCATGATTTCCCATAACCTTTATACCACAATTATTATTCTCAATAAATTTACAATTCTCAACTTTCATATATGAAGAATCTCCATCCCAAGGCCCATATATGCCGCTTCCACCCATATTCTGAAATTCACAGTTAGTCATAGTTATATGTCTTGAATTTCTAACCTCGATTCCGTGAGTATTATATCCTTCTAAATATAAATTATCAAATGTTATATACTCTCTTCTATTCAATTTTGCAAAAGAATCTAATGTTGAAACTCTTACATTGTAATTTGAAGGACTATTTGAACCAAAATACATATACAGATTTCCATTAACATATGCCCAGTCCCCAACTATATCAAATGTATCTACATCATTTTGTATGAAAAATCCTTGTCCAGATTTAAGTGAATAATCTCCTCCTAATTCCCATGGGAAATTTATTGTAGAACCAGAATGACTTGTAATCTTTGCTCTGTAAGTTATCCATTTTGCAACTCTTATCACAACTTCTCCATTTACAAAATTTTTACCATTTAACTCCTTATCTGTTATTGAAGTATAACCTGAATAAGAATCAAATAAAATCCATCCTGTATTTGGCCATCTTCCTTTTGGAGTATTCTTTCCATTAACAGTTACAATTAATGGGCTTGATTCTGTTGAAACTCCTTGATAATATGTTCCTCCACCAGAAGAAGTCCATCCACTTATAGTTTTAAATCCACTTATTACAGGTTTATTTCCAGTACCATATGCACCATAAGTTATTGGTGCAGAAGAACTGCCTGAATTGCTCACAGTTAAAGAACCATACCAGCTATCCCCTCTCTTAAATAATATTGCATCTCCAGCTCTAAAAGTTTGAGAATTAACTTTACTTAAGGTTTTCCAAGGAGAAGAAGGTGAAGTTCCACTATTCGCATCATTTCCACTTGAACTTGAAACATAAAATGTTCTCAAATAATTTGTTGGTGGACATTGCCCACAATCTGCTGGACATGAACTACAAGTTTCATCATTATTACAAGCCCCATCTCCACAATAATAAGAAGGAGTAGATGCAACACACAATCCTCTATCTGTTTGACAAGTATATCCAGTTTGACATCCTCCATTATAATTTCCACAAGTTAAAGTCCCTCCACATCCATCACTTACTGTCCCACAATTTCTTCCTAATGAAGCACATGTTGCAGGCACACATGGATTTTGTACACAAAACCCTCTATCTGTTTGACAAGTATATCCAGTTTGACAACCTCCATTATAATTTCCACAAGTTAAAGTCCCTCCACATCCATCACTTACTGTCCCACAATTTCTTCCTAATGAAGCACATGTTTCTGGTACACATGGATTTTTAGTACACTTCCCATTAGCTTGACAACTATACCCTGCTTGACAACCTCCATTATAGTTTCCACAAACAACATTCTTTCCACAAATTTTTTGAGTTCCACACTCATATCCTAAACTCTCACAAGTATCACTACAAGGAGCAACACATCCAGAAGTATCATAATTACATTCATTTGGAGTTCCAGGTTTATAGCAAGTTGGATTACCAGTATATCCTGCCCCAAGCAATTCTGCACATGTTTTGCTATCTAAGTCAGAACCATCACACTTTTCATCACCTTCAATTATATTATTTCCACAAACAGGGGCACAATCATTATCATTTATTGAAACACAAATATTTCCAGGAGGACAACACCCATCATTATGAATACACTTGTCTATTGTAAAATAAACACATTTTTCATTTGCACAAACATCTCTAGTACATGGTATATCATCATTACAATCACTATTAACACTACACTTAATACTATTATTTACAATCTCCATTAAATTATAAACACACCTTCCCTGAAGACAAACATTTTCTGTATTAGGATTATAATCTTCACACTGAGAATCATCATTACAAGGAAAACATCCAGGTATTGCAATATAAACACACTTTCCATTCTCGCATTTATTAGCTGTACAAATATTAGAATCATCACATTGTGAAGATTTATTACATTCAACAACCCTATTTTCAGATAAGTTTTCAAGTGGATTTTCAGGTAGCTTTCCTACTTCATTTTTTCTTTCAACTACAAATTCATCTTCAATTTCTCCTTCTACATTCTTCCCATCTTTATCAATAAAAACAGGTATAATTGACACTTCACTTATTTTTGAAGTATTTCTTAAACGAAAACTTAAATTGAAATCCTTTTCTTTTAATTCCATAAAAGAAATCGTTCTCCTCATTATCTCTTTTTCATTATCATAAAAAACAAAAATAACTGATTCAAGATTTTCTTGTTCATCTAGTTCTTGAACTTCAACAGCTAAATTACTCTCGTTTAATAAAACAACATTAGATATCTTCAAATCTGCATTAAAATTAACTAAATCTTCTAAATTCTCTTTCAACTTAGGTTTACTTTTAGCTTTAATTCCAATTACAATAAAAGCAATAATAATTGCTAGAATAACAACAATAGAAATTATAGCAAGAATTTTTGTTTTATCAATATTCTTTTTTTTATCCTGATTGTTTGGTTGAGGATTATTGGGATTACCAGGAAAATTATTTGTTGTTCTTGTTCTAGGATAACCAGGTTGATAGTTTGGATACCCTACAGGATATCTTCCAGGAGGTCCTCTTTTTATCATCATTAAATATAGTTAAATGCATTTAAAAGGTTATTTAATAATTTTCCCAGAGAACAAGTTTCCCTTGTTTATCTCTCAGGAACATTGTATCTCCAGTATTTGTCCAAACATAAGTTTCATTAAAATCCTTAGCAGTTATTGTTACTTGGTATTTACTCTTAAAAATAAAATCATTAAAAACATAAGTTTTTCTACCCTCATCCTTTATTGTCCAACCATCTAAATCACAATCAAAATCACACGAATTAAACAAAATCAAATCTTCATCTGGTCCAAACTTATGTAAAACTATACACTCAGAACATTCATCAACAGATTTTTCACACAAATTTTCATTCCTCAAAATACATTCTTTCCAGGAGTCCTCAAATAATCCATAATAATTATCGTGCCCACTAGGAAAATAATAGTTTGCATACCCCTTTTCAACAATTTTAGCATTCAAATTCTCATCCCCATAAAACAAATATCCCAACTCTCTATTATACCTGTCCTTACCTCTTCTTTCAATTAAAACTGTCCTATTCATAACTAAACTAGAAGTATATTCTTTAGCTTCTTTGTAATATTTCTCACCTCTTTCAGGAGTATTAAGCCCAAGCATCCTTACACTCTCCCCATTTATGACAACAGTATCCCCATCTATAACTCTTTCAACCTCAACAGGTTCCAGAGTTTCAAGATTTTTTACAACCCAGCTATCAAAAGAATTATAATTAAGAACTATAAAAGCTAAAATCAAAACAAGCAAAAGAACACTATACCCCGCTTTTTTCATAATTTAATCTAAAAAATAAACTATAAATTTATTTCTATTTTTTTGAACCAAAAGAATTTCTAAGCCATTCTATAAATCTATTGATTAAACTTTGGTCAACACACTCATCACCAATACAAAGATTACTTCTACATTCAAAATTATTATTACAACTACTATCACTTGGCAATAATTTAACAAATTCATTGTCTTCTGAACAATATGTTCCTGACCTTCTATATCCCATAGGATAACATTTTCCATTAGATAAACATCCAGATTCACATATATTTCCTACAACTTCTTTAACACATGCTCTATTCAAACATTTATATCCATAATCACAATCAGAATCATGAACACATTCTGGAACATCTACAACACAAGCCCCATTAACACACCCATTTGGACATTGATAATATAATTCCCCCCATGAACCATCTTCATAACATACACCTTCTTTTAATTCAGTATTTGTATTAAAAACATCATTAAAGCAATAATCTTCAAAAACAATCTGTCCTCCAAAGTTAATGGTGCCCTTTTCATGATAATTCTTACCTCCATCACTATCTTTACAGCTTAACTCTTCTTTTTTAACACATGCTCCATTCAAGCATATTTTTCCTTCCATACCACAATCACGAGTTACATTATATGGTCCAACATTTCCTTTACAATAAAATTCATTTAAAATAGCTTCATTAATACAAGAATCTCTGAATATTGTAGCAGGGCTATTTATAATTGTAACGTTAACTGAACTTACTGCTGTTCCTCCTCTTCTTAAATACATATCTTCAACCTTTATAGTATCAATACCATTTGAATAAGAATTTCCTTTAGATATTGATGGACTTATTACTCCGTCAATATTTAATCTAACTGATTCTGAATCTATAAAATCTATTGAAACAATTCTTCCACCCAAATCTTTTCTTTCATCCTCTTTAATAATAGCATTATATCTATATGAAACTCCAAGAACTCCTTGTTTAGAATAATCAATTCCTCCATCAGTTTCCTCACATCTTGATTCTGCTTCTTTAGAAGGAATAGTTGGATCTCCTCTGAAAACGAATTTTGATGTAGTACTACACAGTTTAGGATTTCCTGATTCATCTTTGAAATACTTTGTAACAGAAACTTCAACAGGATTTAAATTAGCAGGCATTTGATTGTTATTTGCCGCATTTATATCTATTATTCTATTTTGATTTACCATTAAAGGAGCATGTGAACCACTTCCATCTAAATCCCATCTAACAACATAATTTGAGGATTGTTTAGCATTAGTAAATACCAACATAATTCCCATATTATCTTTCCCAGCTTTTCTAGTAATAGTTACTTGATAATCTCTAGAATTTGTATTAATAACTTTTGTAACTTCAATATCATTTCTTAAACACAGTTCTTCTAAATTATCAGTAGTATTCTTTATACAAACTCCTGCTTCACATTTGCCTGGACATATAACACTTTTAGCACAACTATATCCATCAGTTAAAACACTATTTAAAACAAATCCCGCAGATATTAATCCAGGACCAACTCCAGGAATTTCACAAAGTTCTTTACTTCCATCTGCAGAATAAATTACTTTTCCACATATAGGAGCTGTCCACTCAAGACCACATTCTGTTGCATCTACTGAACAATATTTACCTGTTTGTTGAACACAAGCCCCATTCACACATCCATTAGGACATAAATATAATCTATTGTTTGCTCCTCCATTTGAAGTACAATACCACTCTACTAAATATTTTCCTGTATTTGATAATGGCATTCCTTCTCCATTAGTACAATAATCCCATCCTCCAAAACCCTCCCCTAGTTCAATAGGCACAACAACTTGTCCTTTAAGATAATAATTAATTCCCCCATCACTCTCCTCACACTTTATTGAATTAGGTTGAACACACTCATAACTAGGTTTTGTAGATTCATAATAACCTCTATTTCCTCTACCTCTCCATGTCCTTATTGTTTCTTCTTTATAAAATTTAACAGAAACAGTATTTGGATACCATTTTTTACAATAAGTTAATTTATCTATACCTGAACCACTTGTTCCATCAGGGTCTGTAGTCCATAATCCTGTATTTAAATCAATATGCTGATTTACTTTTCCATCCCAATACATAATTCTTGGAATTTCAGTTGAGCAAATTATATTTTTATTTGCATTAGCATGTCCAGATGTACAATATAACCCAGAAATTGGCGCACACCCTTGATATTCTCCACTATATTTATCAAAACAAACTCCTCCATGACCAGCATCTCTACATATACTAAAATAATACTGGGAGTTTTTGGAAAATTCTTTACAAGGGTGATAAGAATAGGCAGGCACAGTAATTGTAGCTTCACCTGTTATTTTATTTTTACTGAATAATCCAGCAGAAACAAATGATAAGCTAACTGTTAATAATAAAACAAGAAATACTGTGAAACCTCTTTTCATGAAAAATTAAATTAAGTCATATTTATAAATCTTTCTTTGAAACTTCTTATTAAGCTAAAGAAAAATATTTAAAAAAATTGATGCATATTAATCCATGATTAAAGCAATAATACTTGATTTTGGAAGTGTTATATATAAAACAAAATGGGAAAAAATAAATGAATTTTTCTATCAGAAAAATGGTTTTAATATTTTATTTGGAAAATCAGAAGATGCAGAATTAATAAGAATTTACTCTGAATCAGATGTTGGAAAAGAAGATTTTAAAAAATTTTTCTTAAGATTAAAACCTGATTTGCAAGATGTTGATGCAGCGATTAAGGATTATAAAGAAGGTTATTCAAAATTTAAGGAAATAAATCAAGAATTATTAGACACAATTAAAGAACTTAAGGAAAAAGGAATAATATTGTTTGGATTCACAGATGCTAAAAAAGAACATTATGATGCTAACATGGAAATAGGAATTTATGATGGTTTTGAAGAGATTTTTACCTCATTTAACTTTAAATGCTTAAAATCAGATGCAAAAGCATTCGAACTATTAACTAAAAGGATTAATGAATATGGCTTAAATCCAGAGGAATGTTTGTTTATTGATGATAACTTGGAAAATGTTAAAAGAGCAAAAGAAAAAGGTTACAAAATTATTCATTATCAAAATTTTCCAGAAGTAGAAGAAATAAAAAAAGAATTAGAAAATATATTTGTTTTCTGATGTATCTAAACTTTTTCTCTTTTAAGTTTTCATAAATCAAATATATTTTACAATAACAATTATTATAAATCAATTTCTTTTTTTTCAATTATGAAAGACGTGGTTTTACTCGCTGACCCTAATACAGCTGCATGGGATTTCTCTGAAAAAATTCAAAACCACATAAGAGACACAAAAGAAAAAGAAGTAAGATTAGACAGATTAGAAATAACAGTCTTTGGAGATGATGAATTCCTCCCTCATGTTGTAGATAATATAAGAAAAAAAGATGTTTATTTAATACAATCTTCAAATAAAAACCCTGGAACATGGTTAACAGAACTTGTTTTAACAAAAAATCTCTGCCTTAAAGCAGATGTTAACAGTTTAAGTTTGGTTTTACCTTATATGAGATTTGTAAGGCAAGACAGAAAACACCAGTCAAGAGTTCCAATTTCAACAAGAGCAGTTGCAGATGCAATTTCACCAGGACTTAAACGAATAATAACAATGGACTTACACTCTCCACAAATAGAAAATGCTTATCCTGAAAATGTTGCATTAGATAATCTTCAGAGTTTCCCAGACCTTGTAAGATACTTAAAAGAAAACAACTCTTCTTATTTAGATAATTTAGCAATTGTTTCACCAGATGTAGGAGGAGCAGGAAGAGCAAATTCTTTGTATAAACGTTTTTTAAAAACAGAAAAAAAATCTAATGGAGATGAAAGTAAATATTCTCTAGCAATAATGAGCAAATTCAGAGATAAACCAGGAAGCATTGAAAAAATGTTTTTAATCGGAGATGTTAATAAAAAAAATGTCTTGGTTGTAGACGACATTATAGACTCAGGAAATTCTGGGATAAAAGCAGCTGATTTGTTAAGAAAAGAAGGAGCTCAAAAACTCATGTTTTACGCAACTCATGGTTTATTTACAAAAGGAACAAAAGATATACTCAACGCTTATGATGTTGTAATGACCAGCAATACTCATTATTCCCCTAAAGAAGGAGACAGAAAAATAGAAATAATTGATATGGCTCCAACATTTGCAGAAGCAATTTACAGGTCACAAGAAGGTTTATCTGTCTCTAGATTATTTGACTAATTTTTTATTTTTCTTAAATGCCTCTTTAGCTTCTTTTGAAAATAATAAATAACCAACAATAAATCCATCAACCACTATATTAAAAATTTGAGTAGGTGCAAAATTGATTATCATAGAATAAATTGTTCCAATAACTCCTATTGTACTTAATATTATTGAAACTATTCTTGCCCAAGGTTTTAATCTCCATAATCCTATACCCACAAAAAAATGCAAAACAGCAAGTAAAACCATAACTATTCCAGCAAGTATGAGCATAGTCACTAAACTTCCACTCTCATAACCTACAAATAATTCAGGAGATACCTGTAAAATATAAGAAACAATCCCTCCTGCAGCAAAGATAATAATAAATCCAATTAAAGCCCATAACCCTCCATTAACATAATTAAAAATTGAAAGTAGTTTAACAATTATAGGAGCATCATCATGATACTCAAACTTTTTTTTAGCTTTTACAGGTTCAGATTTCTTTTTCACACCCTTTTTTGTTACTTTCCTTTTTACCATTTCTCCTCTTGATTTTATAATTATTTTCTCTACTTAAATGTTTCTTTTACTTGTTTGTCTATTAAAAGATATAATGCAATTAAAAAATTAACTACAAGGGATATGATTGCTTTAGGTAAAAAAACATTAACTCTGAACATACTCATAAGATTGGTAATATTTGCATCAACATTTTGATTTGCTTCTTGTATAATGAGGTTAAGTTTAGCAACAAGCAAAATTAAACAGATTGTTATTATAAACCCGAGAATAGCAAATATTATATTCATAATTCTTGCATAATTTTTAGCTTTCAATAAACCCCTTCCAGCAAAAAAGAACAAGATTGTTCCACCAAGTGTAACTATTATCGCAATTATAAATACAAGAATTTCAAATTGATTATCAATTATAATTGAAAAAAAGCTGATAAATAAAAATAGAGCACAAATAAAATTAAATCCTGCAAGTATTTTAATTAGTAGAGGAACTTTCTTTTTTATTTTGGGAATGTTAGCATTTTCTTGCATCTTATCAATGTGAATGAGGAGAATCATCTCCTAAATGCGAGTGAAAGGGTTCGAACCTTCGCAAGCATAAAGCTACTGGATCTTAAGTCCAGCCCGTTTGACCACTCCGGCACACTCGCCTAGTATATAAAAGCCTGACAAATCAGGCACATTAGTACAATATTACAGAAAAAATAGCTAAGAATTAATTATAAATCTTACTAATCATTAAATTTTCAAGAATTAAATAAATTCAAAACCTTTATAATCTTCTTGCACTGATTTAAATATTCATTATGGGAAAATCTAAAAGAGCTAAATTGAAAAAATATTTGATTTTATCTACTATTTTGATTATCTTAGTCCTATCAATATTCTTTTTTCTGAAAGAAAGCAATTCTTTTTCAATATTTGATAATTCAAGCTCAACAAAGCTTTTTGGAAAAAGTTCTGCTTCTCAAATACCAGCAGAAACCTGTAATGATGGTATATTAAATCAAGATGAAGAAAAGGTTGATTGTGGAGGAACAATTTGTGGACCTTGTCCAACTTGTTATGATGGAATACAAAACCAAGGAGAGAGACATATAGATTGTGGAGGTCCATGTGAAGCTTGCCCTCCTGATTGTTATGACGGCATATTAAATCAAGATGAAGAAAAGGTTGATTGTGGTGGAACAATTTGTGGACCTTGTCCAACATGCAATGACGGCATTCAAAATCAAGGTGAAGGTGGAATTGATTGTGGTGGTCCTTGCCCTATTGCCTGTCCTCCAACCTGTCACGACAGAATACAAAATCAAGGTGAAGAAGGAATTGATTGTGGTGGCCCTTGTTCAGCCTGTGTTATTGCTCCAGTTATATTAACTTCTTTAACTCCAGAAGAAGCAGCTAAAGTAAAAAATGCAATTTTATCAAGCGAATTTATTTCCGCTATGCCTAATAATGGAGTAATTTCTATTCAATTTTATTATTTTCCAGTAGGAGAAAGAGTCTGGTTAGACACATTTTTAATTGGAAAGAATCAAATATTAACAAGTGGAAATCCAGATATGAATGTAATAATCCATTCAAAATATATTTCAGAATTACCTTCTTCAAGTTTATGTGATATAATCCAAAAAGCAAGAACAAATGGAGATTTTGCTTACGATACTCAATTAGGAGATGCTAAACTTCTTCTAAAATATTCTGGGATGATTAAATACAGAGACTGTTTTGGATTTTAAAATATTTTTTATGGAAGAATTATCTCATTCCTTAATAAAACATTTCCAGAACATTCATATTCCCATAATCCCTTTCCACCATTACTGATAAATCTGTTATCAGTTACTGTATTTTGTGTGCTTTTCATTAATACTGCTCCATATCTGTTGGAATTACTTGAAGCATTATTGAATGTAACATTCATATTATGAGTATCATATAAATACATTCCCCAATCAGAATTACTTGTTAAATTATTCTTGTGGATATATCCTCCATAAACTGTTTGAGTAGATAAAGGTGTACTTGAAGAAGAGATTATCCTATTATTAGTAATATTTGGATTTCCATTATTAACCAACCAGATTCCAGTGTTTGCTGCTGTTATATTTGAATTTTCAATTTTAACATCGTTTGCATAATGTATCTCTATTCCCCTACCAATCGTTGAACCAGTACTTACTATATTACAATTCTTAATTGTAAGTGCATTTCCATTAGTATACCAATAAAGTTCTGCAATACCTCTTCCATCTCCAGAAGTTATAGTATGCCCCTGACAATCCAATGTTATTCCAACATGATTTATATTAAAGCAAGTACCTGTTGAAGAAACATCTGAAGTAAGCTTATAAGTTGTTGTTGGAGAATCAAGTGTTCTACATGAGTTAATATTCACTTCATCTCCTTCAAAGTCTGAATTCATCAAACCAATTAACAAATCAATTCTTTGACCATAAATCGTATCTCCTGCAACAGATTTGGCACTAGCAAGCATACTTCTCATTGTTCTTAGAACTGTTGGGTCTTCAAGTGCACGGATATAATTATCCTCTGAATATTCTACAAAAGCTTTCATCTGTGAACTTGCAGGTCCATAATATAAAGTATAATATTCTTCAAGTAATGCATCAACATCTAGATTTGTATCCCAATATGCACGAGCAGTAACATAAACATTGAAGGATGTAGCAGCAAATGTATCCCATTCTCTATTATCTAATGGCCAATTGCTATAAACTTCCATAAACTCACCTTTAGAATTACTCTTAAGATCATCTAAATCTTCAACGATTATATGAGGAAAATAACTTGGAATTCCTTGAGTGAAAGTGTCAGGCCTATTATGTAAATAGTAATCATAAGTGTAAATTTCTTTTGAAGGAAGAATATCCAACCACTGGTTCTTTAAATCCAAATACTTTTGCCTTTCTTGTTCTGAAGCAAAGTCACTTCTCCATCTTGTTATCATAACAACTAAATTTGGAGCAACAGGTTTTGAAAGATTTCTAGGAGGAAATAGATAAGGAGGATATGCTGCATTAATAATTTTCTTTCCAGAATATTTTGGATCATTGTAAACCTCCCATGCAACATTATTTACATATTCCCAAGTGTATTCTGACAATGCTGATTCAAACCCTCTGCTATCATCTTCCATTGCCAAACATTCAGCACTTGATTCAGAAGGTCCTCTGAATCCATCTGTTGGCATGACATTTACTATAGAACCATTATATAAATCAAACATAGCTTTAACATATTCTACATTTTCCTGTAATAATCCCTGAGAACATAAATCAGGAACAGGATTATCCCCATTCATTCTTACACCATCAAGAATTGCATAATATTCTGGATGCTGAGTTTTTTGTTCATTACGAGATATTACTGCCAATATCCCGTGTGCTGGTCCTCCACCTCCCCCACTCATAAATTCAAAAAAATGATTATCTCTTAAGCTCAATCTCCATTGCAACACATTTTCATAGTCTGGATATAAATACGGTTGAATATGTGCTAATTCAAAATAATAATGGTTCATACTTCTCATAGGGACATCAGGATTAATTAATACATTCATATCTCCAAAACCAATACTTGATTTTTCAGGAATAATTGTTCCAATTTCTCCTGGAGCATACCATCTTATTCCTTGATTATATAAAAATTCAAACACAGCATTAAGAGAACCTCTACCATCAGTCATACAGATATCTTTTTGTCCATTACATTGTTTACCATAATAATCAATAAAATCATTTGCCCATTTTTTTCCAGTTAAGGAATCCCATTCTGGATAATTCGTAGGACCTGAAAGGACAAATGGAGCATCATCTCCAATTAAAGCCAAGTAGTTTGCTCCAGAAACCATTTTGAATCCATCATTCTCACATCCTTGACTATTTATACCCAAGTTGTCTGTATAACTACTTCTTCCAATATAAATATGATAATCTTTACTTTGGTTAACAGAATTTGAAATAGGTAATCTAACTCCAGTCATATTATAAATATATATTTGGAAATAGTCTGCTGCAAGTTTAACAATATTTGGAGCATTAGAAGCAACAATAATATCTGCATATCCTGCCCCATTTTTAACAATATATCTTAAATTAACATCATCTTTAAGACATGTTCCATTTATTTGACAAGTATATCCAGTTGAACAAGTTCCACAACTTCCTCCACATCCATCACTTCCACAATTTTTTCCAACACAATTAGGAGTACAAACATTTGGAATACATAAACCTAAACTACAAACATATCCGGTTGAACAATTTCCACAATTAACGCTCTCTCCGCAAATTATATGTGTTCCACATTGTTTAACTAAAGAAGCACAAGTATCAGTACAACCTGAACTTCCTCCGCTACTTCCATCACCAGAACTTCCACCATCAGAACTCCCGCCGCTACTCCCTCCACTTGAACTTCCTCCGCCAGAACTTCCACTACTTGAACCTCCACCACTAGAACCTCCAGAAGGTTTTTTATCTTTAACACATTTATAATCCACACATAAATATCCAGAAGAACATCCTTTTCCACACCTATTACCACAAGCATTGAACCCGCATTGCGCACCAGGTGGGCAGTAATTAGAACATGTGCCTGGCGCTATATATTCGTCTTTGACATTCCCAATAACTTCAACTCCTTCTTCATTAACATAAATTGGAGTAACAGATATTTTTTCAATTTTTGAAGCATTCAATGAAATGAAATTTAAATAAAAATTCCAAGTTTGATTTTCAGGAATTGAATTATTGACTCTTATAACTTCTGTAATGCTTCTGTCAGTAACAGCAAAACTCAATCCAACAAATTCTCCTTCTCCAGAATTTCTTTTTAATGTTAAACCTAAAGTATTATCATTTATTTTTTTAACTTGTAATATTTTCAAATCAATATTTTCATCACTAAAAACTTCTTGAGTATTTGGATTTTCACCCTTTACTATAATCCAGATTATTATACATAACAAGATAATTAAAAAACCAATAAGTAAATTAACAGTTAATCTCGATAATTCCCCTTTTTTTTGCATAATATGAATACTTGATTGTTGTTTAAAAAGTTAATTAAATTTAAACAAGTACTCTTTCAAATCAATTTTATTATTTTTATCAATATAAACACCTTCTTTTTTCAACATTTCAATTTTTTTCTTGACACCAAAAGCAAAACCTCCAACTTCTCCATTGGATTTTACAACTCTATGACATGGAACTTTAGGAGCATAAGGATTTTTATTCATTGCATTTCCAACAGCACGATAAGCTTTAGAATTTAATTTTCTCGCAATCTCCTTGTAGGTTGTAACTTTACCTTTAGGAACTTTTACAAGAATAGAATAACATTTTTCATTAAATGATTTTTTAGATTTCATATATCTCTTTTAATAAGTGTTTACTTATCAATTATTCCTTCAAGTTCTTGAAGCATCTTCTTCATTTTTGGTTTTTCAAAGTGCTTTCTTGCAGGTTCAAGCAATTCTATAAGTGCATCTGCAACAGCATTCTTTAAATCCATTGGATGTAATTTTTTATCAGCAAAATCTTTTTCCAGTGAAGCATAATTATTGTAAGTTTTATTTCCACCAAATTTTTCTGGTCTTTTTATTTCAAGTTTGCATTTATCTTCTCTAAATAGAAGATATTTTGTCCAATCAAGTATTGGATTAAATTCAGTTTCCCCTTCCAAACAAAATGCTTGGTTTATCTTCCTTTTAATTTCTTCTGGAGAATCGTGTATAAACACACAAGTGTCTGGTTTAGATTTGCTCATCTTTAAAGCAGATAATAATTCCTTCATCTGGTCTTTTGAAACAGGCCAGATAGGGGGTTTTCCTAGTCCTAATAATAAATGGTGATGAACTGCAACTGGTTTTATTTTCTTGCCTTGTTTATCCAATAAAGCATTTTCTTTTAATTTTAATGCAACATCTCTTGCAATAACTTGAGCTTTTCTTTGGTCTAATCCCGCATGAGGCATATTTACTCCCTGAGCAAAAATATCTGCGACTTGCATCGGAGGATAAATCAACTTTGCAAAATCAACAGCCTCTCCTTCTTTTCTACCCATAATTGTTATACTTCTCATCATTCTTGAAAGGCTTGTATTTTTGCTAACCTCCACTACTGTTACCCAATAATCATCATTGTTGTGATACAAATCACTTCCCAATACAAATTTCAGTTTCTTAGGATCTCCTCCAAGGCATTTCAAGCTCGCTTCCATACCCTCTTTAAAATACTCTACTGCTACTCTTTTTATTCTTTCCCTGTCTCCACCTAATTTATCATTTATCCAACTATGCCAATCAGCTAGGAATATTGAACATTCAATTCCAGCATCCATAAAATCTTTAATTTTAGACATGCACATTAATCCTGTTCCTAAGTGTATTTTCCCAGAAATCTCAAATCCAATGTAATGTTTTATTTTTATTCCACTCTCAAGAAGTGCCTTCAAATCTTCTTCAGTCATAACTTCTTCTGTATTCCTTTTTATAAGTTCAAATCTTTTTTGAGTATTCATTTTAATAGATTGATAATAATTTAATTATTTATAATTCTTTCTAAGATACCTCTATCATCTTTCCAAAAACAGAATTAATTTTCTTTTTTCTCTTCAGCTTTTTTTGTCTGAACCTTCACGCCAAGTTCTTCAAGCCTTTTTATATGAGCTTCTATTAATCTTTGAGTATGCTGGATAAGTTTTACAAGTTCATTTCTCTCATTTAAAAGAGTGTTAATAGAACCCTGATGAAAACCGATTTCAACATCTCTTGGAAGTTCTGAAACTTTATTTTTTGTTTCTGTCATTATTTATTTAAAAAAATTCGTATTATAAATGTTTGTTTAATTAAATATTATTAATTTTAAGATTAATAATTGCTTTCAAAAGGTCCTAAATCTGGAGCAGCACCATACCAAACTCTACAATTCTGTCCAGGATGTGCTCCTGCAGTTGAACAGTGATATCCAGGTATAATCATTCCACCATCAATTAAATCACTTCCCTGTGCTAAATGTCCAAATGTAATGTCAGGTAAACTATAATCTGCTTTTCTCGGTCTCATTAATTGCCAAGTATCTAAGCTTACAAAATCTCCATTTGTAACATTATATTCAGGATTAACATAACTAGGTGGCCACCCTAAGTTAGTATTTAAAATCCAAGTATTATGACTCCCTGTATAGAAACTATCAACAGAATAAGCATTTCCTAAAATAGTATATTCTTCTCCAGCAGGTCCAATATTTCTGGATTTATATGCAATATTATTTCTTACAATTCCACCATATAATCCTCCATAAGCATGTCCATCATAATATGCTAAATTATTAAAGAAAAGAGGTTGACTGGAATCTTGATTGTTTCCTCCAAGATTAGTTATAAATCCTGTTCCAGCATCATAAGTAGCAATACAGTTTTTGAAAATTACTTGGTGTTCATCTGCACTTAGATTTATTCCAACTACATTTGTTGTCTTAAATCCATTCCTTTCTGTTCCCCATAATTCACTTAATCCAGCATATTTGTCTGTTGCCATAGCCCAACATCCATCAAATACTCTTTTTCCTGAACCATGAGGGTCAAACCCATCATCAGAATAATTAAATGCTCTGCAATTTATCCAAGTGAAATTACCTCTATAATATGTTTCAACTTTCCATCCATCAGCAGCATTTCCTGGTTCTACAGAATATCTGTCAAATAAATTATAAGCATCACAATTTATCCAAGTTGTATTATCTGATTCAAAATAAGGGTATTGGATTTCACTCTGATATCCTGCATCTACAGCATATTGTGCATCTTCCATACTCCATGCTCCACTCCAATGTGAAAAACCTCTTCCATCAATATCATGTACAACAAGATTTTCATATATTATATTTGCACATTGAGCACATCCAATTCCTCCAACTTCAGAATGTGGTTTCCAAGTTCTAGTATAATTAGGAGGACTCTGGTGAACATGTCTTACTGTCAATCCCTTTAAATGAATATATTCCACATCTGCCATGCCTATTCCCCCTCCCCAACCAGTATATTGGTCTGGGAGTATTAATTCTTGGTCCATTATTGGTTTTTCACCAGGGTAATTAAAATATCTAATAGGATTTTCAGCAGTTCCACTAACAGCAGTATTATATGAACGAGGACCATCTATAGACATTCTAGCTAATTTTGGATCACTAAGCATCCAAACTCCTCCTCTGAAATAAGCAATATCTCCTGGCCCTAATTCTCTAACAACTCTTTGCCAACTATAAAATGGCTTTTCAAATGTTCCAGGATTAGAATCATTTCCCCATAGCGCAACAAAATAAGTATCTCCTGAAACTTCCAGCAAACATACTCCACGAGAACAATACTCTCCATTACCACATTGAACTCCACTACATGTCATCTCACCAGAAGATATACATAAATTGTTATTACAATTATATCCTGTTGGACATTGAGGATAATTGAAAACTGTGCCATCAATATTTCTTGTTCCACACTGATAATCTAAAGCATCCCCGTATCTTAATCCTTTATCAAGATAAACATTATCATAATTTCCTCCACTTGAACTTCCCCCTCCATTACTCTCGCCATTATTTGAACTTCCCCCATCAGAACCTCCACCACTACCACTTCCTCCATCAGAATTCCCATCACTACTCTCTCCACTGCCAGAACCTCCAGAAGAGGTTTGCTGTTTAATGCATTTATAATTCACACATAAATATCCAGAAGAACATCCACTTCCACATTTTCCTCCACATCCATTAGTTCCACATTGTGCTCCATAAGGACAACTAGGAGAACACACAGGAGATAAATATTCATCTTTAACCTTTCCAATAATTTTAATTCCTTTTTCATTAATATAAATTGGAGTAACAGATATTTTTTCAATTTTTGAAGCATTCAATGAAATAAACTTCAGAGAAAAAACATTCTCTTGATTTTCAGGAATTGAACCATCTACTTTTATTATTTCAGTTGTTGAACCGTCACTAACTTCAAAGCTCAATCCAACAAATTCTCCTTCTCCAGAATTTCTTTTAACTGTTACATCTAAATTATTGTCATTAGTTTTTTTAACTTGTGAAATTTTCAAATCAAGATTTGAATCATCATAAGTATTTTGATTCTCTTTTCCTCCTCGTAAAATTATCCAGATTACTAATGCTAATACTATAATTAAAGAACAAATTAGTAAACCAATAGCAAGTCTTGATAATTCCCCTTTTTTTTGCATAATATATACACTAATTTTGTATTTAAAAACATTTATTAATTTAGATTTTCTATTTTTATACATGAAAGAAGTGATTTCAAGTGTATTAATGCCATTAATAAAAAAAGAAGGTTTTTCTATGAAAAAAGAAGAAATAGAAAAATTAATTGAAATCCCTCCATCAATTGATATGGGAGATTATGCTTTTCCATGTTTTTATTTAGCTTCTAAATTAAAATCTCCTCCAAGCGAGATAGCACTCAGTATACGTGCAAGTATAAAAAAAATACCTGAAGGATTTAAGGAAGTTCAAACCCAAGGCCCTTATTTAAATTTCTTTTTGGATAGAAAAAAAGTAGCATTAAATCTTTTAAATGAAATACTCTCATCAAAAGGTTCTTATGGAAAATTTGATTCTGACTATAAGGGAAAAACAACAATGATTGAGTTTCCTTCACCAAATACCAATAAACCACTTCATCTAGGGCATTTAAGGAACATGACTATAGGAGAGAGTGTTTCAAGAATTTCAGAGTTTGCAGGAGAAAAAGTTATCAGAGCTAATCTAAACAATGATAGAGGAATTCATATATGTAAATCAATGGCGGCGTATAAATTTTACGGAAAAAAAAGAAAACCTAATTTAAAAAAACAAAAATCAGACCATTTTGTTGGAGATTTTTATGTTATGTTTAATAAAAAATATAAACAAAACACAAAACTTGAATTAGAATCTCATAGATTATTGCAAAAGTGGGAAGAACAAGATAAAAGTGTTTTAGCACTCTGGAGAAAAATGAATAAATGGGCATTAGATGGATTTAAAGAAACTTACAAGAAATTCCAGATAAAGCACGATGTTGAATTCTTTGAAAGTGAAATATATAGAAGTGGAAAAGAAATTGTGATGAAAGGGGTTCAAGATGGTATTTTCATAAAAAGAGAAGATGGCTCAGTTATGGTAGATTTAAAAAAAGAAGGATTTGGAGAGAAAATTCTCCTAAGAGGAGATGGAACTTCAATTTACATGACTCAAGATTTATATCTTGCAAAACTAAAACAAAAAGCCTACAAAATAGACAAATCAATTTATGTTGTAGGAAACGAGCAAAATTATCATTTCCAGGTTTTATTTACACTCTTAAAAAAATTAGGTTTTAACACAGACGAACTAAAGCATCTTTCTTATGGAATGGTTAATTTACCTGAAGGAAGAATGAAATCCAGAGAAGGAACAATAGTTGATGCAGATGATTTAATAAAAGAGGTTCAGAATCTTGTAAAAAAAGAACTTAAATCAAGAGATAAACTTTCCAAAAAACAACTTGAAGATAAAAGTTTAAACATTGCATTGGCTGCAATAAAATATATTCTTTTAAGAGTTGATACTAAAAAAGACATGGTTTTTAATCCAAAAGAATCAATTGACTTTGAAGGAGAAACAGGACCTTATTTATTATACAGCTATGCAAGAGCATGCAGTATTCTTTCTAAATTAAAAAATAAAACAAGTGATTCTGAAAAAGATTTAAAAGAGTTAGATTACAAAGAAGCAGAACTTGTAAAAAAGCTTGAAGATTTCAAAGATATAGTCAAAAAATCTTTCATTGAACTTAATCCCTCTATTATTGCAAATTATTCTTACCAGTTATCTAAGATATTCAATGAATTTTATCACGCTTGTCCTGTTATAGGTTCAGAAAAACAATATTTCAGAGTTGCTTTAGTGGCTTCTTTTAAAGAGGTCTTAGGAAAATCTTTAACACTTATGGGAATAGAACCAATGGAGAAGATGTAAATTATTTACAATGGCAAAAAGAAATTTTTTCACAAAATTCATGAATTTTATTGGATGGTTAACCGGGGTTGTTGTATCTCTTGCTGTAGGGTTTGGAATGGTTGATGGAGTTTTATCAATAAAATTTATTCCAGACATTGTAATGAAAATATTTGGTTGGATTGTAATTGTAACAACTTTAATTGGGGTTTTTATAGGAATAATGAAACTATTCTCTAAATCAAATTAATCTTATTCTTTAGAATAATTCAATACACAGATTCCATCTACACAAGCATATTCAGGATAACAATCTCCATAATCAAAACAAGGAGAACATCCTGGAATTGAAATATGGCTACATTTACCCTCACTGCAAATATCTTCAGTACACGGATTATCATCATGACAATCAGATTTAACTGAACAAGCTTTACATCCTTCTATTAAATTATTAACACATGCTTTTTTAATACATTCATCTGTAGTACATACATTTCCATCATCGCAATCAAGACTAGAATTACAGGAAGTGCAATTTTCTAAAGCAGTATGTACACATTTTCTGTCTAAACATAAATCTTTAGTACAGGAATCGTTGTCATCACATTCCAAATCTGATTTGCAAAATTCACATCCTGGGATTAGAGGGTAAGAACATATTCCATTAGAGCAAGAACCTACAGTACAAGGATTGTCATCTTTACAATCAGAGGCATAAGTACAATTAATTACTTTTTCTCTTGAATATCCTGTATCATCCTTTAAAGGACTGAATACTGTTCCATTAAAAACAACTTTATAAGTGTCTTGTAAACCTCCTCTTTCAATTTCAAGAGATTTGCTCATTACTAAAGAGTATACTTTTATTTTTTTTATTCTTGAAGTATTATCAACATAGGTTGAAAAAATATATTTGTTTTTTTCAAGCTCTTCAATAGACGCATCTTCAATTAAAATTTCATTTTCCTCACTATCATAAAAAATTATTCTAGCTCCAATTAAATCTTTATCATAAGTGTTTTTCTTTAAGCTTATGTTAACATCTTCATAATTTATAATTTTTACAGAGGATATTTTTAAATCATCATTTATTCTTTTAGGAGAACCAGCATCAGAACCTGATTTAACTATAAAATGAATTATGAATCCTAAAACAAACAAACTCAAAGTTATAACAATCATAATCCACATACTCTTCATACTTTTAGACATTCCTTTATTATCCATCTTTTTATAAATAAATCCAAAATTTAAGGACAAGCATCACCAGCAGTTCCATCCCAACCAGCCATCCTTGCTAACATCCACCAGAATGCTTTACCTTTATTATAACAATTAAAGCAGTGTGAATGAGAACAACTTCCACAACTTGGGCATTCATGACTTGCACACCATGTACTACACCATGAACATGCGTCATTATCATTAGGATAAAAAGTTCCATCAGGATCATAACTTTCTATATCTGCAAAATCAAATAAAACTTTTTCGTTATTTTCAACATAATCTCTTATTTGATTATTTGCAGCTAAATCAGCTTGACAATCCTCTCTATGTCCAGTCATATAAATAAATGTAACTTCAGGATATTCACTTTCAAGATCTTCCATATTATCAAAATAATGAGTTTGAAGATTAACATCATTTACTTGTCCGCACCAAGACCACATGATTGTGTTTACATCTGAATGATCTGCTGTTCCTGCTCCAGGATCATTTCCATTTAGATAATATCTTGTTTCATCATCCCATCCCCCATATCCAACATCATGATCAAGCCACCCTTCTCCATATCCAGCTCCTTCTTCATAATCAAGTGCTCCTCCTGTTCCTCCATTATTAAAACTATACAAATTTCCATGTTCTGCTTTAACCATTGTAAGTCCAGTAGTTATTTGACTTCCATGAGAAGTATGTCCATACCCAATTACAAATTGCTGCTTTGCTTTTTCAATCCAACATGAAGGGATTATATCAAAATCAGCTACAACAGTATGGTCTGCGATTATTGCTCCAGTTAAAGGAGGATTAACAGGATTATTAACACAAGCTCCAGAAATACAAGTTTGTGTTTCATTACAATCATATCTTATTCCTTCTCTCTGTCCACAACTATTCCACCAATAAACATCTCCTTCACTACAATTAGATGTTGCATGAGGTGTACAATCTACACAAGCTCCACCAGAACATGTTTGATTTGCTAAACAATCCTGCTTTATTCCTTCTCTCTGTCCACAACTATTCCACCAATAAACATCTCCTTCACTACAATTAGATGTTGCATGAGGTGTACATTCACTGCAATTTCCAGAATTACAATAATATCCTGAATCACAAGTTCCACAATTTATACTTTTACTACAAATAGTTTGATTTCCACAAGTATAACCTAAAGAAGCACAAGTATCATTACAACTTGAACTTCCACCAGAACTTCCACCACTACTTCCTCCACTTGAACTTCCACCACCAGAACTCCTATCACTAGAACCTCCAGAAGATGTTTGCTGTTTAATGCATTTATAATTCACACATAAATATCCAGAAGCACACCCGCTCCCACATTTTCCTCCACATCCATTATTTCCACATTGTGCTCCATAAGGACAACTAGGAGAACACACAGGAGATAAATATTCATCTTTAACACTTCCTAAAATTTCTTCTCCTTTTTTATTCTCAAATATTGGAGTAACAGATATTTTTTCAATTTTTGAAGCATTCAATGAAATAAACTTCAGAGAAAAAACATTCTCTTGATTTTCAGGAATTGAACCATCTACTTTTATTATTTCAGTTGTTGAACCATCACTAACTTCAAAACTCAATCCAACAAATTCTCCTTCTCCAGAATTTCTTTTAACTGTTACATCTAAATTATTGTCATTAGTTTTTTTAACTTGTGAAATTTTCAAATCAAGATTTGAATCATCTAAAACATAGTCTTTTTTATCAGGACTATCTCTTAGAAAAAACCATAACACCATACCAATAATTATAATCAACGACGCAATCAATAATACTAAAGATAATTTACTTAATTCCCCTTTTTTAAAAAAATACCTCATTCTATATTGATAAATTATTAGTTTAAATATATTCTTATTTAACATCCATGACCCGCAACACCGTCCCATCCAGCAAGTCTTGCCATCATCCACCAGAATGCTTTTCCTTCTTGAACACACACAAGTCCAGAATTATAATTGTTCATATGCGCACAACTAGGCAGATTCAAACAATCTGAAGGATGTGTCCTACACCATTCGTCACACCACATACAAGAACCATATCCATCTGGAGCAACTCCTGTTCCAGTATAATAGGTGTAATATCTTCCTTCAGGGTCATATAATTCTATATCCCCATAATCAAATATTATCATTTGATTATTCCTTGCATAATTCTTAATTGTATTTGCATTTGTTTGCCATGCAGACCAAGCACCAGAATCAGTATGTCCTGTCATAAGAATAAATCTTGTGTTAGGAGAATAATCTTTTTCAAAATTATTCATTGCTGTCAAATAAGGATTAATATAACTCGAATAAACCATCTGTCCACACCAAGCCCACATAGAATAATCATAATCTCCTGTATTTACAACACTTCTTGTTCTAGAAATTCCATCTGAACTATACCAATAAAGTTCAGGAGTTACATAAGTCCCACTATTTAAATTATTTCCATCATAAATTTTTAATACATTTGTTCCTGAAGGTAAACCTGCTGTTGTAGCTGTTCTTACTTCATAACCATATTTAGTTGAATCAACTCTTGATTCAAGATAAGATAACCCTTGCAATACTCTTGATCCATGAGATGTATGAGCATAATGCATTGTTAGTGTTCTTGCTTTAGTAAGACAAGAATCAGGAATATCATTAAATGCAAGAGCAGCATTATGATCAACTAAAAGATATCCTGTAGATGGTTGAGGAGCAGAATTACAGTATCCTCCAGAACATCCATAAGCACATGGAGTTTGAATCCACTCAGTACATGGGTCAGAATCAGAATTTCCACAAACTCTATATCCTGTTGAATAGCATTCTCTTGCTCCCAATGTGCAATCATCAGTACAAGTTATACATACACCATCAGTACAAGTTCCTGTACAATCACCACAATATACTGTTCTAGATACTCTACAATTATCTAATGCAGTTACACTTCCACAATTCTTATTTAATCTATTACAAAATGCAGTATTAGATTCAGGAGTACATGAACAAACATTATTTGAATTACATGTTAATGGAGATGTACAATCACCACAATATACTGTTCTAGATACTCTACAATTATCTAATGCAGTTACACTTCCACAATTCTTATTTAATCTGCTACAAAATGCAGTATTAGATTCAGGAGTACATGAACAAACATTATTTGAATTACATGTTAATGGAGATGTACAATCACCACAATATACTGTTCTAGATACTCTACAATTATCTAATGCAGTTACACT
>Ga0208195_1001484_pt1 | contig 25542 bp, 22 predicted proteins | sample AD_UKC077_MetaG_FD_184441 | JGI IMG/M metagenome (GOLD analysis project Ga0208195, IMG submission 184441) | Active sludge microbial communities of municipal wastewater-treating anaerobic digesters from USA - AD_UKC077_MetaG (SPAdes) (version 2) | ecosystem: Engineered > Bioreactor > Anaerobic >...
TCGGACAAATAGCCCCGCAAGTTATGTATATTTTTATCATTTTCGGGCATTTGGCTGCTCCCATTACGGTTTTAATCACTGCTTTGTTTACCAACGTATCATTTATTTTGGTCAATGGCTTTTTTTTAGCTATGAACGATGAAAAAGGAATATTTAAATTTTTGGGAGTTTTGTAAATGAGTAAATGCGTGAATTTGTGAATTCGTAAATTCGTAAATTTGTGAATGCGTTAATGCGTGAATTCGTAAATTTGCTAATTTGTAATTAACCGAATCACCGAATCAACGAATCAACGAATAATAATGCACGAGTTTTACTTTGAGCGATTAGAGGTTTGGCAGGAGGCACGTTCTTTTGTTAAAGATATTTATGAGGCTACCAAAGAATTTCCTCTGGATGAACGATATGGAATGGTGATGCAAATAAGAAGAGCAGCCATAAGCATTGCAGCTAACGTTGCAGAGGGGATGGCGCGTAATACCCAAAAGGACAAAGCAAGATTTATTAACCAAGCCTTTGGTTCAGCAATTGAAGTTTTAAACTTTATCATTTTAGCCAATGATTTTAATTGGATTGATGCAAAACAATATTCAGAGTTACGAGAAAAGAATGAAAAAATAACAAATCAATTAAATAGTCTTTATAATAAATTGAGTGAATAGTAATTTGCGTTAATGCGTTAATACGCTGATGCGTGAATGCGTGAATTCGTAAATTTGCTAATTTGTTAATATGTAAATAACCGAATAACCGAATAACCGAATCTACTATTTGAATCACAAAGAACAAAAGTTCTGCACATCTTTGCGCATCTTAGCGGTACTTGGCGTAACTCTGCGGTACTAAAAAAGAAGTGCCGCAAAGAACCGCCAAGAAGCAAAGTACCGCTAAGAACAAAAACTCAGCGAAACTTAGCGGTATCTCTGCGTAACTCTGCGGTACTAAAGTTATACCGCAAAGAAAAAACTCTGCGGTACTAAAGCCCATACCACCAGTCAATTGCTCATTGTATTTAACCGCAGAGGCTCATAGACGCTGAGCTTCACGAACCACGAACTAGGAACAATGAACTCCTACCCCGTACCCCGTTTAACCGCTAAGACGCAGAGACGCTAATCTGCAAATCAACGAATAATCGAATTTGCGAATAACTGAATAACCAAATAATCGCTTATAAAAGTATCACTGTTTCAAAAATATTCTCGATTATTTTTAAGATAAAGTTCACTATACTGAGCAAAATACATTATATTTGTGCATTATAATTAACATTACAAAAAATGAAACGCCCCCTTCTTCCATCGCAAAAGAGAACCCTGTCAGCCTTTGGCGACAATATCAGGCTTGCCCGGTTACGCAGGAATCTCACAGCGGAGCAGATTGCCGAGAGGGCAGATATTTCTCGCAATACCCTCATAAAAATTGAACGGGGCAACGAGGGTGTTTCTCTGGGCAACTACTTCAGGGTGCTTGCCATACTTGGGCTGGACAAGGATTTGATAAAAGTGGCAAAGGACGATGAGCTGGGTAGAATTTTACAGGATGCCAAATTGACTGTGAAGGAAAGGGTTTCGAAAAGGTAAAAATGTTAGCCAAAAGAAATATATATGTTTACATGGATTGGCATGAATTCGTTCAGCCAATTTTCATGGGTACACTTCAAAGCGAGATGGTGAGGGGCAAAGAGGTTTTCTACTTCGAGAATGACACTCAATGGCTTAAATACTCTCAATTCCGCAACATCGATCCCGATTTAACGGCCTTCACCGGCAAGCAGTTCCTCCCCCCGAGCAAACAAAACTTTGGTATTTTCCTCGACTCATCACCCGACAGATGGGGGCGAACTTTACTCCAACGCAAGGAGGCCATTGTGGCTCGTAATGAGGGGAGAACTCCCCGACACTTATGGGAAACCGATTATTTGATGGGGATATACGATGGCAACCGTATGGGCGCATTGCGCTTCAAGTTTTCAAAGGATGGCGATTTTATGGATAACAACCCCCATATGGCTACTCCTCCCTGGACATCATTGAGGGAATTGGAACATGCCAGTTGGCAAATAGAACTAGAGGAACCCAACAAGTCAGCGATTTTTTACGGGGTATTCATTTTAGTAAATCTTATTTGAACCTAAAATCTAACTTGTAATCATAGAGCCAGGGCATTTTGGGGTTAATCCCTTCCGACATCAGCTTTGCCGGTAGGCCCTGATAGTTGTTTTGCAACCCTAATTCTTGTGGGGCATTATAACAGGTTACCACGATCGCGTCGTCTTTCACCCTTATATCCCCATCCATTTTTGTAAATACTGCGTCAGCCAAATGCGTTGCATTCCATCGGCTGTACGGCTTTGGCAACCTCTTTCTTAGATCATGCGTTGCCGCTTGGGCCAGTAGGGCCAGGGACATCTTGCCATAGCGTATGTTCAGGTTAAACGTTGAAGCCCGGTCAAAGCCCATGGCGCCATCGAAATTAAAAAAGTCTTCAATGGCCCACCTCTCCCTGTACATTTCCGTTAGCAGCTCTGTTGCAGATTTTTCGGATATGGCCAAAAACGATTTGTACCGGTAGCTTGCGGCTGTTTCCCCCTCACGCTGGGAGATCAGCCTGTATTTTTCTTTACGCCCCGCAAAATTAAACCTCGTTTCCGCCACCGCATACCCGGCCCATTCCCGCAGGTAAGTTTGGGAGCGTTCTGCCGCTCGGACCCTCGCTGTTGATACTGCGGGGACAAGGAGTTCAAAGTCGCCGTTGTGCGCTATGCTCCGGATTAACCGTTCGGTGAAGTGCTCCTTGTCGGCCAGTACCAGCGCATCCTTACTCACCGGCCCCACCATCTTCAGCAGGCCCATGGTCGCCTGGGCAGTATTGGCGCCGGGCGAACCTATGCCACACCCTATCGGCTGCCCGGTTTGGGCATCCAGGGCAAAAAAGGTCTGCACCATTTTTCTTGAGGGCTCCTGCGGCTGCTTCCTCTTCATCGGCATGACCCGTTGGGAGGTGGACACAATGCGGTGGGGGTCTATGGCCACTAAGCGCCCCCGGTAATGGCCATGGTTCATCCTCATGGCAGCCAATGCTTCCTGTAACGATTGGGCTTCGCTGACCGTGTGCCGGTTGAGCAGGTCGTGCGCCTGCTTGTCGGTCACCAGGAACCCCAGCCCGTTGAGCAGCTCAAACCCCTGATGGGTAATGTAATTGCTCCTCCTTATGCGGTTGCTGCACAGCGCGGCCTCATTGACTAGCTGCATGGCTATGCGGGGTTCAAGGTCCGCATCGGCACCCCCGGTGTAGCCCTTGATCAGGTCCCAGCTGCCCAGGCGTAGATGCTCAGCGGCCAGGAACCATAAACCGACCAGGGTACCGCTTATCTTTTTTGAGAGGCTCTCCCTGAACAGCCGCTCTACCCCCGGGGGCTGACGCTGGCCCGCACTAGCTCCCGCTTCGTTTGGTGTACCTCAACGTCCTGCCTGCGTTTCTCCTCCCGGGGGTTCAGGGCATGCGTTTTTTTTGAAGCCCGTACTCCGTGATGGTCCTCTCCACGCTGCGCCGGCTCACCCTACACCCCATCTGGTTCAGCTTCTGGGCGAGCACATCAGCGCCGGAGAGGGGGTCCAGAAAGCGGAGCCGGATGATCTGATTCACTACCTCCCTGGTCCTGACGGCGGGCTTGTCCGGGCCGGGCTTGCTGTTCATGAGGGCACGGGCGCCGCCCTCCTTGTATTTCCGCAGCAGCTGGTAGTACCTCTGCTCGGTATACCCGTACTTCTTTATGGCCTCCTGCACCCCGATGGTGCAGTGCCCCTCGATGAGCATGGACAGCTTCCTGCATAAGCTATCCGTTGGGCCAATGACAAAATCTTTCCCCCTGATGCCTTTGATTGAGATTTCCATGGCTTTTACCTATGAGTTGAACAAAAATAGACTAAATTTATATATGGCGGTAAAGGTAGAAATAATTTTGAATACCAGAGCAATAAGGTAAATAATAATTACCACAATGCAAACATGTATAAATATATATGTAAATTCGAGTTGTGGCGTTAGAGCTAATCGAAGAAATAGTATCGCCTTATTCTAATTTAGCATTAGGGATGGCTCGTGCTGCAAATTCAGGGAAGGGACCACCGTATTGAAGGGAGGGCAATGAAAGTAATTCAACTCGATAGAAATTCAGATTAAAAATGATGCTTAAAACTAAAACCAATGTATCTAAAAAAATCGCTGACGTGTCGGGATTCGGGATTGCGGTACTTGGCGTAACTCTGCGGTACTAAAACCCATACCGCCAGTCAATTGTTCATTGAATTTAACCGCAATCCCGATTCATCGTGATAGGGGATGCAAATCACCTCATCATAGGATTAGCATATAGCCGAATAAACGAATAACCGAATCTGCAAAATCAACAAATTACTAATTTCTCATTGCATTGTTCATTGCTTCAAAACAGTTCCATGGGGTTTATTGACAAAAATTCATCCAAGGCAATGCCCTGACTTCCCACCATCAGCACTCGTTTGGGTTTGAATTGTTCAGTAAACACTTCCATTCCCCTACTCCTGATTTTTGCTCCGCTCTTCACTTCCAAAGCAACCACTTCATGCCCCCGCTCCAGTATGTAGTCCACCTCGTTGTTACCATCCCTCCAGTAATATAGGTTATATCCTTGGGAAGCAGCGCAATTTATAAGATGCGCTCCCACAGCCGACTCAACCCAACGCCCCCAAAGCATTGCATCCTGCACGGTAGAGTCAAAGATAACGTGCGACACGGCGCTCATAAGCGCATTGTTAAATACCTGAAACTTAGGACTAGAATTGCGTTTCCGAATTATGTTGCCGGCATACTTGCTAAGCCCTCCCAGCAATCCACTCTCCGAGAGCAGTTGTAGATAATGTGACAGGGTGGTGGTATTACCTGCGTCGTGGAGCTGTCCCATAATTTTGGTAAACGACACTATTTGCCCCGAGTATGTACACCCCACATCGAAGAGCTGCCTCAGCAGCGATGGTTTATCAACCCGGGTAAGCATAAGTATATCGCTCGATATGCTGGTTTCGACAAACGAATCCCTTATGTAACTTCTCCACCTGACCTCGTCGTGAATTAGTGATGCGGCACCCGGATACCCGCCAAAAAATATGTATTGCTCAAGACTCAACCCATAAGCCTGTTGCATTTCGGTGTAACTCCAGTGCCCAAGGTGCAATATTTCGAAGCGTCCTGCCAGCGATTCCGACAACCCCCTTTGTATAAGCGTACGCGATGAACCCAGCAGCACCACCTTAATGCTTATACCAGCAAGGGTGTCGTTATCCCACTGGAGTTTAACCAGCTCGCTCCAATTAGAAATTTTTTGCACTTCGTCTATAACAAGGAGCAACTCATCTGCATCCGATACCCGCAGGCGTAACCGTGCCGACTCCCACACCTGTTCAATCCAGGTTTCGGTGGATACTGTAACCCCATCGGCCGATTGGTATAGATAGGGGGTCGCAATGGTTTTTAATACCTGATTGATAAGAGTGGTTTTGCCAACCTGACGGGGCCCCATAATAACCTGAATAAAACGTCGTGGCTCTGCCAATCGCTCCCTAACTTGCTTAATATATGAACGTTCAAACATGTTATTAAATTTTACTCAATATGCTGAGCAAATATACTCAATGAATCGTAATACAGGATTCGTGAAACGTTAATCGAATTTACGAATTTACAAATAACCGAATCTGCTATTTGAACTGCAAAGAATAAAAACTCTGCGAAACTTAGCGGAATCTCTGCGTAACTCTGCGGTACTATAGCCCATACCACCAGTCAATTACTCATTGTATTTAACAGCCATTACGAATTCAAGAATAGCCGTCCCGACTCGTCGGGATTACGAATAACCGGATTAGCGAATAGCCGAATAAACGAATTGACTTGTCAATTTTTGTATAGCACGAAAAAAAGCTAACTTTAGCGTCAATAAATAGATTGTTCCATTACACAAATCGCTGTAAATATGTTTAGTAAGGAAATATACACCGAGCGTCGGCTTAAATTGCGGAAAAAGATCCGTACCGGACTTATTCTCATCCCCGGAAACTGCGAGTCGCCCATGAACTACCCTGCCAATACCTATCGCTTCCGCCAGGATAGCAACTTCCTCTACTTCTTTGGCATCGACCTGCCCAACCTTGTAGGGGTTATCGACATTGAAGATGGCAAGGACTGCCTTTACGGCAACGACTACGACCTTGACGATGTGATTTGGATGGGCCCGCAGCCCACGGTCAGCGAGTTGGGAGCACAAGTGGGAATCCTTGGTACCCACCCCCTCAAGGAGTTGACATCCACATTGAAAAGGGCCATTAAGCATGGCCGTAAAATTCATTTCTTGCCACCCTATCGTGCCGAGAACATCCTGATGCTGGAGCGATTGTTGGGCATACACCCATCTATGGCATCCCGATACTCGTCGGGCGAACTGGTGAGGGCTGTGGTTGCCCTGCGCAGCATTAAGCAACCCGAGGAGATTGCCGAACTGGACAAGGCTGCTGATGTGGGCTATATGATGCACACCACCGCCATGCGCATGTGCAAACCCGGAGTATCGGAACAGGCAATTACCGGAGCCATCGAAGGAATAGCCGTAGGACAGGGGTATATGCCATCGTTCCCTGTCATTCTCTCGCAGAATGGCGAAACTCTTCACAATCACGACCATTCGCAAATACTTCAGAAAGGTCGTATGCTTTTGGTTGATGCCGGAGCCGAAATCGCATCGCACTATGCCTCCGATTTCACCCGTACATTCCCCGTGGACGGGGTATTCACCCAACGCCAGAAGGATATTTACAATATTGTCCTTCAGGCCAATAACCACGCCTTTTCGCTATGTAAACCCGGGGTTACCTACCAAAGCATCCACCTCGAAGCAGCAAAGGTCATCGCCGCAGGACTGAAAGAGCTGGGAATAATGGTAGGTGATGTGGACGAGGCCGTTGCCAACGGCGCACACGCCATGTTTTTCCCCCACGGACTGGGCCATATGCTGGGTCTCGATGTACACGATATGGAAGATCTGGGTGAAAACAACGTGGGCTACGACGATGAGATATCGCGTATCGACCAGTTTGGAACGGCATACCTACGCCTTGGACGGCGGTTGCAAACCGGTTTTGTTGTTACCAACGAACCGGGAATATACTTTATCCCTGCGCTAATCGAAAAATGGAAGAGCGAAAAAATCAACAGCTCCTTTATCAACTATGATAAAGCCATGGAATACATCGGATTTGGCGGAATTCGTCTTGAAGATGATGTGTTGATTACGGAAAAGGGTCATCGTTTGCTGGGCTCGCAACGCGTTCCCATTACAGTAGAAGAAGTTGAAGCAATAGTTGGAAAAGGATAGTGGAAAGCAGGGGTTTTCTCCTGCTTTTCTTCTACTTCAGCGCAAATTCTCCGTAACCTATCAAATTTTCATCCATAAACAGGCTCACCTGATAAGTACCGGGAACCAATTCTCCATTATTATCGTAGTAAATGCACATTTCCACATCCTCGTTACGGTAGTCAACCTCACGTTTGGCCGAATACACAATTTTTTCGCCTTCATAGTCAAACAAATCGGCATTGGATTTGGCCAATATAAAACCATCGGGGCCCAATATCCTTATGTAAACATAGCGATTTCCGGGCTTTGCAATGGGATTTTCTGATACAATAAAGCAAGTTTGAATCTTGTTCACCCTACGCACCCGGCTAACCTCTTTCCCTCTGGTGTTTGTAGTTTTTATTGTAACATCACGCGCCCTTATTACAGATCCCTTGGCAACGGTTGTGGTTAACTCCTTCTTTTGCTGCTCTAAGTTTTCCACTGTTTTTTGCGAAATGGAGTACTCCTGCCTTACCTTTATATTTTCAGCTATCAATTTTTGATTCAGAGTATTCAACGAATCAATTTCAAAGACCATGTCTTTCATAATGGCCCTCAAAGTTCCCAATTCCCGTTGATACTCCTTTATCTTGGCATAGCTCACTGTTCGCACCTGCTTCAATTCAGCATACAACTTTTCAGCCCGTTGGCGCTCCTCTTCCAACTTCTTTTTAATATTCTCATTATCGGTTTCCAAAACTTCATACTCAATAATTATGTTTCTGAGATTCAGGCTAATGGAATCCTTTTCGGCAATCAGCTGGTTTTGCGTTTCCTGGGCTTGCTGCTTCTCGGTGTAGTAAAGCCATCCCATAACCATTAGCACAAATGCAAACAGCACAATGAGTATCGTAAGGAACATCACTGTTTTATTAACCCTGGGCTTCGAAATATTCGTATTCTCCATATTTTTACTATTATCTTTTTTTGTTTCACAAAAGTAGTAATTAATCTGCTCAAAAATTGAGGCCTTTTATTTATGCATATTCAACTTTTTTATCATTTATTCGTTATACTTTTAGTCCCTACATATTTCTGAAACAGACGACTTTACCATATCTTAATTCTATGTTGACAGGCTGTTGGAAAATTGTTAATTTGGGGTGATGTTATGCTAAAAAAATAATTTGGAAATTCTTTTTGTTTCTCTCTTATATAAAAAAATGTGGTAAATAAAATAGCCGCACGGGAAAAATAAGTAACTTTTTCCAACAGGCTTTTAACCCTTAGGCCATGGATAAATTATCAGAATATTTTCCAAACATTTCCGTTTAACAATTGTTGATAACGAGCAGAAGTGTCTGTTTTTCATTTTTTCTTTGTTGACTAAGGCTGTTTAAAGTTTGTTATCACACTTTTAATTTCGATTTTTGCAATCATTTTCTCTCTTTTTTTTGAAACGTTTTAACAGGATATCATTATCATATGTAAATTTTAATTTTTAAAAAAATAAATGATAATAATATTATGGGTGTTAATAAAAATAATATTGACTTAAAGAACGGATATATTGATATACCCGTTGATCCAAATATTGATTTAGTGGAGGAAATAACCCGATTAAAAAAGGAAAAGAATGCGGTTATACTTGCCCATTACTACCAACAAAGCGAGATTTATGAAGTGGCAGATTACATTGGAGATAGCCTTGGTTTATCACGGCAAGCGGCTGATACTGCTGCTGATGTTATACTTTTTGCAGGTGTAAAATTTATGGCTGAAACAGCCAAAATTCTCTCTCCCCAGAAAACTGTTTTAATACCTGATTTGAATGCAGGATGTACATTAGCTGATAGTTGTCCTCCTGATGAATTTGAGAAGTATGTAAAGAGTAACCCCAATCATATCGTTGTAACATATATAAATACTACAGCTGAAATCAAGGCACTATCGCATGTTTGCTGCACTTCGAGCAATGCAGTTCAAATAGTTGAAAGTTTTCCAAAGGATCAACCCATAATATTTGCACCCGATAGAAACCTGGGAAACTATATAAAAAGTTTAACAAAGCGGGAAAATATGCTTATCTGGGATGGTGCGTGCGATGTACATGAAGAGTTTTCATTGGAAAGAATTTTGGAATTGAAAAAGGAAAACCCCGATGCCTTGATTATAGCACACCCCGAATGTCAAAAAACTATTTTGCTTGTATCCGATTTTATAGGCTCCACTTCAGAACTCTTGAAGTTTGTCCAAAATAATGAAAATAAAAAATTTATTGTGGCAACCGAATGGGGAATCCTTCACCATATGCAAAAATCATGTCCGGATAAGACTTTTATTGCTGCACCACCAAATGATAGTACCTGCGGTTGTTCTGAGTGTTCTTTTATGAAATTGATTACACTTAAAAAGATTTACCTAACTTTAAAGTACAATTTACCAGAGATAACAGTTGAAGAAAAACTATTAGAAAAAGCGCTAAAACCAATTGAGCGAATGCTTGATATTTCAAAAAAATTAAAAATAAAATAATGGAGAGTAATAGTTTTATAAGAGATTTTAGTTTAAACGAATCGGAAAAAGAGATAGAAAAAAAGGTAAGACCGAGCATTTTTAACGATTTTCAGGGGCAGGAAAAAATAGTTGATAATTTAAAGGTATTTGTTAAGGCTGCCAAATTGAGAGGAGAAGCTTTAGATCATGTTCTTTTGCAAGGACCTCCGGGTTTGGGAAAAACCACCCTGGCAAATATTATTTCCAACGAATTAGAAGTAAATTTAAAGGTAACGAGCGGACCAGTACTTGATAAACCTGCCGATTTAGCTGGCTTACTCACAAATTTAGAATCGGGAGATGTATTATTCATTGACGAAATACATAGATTAAGCCCTATAGTAGAGGAGTACCTCTACTCAGCAATGGAAGATTATAAAATAGATATACTTATTGATAAAGGCCCAAGTGCGCGAAGTATTCAGATTACCTTAAACCCATTTACACTTATTGGTGCAACCACACGAAGCGGTTTGCTTACGAGCCCATTACGTGCAAGATTTGGAATAAAAACCCATTTAGAGTATTACGATTCCAATGTTATTGAAAAAATTGTTAAAAGGTCAGCAACTATTTTAAACATAGAAATTTCACAAGATGCTGCCAAAGAAATAGCCTTAAGAAGCAGAGGAACACCAAGAATTGCAAATGCGCTTTTAAGGAGGGTAAGGGATTTTGCTCAGGTAAAAGGCGATGGAACAATTGATATGGCAATTACTACCACTGCTCTCGACGCTTTGAGTATTGACAAGAGAGGGTTGGATGAAATGGATAACAGAATACTATTAACAATAATAAATAAATTCAATGGAGGCCCGGTGGGTTTAAATACTATTGCAACTGCAGTAGGAGAGGATAGTGGGACCATTGAAGAGGTTTACGAACCTTTTTTAATAAAGGAAGGTTTTATAAATAGAACTCCCCGAGGACGAGAAATAACAGTATTAGCTTTAAATCATTTAGGAATAGATAGGAGTGCAAGGCAGGGAAGCTTATTTTAGCCAATTTTTCAAAAGAATGACTTAGCTATTTTTTTTAGCATATTCTTATTTTCCAATTTTATTCGCTTACCAACCAATGAAATATAACCTTCTGACTTTAATTCAGAAAGAAGTCTGATAGCCGATTCAGTTGCTGTGCCAACAATATTTGCCAACTCTTCCCGGGTTAAAATAATATTTAAGTACCCTTCGGGTGAAGTGCCAAACGTTTCTTCCAGCATCAGTAAAATTTCAACAAGACGTTCACGAACATTTTTTTGCGCTATATCCTTAATAAATACATTGGCTTGATCCAACTCTTTGCAAATCATTTTCATTAGTGCAAGAGAGAACTCACCGTTGGTTCGTACAAAATGAAAGATTACCGAAGATGGAATAAAGCAAATTTGGGTTGGTTCAATAACTTGAGCTGTGGTACAGGCAGGTTCATTACTTAAAACCGATCGGTAGCCAATGATACTACCGGGTTTTGCAAAAGTTACTATTTGCTCTTTACCATCGCTACCGGTCTTATATATTTTCAGTACACCTTTGCATACATAGAAAACACCATTAATTCTGCTACCCTCATAATATACAATGTGACCCTTAGAAAAATTCTCTATGGATTTATGAGAATTTAGAAAGGTATTATCCTCTTCGGTTAACGTGTTAAAAATAGAGTTTGGATTTGAAATACAAAAATTACAATCGTCAGCTCCTGTCATGGCAAGAGGATTATTAGTTTGTACTGAATATAATAAACGTTAAAAGAATAAAAACGTTTAATATTTATAAATTTAAGAACTAAAGAGCAGAGCTAAACTGATTTAAAAATCGAACATCGTTTTGAAAATAGTAACGAAGGTCCCTTACTTGGTACTTAAGCATGGCCATTCGTTCAATACCCATTCCAAAAGCAAAACCGGTATAAATATTACTATCAATACCGCTGTATTCCAATACGCTGGGATCTACCATACCACAACCTAAAATCTCCAGCCAGCCGGTGTGCTTGCATACTTCACACCCTTTACCGCCACAAAGATTACAGCTTACATCCATTTCTGCCGATGGTTCAGTAAAAGGAAAAAAAGATGGGCGGAAGCGGGTTTTGACATCCTTGCCAAACATCTCCTGGGCAAAGAAGATAAGAGTTTGCCTAAGATCAGCAAAGGATACATTTTTATCAATGTATAAACCCTCAACCTGATGAAAAATACAGTGTGCACGAGCTGAAATGGCTTCGTTCCTGAATACTCGCCCGGGACATATTACTCTTATGGGCGGTTTTTGACTTTCCATCACCCTGACCTGCACAGAAGATGTATGGGTTCGAAGAATAATGTCAGGGTCTTTAGTTATAAAAAATGTATCCTGCATATCCCTTGCAGGATGGTTCAAAGGGAAATTCAAAGCGCTGAAAACATGCCAATCATCTTCAATTTCAGGCCCGTATGCAACGCTAAAACCTAATTTACTAAATATATCAAATAGTTGATTGTTTACAAGTGTAATGGGATGTAACGAACCTAAAGAGTACGGATAACCGGGAAGGAAAGAATCAAATTTTTTTTCCTGATTTGAACTTTGACTCGATTTACTCTTCAGCGTATTAATTTTTTCGTAAACAAAATTTTTAAGATCATTGATTTGTTTACCTACATCACGCTTTTGGTCATTGGGAATTGTCTGAAAATCAACAAACAATTGAGTAACCAACCCTTTTTTACCAAGCATTTTAACTCGAAAATCCTCAATTTCCTTTATGCTGTTCGAAAAAAAGTTTTCTGCCTCTTTTCGGTAACCCCTAATCTTATCTAACATAAAAAATTTGTTACAAATTATTATTTTGTTACAATAGTGACTTTCATCGGTATATCTTCAACTGGCCTGTCAAACGCTCCGGTTTTAACCGCCGCAATTTTATCAATAACTTCAAGACCTTCTATTACTTCTCCAAAAACTGTATAATCTCCATCAAGATGTGGAGTCCCTCCTACGGTAGTGTAGGCGGCTATTTGATCGTCCGAAAAATTGTAGTTTGGTTTATTGGAAAGTATAAATTCCAAAGTATCTTGTAAACTATTAGCCAAATCTGAATAGTTGGGTTCAATGCCATTTGCAGTTAACCCATCAGATTTTTCTATAATCAAAGAGTATAAAATCTGATTTTTCAAATTATCATTTTTCCTCTTGGCAAGAACTGATAATTCTTCATTAGTAAAAATCTTACCCTGTACAATATAAAATTGCGTACCCGACGAATTCTTTTCCGGATTAACATTATCCCCCATACGAGCAGCTGCTAAGGCTCCCTTTTTATGAAACAGATTCGGACGAAACTCAGCCTGTAAGGTATAGTTAAGCAAAGTAGAATCATTTTTCGAATCAAATTGCGGTTTGGTAGCTGGATCGCCTCCCTGGATCATAAAATTATTAATAACCCTATGAAAAATAGTGCCATTATATATACCCGAATTTGCGAGTTTTATAAAATTATCCCTATGTATGGGTGTTTCGTTATATAGTTTTATTTTAATAGTCCCGTAGCTGGTTTCTATGAGGACAATAGGCTCTTCTGCATTTTCTTTAGACACTTTTTCATGGCTACTGCTACATGCGAATAAAAGAAAACCAGAGAAGAATAATAGAAAACAATAGCGTAATTTTTTCATGATATTAAAATTTAAAATAATTGGTAAAATTAGCTATAACCAATATTATAGAGAACTATAATACCTATTTTTGTTAAATTATTTAAGTTCCCGATGTTACTAAAGATGCCTTTATTACAGTAAAGAAAAACGCCTTAAAAGATTAGGAATAATTAATGCATTATCTAAAAAAACTAGCAGGTCAAACAGCAATTTACGGTCTGAGTAGCGTCGTTCCGCGATTGCTAAACTATTTCTTAGTACCACTTTATACAAGGGTTTTCCTTCCTGAAGAATATGGTATTGTTACAGAGATGTATGCATACATAGGCTTCCTTTTGGTATTTCTAACATTTGGTATGGAAACAGGTTATTTCCGTTTTGCAGGAAAAGAAAAAGATGATCGAACAGTTTATTCTACAGCTTTTTATAGTTTGCTTACTACAAGTACTATATTCATTGTAATTATCTCCTTGTTTGCAAAACATATTGTTAATGCTTTAGGTTATAGCAATAATCCGGAATATCTAATATTAATAAGCGTAATCGTAGGATTAGATGCATTCTGCGCAATCCCTTTTGCCAGGTTACGTCTGCAAAATAAAGCTTTAACATTTTCTGTTATAAAAATTATCAGTGTATTGGTAAATGTTTTACTCAACCTTTTTTTCCTTACCATTTTACCGAAATACTCCTTTTTTAATGAATATTTTCCCGGTGCTCAAAACCTGGGAATAACATATGTTTTCATAAGCAATGTTATAAGCAGTGTAGTAACAACGTTACTTCTATTGTTTTTTGTAAATGGATTCCCTCCCTTTTTAAAATTTGAAAAATTAAAACCATTGATTATATATTCTTTGCCACTATTGATAAGTGGATTGGGGGGAACAACAAATGAAACATTTGACAGAATATTTATAAAATATTTGGTTCCGGAAGAGAGTAATCCATTATATCAATTAGGTATATATGGTTCCAATGTAAAGTTGGCAGTGCTTATGGTGCTTTTTATTCAAATGTACAGATATGCAGCGGAGCCTTTCTTTTTCGCCAATGTTGATAGAAAAGATTCTCCTGAAATTTATGCCAATATGTTAAAATATTTCGTAGCCTTTACTTTACTAATTTTTCTTGGAGTAGCATTATTTACAGATATTTTCAAATATTTAGTGGGAAGAAATTTCAGGGAGGGCTTAGACGTTGTACCAATTTTATTGATGGCAAATCTATTATATGGAATTTTTTTCAATTTAAGTATCTGGTATAAGGTTACAAATAAAACATGGTACGGTATTTATTATACTTTTGCCGGAGCTGCAGTAACTATTTTAATGAATATAATACTCATTCCCAAAATAGGTTTTTATGGCGCTGCTGTTGCTCGTTTGGCTTGCTATAGTTTAATGTGCATTTTATGCCTTATAGGAGGAAATAGGCATTTCCCAATACCATATGAAGGAAAGAAAATATTAATCTACATAGGGTTAGCACTTTTAATATTCATTATATGCTTTTTTACACCCATTACATCGATTTTTTACAAGTATCTTTTACGGATTGTTTTAATAGGGTTATTTATATTATTCTTTTTGAATAATGAGAAGATTTTACCGAAGGTTTTAAAGAAAAAAGTATAGCATGCGGATAAAAATTTTAAACAGATCAAAACACGGCTTACCTCAGTATACTACTGAATTAAGTGCCGGATTAGATTTAAGAGCAAATATTGATGAGTCAATTATTCTCGAACCGCTTCAAAGAACTTTAGTGCCAACAGGTATATATATAGAATTGCCAAAGGGTTACGAAGCCCAAATACGACCCCGAAGTGGATTGGCTTTAAAAAAAGGTATAACCGTACTAAATACTCCCGGAACTATTGATGCAGACTATAGAGGAGAGATCGGAGTGATTTTAATTAATCTCAGCAATACAAATGTTGAAATTATTGATGGCGAAAGAATTTGCCAAATGATTATTGCAAAACATGAATCGATTGAATGGCATGAGGTTGATGAATTAAATATAACCAAAAGGGGAGATGGAGGATTTGGTCATACCGGAAGTTCTTAGATACTTTTAGCAAATGAAAAAAAAAGCATATTTATACATTTTCTTGTTAGTAAAATTTTGTATAAGTTGTCAGGTTACTAAAAATAGTATTAAAAGTAACTATTTAAAAACTGTTGGCCCTTACTATTATTACTATGAAGGAATTTTAAATAGAATTTACAATAGACCCGAACAGGCAATAGAATATTTAAAAAAATCTTTACAATTTGACAATTCAAATAGTGCAGCGTATTATGAAATAGCCCTGTGCCTGTCTGCTATTAATAATTACGATGAATCAATATTGTATTTAAATCGGGCAATCGATTTAGATAGCACAAATATATATTATAGAAATTTTCTTGGTATTCTTCTATTATCAACCGGAAGACTGGACGCAGCGTTGGATAATCAAAAATATTTAATAGAAAAAAAGCCGGAAAATCTAAACTATGCAATAAACTATGCCATTTTATTGAACGAGAATAACAAAAATGATGAAGCAATTGAGGTATTAAATAAAATAAAATCAGAAAATACTTTTATACCAAAGGTATCAGAAACATTAGCTCAAATTTATATCGCAATAAATAAATTGGATAAAGCCCAGGAAGAAATTACCAATCTCAAAAATTTTGCACCGGACAACCCTTTATACCTAATATATGAAAGTAACGTTTTCTTTAACTTAGGTAATGACAGTTTAGGTTTTGAAAGACTAAATGAAGCCATACAGCTTTCACCTGATTTAACATTTCCCTTAATAGAACTTTATAGAAAACAATTTGAATTCGGATTATTTAAAGAATCTCTAAATACACTAATTAAAATTTTTAACTGTCAAGTCATTTCAGATTTAGATAAGGTACAACTTTTTTACCCAATTCTTTTTGAGAGATATTTATACAATAATTATCCAAATACTATCGATAGTCTAATTTACAGCCTTACAGAACAATATAAATCATCCATCGCTGTATCTGAATTAGCTTTAGAACATTTTTATAGAAGAGCTGATTTAGAGCAATCAAGATTTTATTTAAATAAACTTTTATTAATGGATGAGATGAATCCATCTCGCCATGAAAAATTAATTTCTTTTGAATATTCTTTAAAAAATTATGCAAAAGTTATTGAATTGTCTGAAATTGCCATTAAACTATTTCCCCAAATGCAAAATTTTTATATTATTAATGCTTTAACAAATAATGAATTAGGAAATTTAAGTCAGTCAATAGTAGTTTTAAAAGAAGCAACAAAAAGAATAACTGACGTAAATGATTTATCAGATATTTACGGCACACTAGGAGATTTTTATTATCAGAATAAAAATGAAAATAAAGCCTTCAAGTGCTACAAAAAAAGTTTAAGGTATAATAAAAACAACACCCGAATACTCAATAACTACAGCTATTATTTATCGGTAAAAGGAAAAAAATTAGATTTAGCTTTAAATATGAGCAATAAAGCTGTTGAATTGGAACCGGATAATAGCACATATTTAGATACAAAGGGTTGGGTTTTATACAAATTAAAGAGATATTCAGAAGCAAAAGATATTTTAAAAAGTGCTGTTTCAAAAGATATAACCAATAGTGCAGTTATTTATGAGCATTATGGAGATGCTTTATACATGGTTGGAAATCCTGATGGCGCTTTTATTTACTGGATTAAAGCCAAAGAAATGGGAGGATCAGGTAAAGCTCTTGAAGAGAAAATAAAAACAGGGAAATTATTTAAATAATTTATTATTCATGGCCATAAAATCAATACATAAAAACTTAATAATATTAACCCTTTTAATTATTAATATTCCTTGCTTTTCGCAAACTATTCAGGAATTGGAGGAAAAAAGAAAAAAAACAGAGCAGGAAATTGAATTAACTAATAACAGATTAACTGAAACCCAGAAGAAAAGAGCAGAAAATATTAGTCAACTGAATACCTTAAAAAAACAATTGGATTTGAGGAAAAATCTAATTTCAGATTATGATAAGCAAATGAAATTAATCAACGAAGAAATTGAAGACAAGGAACTAATTATAAGTGGATTACAAAAAGATGTTTTAAATCTAAAAAAAGAATATGCAAAACTTATTCAATTTGCTTGGCGGAATAAATCGCAGATGCATATTTTACTATTTATTTTTTCTTCAGACGATTTCAATCAGGCCTATAAAAGAAATAAATTTTATCAGCAACTTTTAAAATTCAGAGAAACTCAAGGAAAGGAAATTGTTGCTACACAAAAAATTTTAGAAAGCGAAATTATATCACTTACACAACAACAGGAAAAAATCAAAGAATTAAAAATTGAAAAAGGTTTTGAAGTGTCTAAATTAAAAAAAGAAGAAAACTTCTATACGCAAAATGTAAAATCTCTTCAAAAGGAAGAGAAAAAGCTAAGAAAAGAAATAGAAGAAAGAAAAAAATCTATGGAGGCAATCGAAAAGATAATAAAAGATTTAATAGCCGAAGAGGCAAGAAAAACGTCAGAATTAAATAGAGTAAGAGATGCTCGTTACATACGAATTACTGATGGATTTAAAGGCAATAAAGGAAAAATGCCTTGGCCAACAACGTCAGGTATAATAATTAGCGAATTTGGCGAACATTTTCACCCGGTTTTAAAAGAGGTTAAAATTCGTAACAATGGAATTGATATTGGTACCGAACCAAATTCAGAAGTTAAATCAATTTTTGAAGGAGAAGTAACGAAAGTTGTAAGTATTCCGGGGTCCAATATTGCAGTTATTATAAGACATGGTGATTATCTTTCTGTTTATTCAAATTTAGTAAAGGTCAAAGTTAAGGTAGGAGATAACGTAAAAACTTCGCAGGTCATAGGGGAGGCTTATACAGAGAAAGGTAGTAAACAGGGAATAATAAATTTACAAATTTGGCAAGAAAACATAATTCAAAATCCAAAACATTGGATTTTACCATAAATTCTTTATTTTAAAAAACAATAAATTTTTAAAATCGAAACATTATAACTAAAATACAGTATAACAAGCGTGAATTTCATATACTTTGTACATGGAAAAAAGAATTAGTATTGAATCAAAACTCGATAATATAAGTCAGGTAGAAAAATTAGTTGATGAGATATCCGATCAGTGTAATCTATCAGCAGATTTATATGGCAAAGTATTAATAGCAACGATAGAAGCTGTAAATAATTCTATTGTTCATGGAAACAAATTTGATAAGGAAAAGTTAGTTCATATTTCATTTCTATTACAAAAATCAACGATACATATTTTTATTAAAGATGAAGGACCTGGATTCAATTATCATAATATACCAGATCCAACTAAACCGGAAAATTTAGAAAATGTATCAGGACGAGGTGTTTTTCTTATGCGAAACCTTGCAGATGAAATAGTTTTTAATGATAATGGATCACAGGTAGAACTCATTTTTAAAATTGTAGAATAAACTGTGCCGATTAATTTTTATAATTCAAATATTGAATTTCGTTTAAGGGAAATAAAAGTAATAAAAAAATGGATTGAAAAAGTCATATTATTACATGGATATCAAGTAGAAAATTTATCCATAATTTTTTGTTCAGAAGAAGAAATAGTTAGAATCAACTCTGAATTTCTAAAACATAATTACCCAACTGATATAATAACTTTTTCCTATTCACAGGAAAAATCTATTGAAGCAGAACTTTATATCGCATTAAGCGTTGTAAAATGTAATTCCAAAATTTTTAATCAAACCTTCAAAAATGAGTTAGAAAGAGTAATAATACATGGTGTTTTACATTTATTAGGTTATAATGACAAAACCAGAGCACAGAGGAAAGTAATGAGAGAAGCAGAGGATAAGTATTTGAAACTTTTACACGAAAATGTTACAGGAATATGATATAATAGTTGTTGGTGGAGGACATGCAGGATGTGAGGCCGCTGCTGCTGCTGCTAATATGGGTTCAAAGGTTTTACTTATTTCCATGGACCTTACCAAATTAGCTCAGTTGAGTTGCAATCCTGCTATGGGTGGAATTGCTAAAGGACAAATATTGAGGGAGATAGATGCTTTAGGAGGTTTGTCTGCTTTAGTTACAGATAAATCAACTATTCAGTTTCGAATGTTAAATAAATCAAAAGGGCCAGCAATGTGGAGTCCCAGGGCTCAATGCGATAGATTTATTTTTACAAAAGTATGGCGTGATGAAATAGAAAAAATAAGTAACTTAAGTTTATGGCAGGATAATGTGACATCTCTCTTATTTAAAGGAAAGAGGGTAGTAGGCGTAAGAACTAAGTTAGGTATTGAAATATATTCAAAATCAGTAATTCTAACCAATGGAACATTCCTCTCTGGCTTAATTCATGTCGGCGAAGTCAGTTTTGAAGGCGGAAGAATGGGTGAACAAAATTCAATAGGAATAACAGAGCAGCTAAAAACTTTAGGTTTTAATAATGGCAGGATGAAAACAGGAACACCAATTAGAATTGATGGCCGAACTGTTGATTATAGTAAACTATTGGAGCAAAAAAGTGATGAAGAAATAAAATTTTTTTCGTACCTGACCACAGAAAAGAATAATTTAAAACAGAAAAGTTGTTTTATAGCTAATACTGATAAAAAAGTACATGAAATTCTAAAAACCGGTTTTGATTTTAGTCCATTGCTAAAAGGAAAAATTAAGGGAATAGGACCACGATATTGTCCCAGCATAGAAGACAAATTAAGAACATTTGCTGAAAAGGATTCGCATCACCTTTTTCTCGAACCGGAAGGAGAGGATACTTATGAAATGTATTTAAACGGTTTTAGTTCATCATTACCGGCAGACATACAGTATAAAGCACTAAAAGCAGTCAGTGGCTTTGAAAATGTTCATATTTTACGGCCCGGATATGCAATAGAGTATGATTATTTTGATCCGACACAGTTAAAACCAAGTTTAGAGACAAAATTAATTAACAATTTATACTTTGCTGGTCAGATAAACGGAACGACAGGATACGAAGAGGCTGCAGCCCAAGGCTTAATGGCAGGAATAAATGCGCACAACAAATTAAATGGGAAACCACTATTTTCTTTAAATAGGAAACAGGCATATATAGGAGTTCTAATAGACGACTTAATAACCAAAGGAGTGGATGAACCCTATCGAATGTTTACAAGTAGATCAGAACACAGAGTATTGCTCAGGCAGGATAACGCTGATGAACGTTTAACTGAAATAGGAAAAAATATTGGGCTTGTAACGCAAGAAAGATATAATGTTTATTTAAATAAAAGTAAATTGGTAAATGATCTATTAAATTATATAATTAAAACAAGTATAAAACCAAAAGAGATTAACACCTATCTCACAAGTATAAAATCTCAGCCAATTAAACAATCAAAAAAATTGAAAGAGATAATTATAAGACCAGAAATTTTCTTAAACGAAATTAAAATTGATAATCAAAAAGTGAGCGATTATATTAATTCAATGAAAAGTTTAGGAAACGATATTTTAGAATCAGTTGAGATAAAAATAAAATATGAGGGATATATCGAAAGAGAAACTCTAATAGCAGATAAAATTAATAGATTGGACCACATAAAAATTAATGGTACTTTTAATTATAACCTAATAAATTCCATAAGCACAGAAGCAAGGCAAAAATTAGAAAAAATAAAACCGGAGACCATTGGACAGGCACGAAGAATTCCTGGTGTTTCGCCCAACGACATAAATATCCTTTTAACATATCTTGGCAGATAAAGTTCCACGTGAAACAAAAAGTTTAAGTAAAAAGATGTTTCACGTGAAACACAATATCGTCTTAATGAATATTTAATCGATATCGCTTAATCTATATTATTATTACCTTGCGACAGGAAATCTATACATCTAGACTCAATGCGCATAATTTTTAAAAAGTGGTAGTCAAACAATATTAAATATGAACAAGGAACAGTTTATTATAAAAGGTGTAGTGGTTGACCCTTTAAAAAAAACCATTGAGGGAGGAAGAATAATTATTGACAATGGGAAAATAACAGCCATCGAGCATGATTCGTCCATTACTCAACCATTTATTCTCCCAGGTTTTGTCGATTCGCATATACACATCGAAAGCTCTATGCTAATCCCAAGTCAATTCGCTAAAATGGCATTAGCGCATGGAACCATTGCTGTAATGTGTGATCCTCACGAGGTGGCTAATGTGGCAGGTATTGATGGTATAAATTATATGCTAAACGATGCCAAACAGTCTCCGCTTAAATTTTTCTTTGGAGTTCCTTCGTGCGTTCCTGCGTCGCCACAGGAAAAAAGCGGGGCGGTAATCAATTCCAAAGATGTAGAAGATTTGTTAAGCAAGAATGATTTTCTGTTTCTTGCAGAAATGATGAATTTTCCCGGCGTTATTTATGATGATCCGGAAGTACAAAAAAAAATAAACGCAGCCATAAAAATTAACAAACCTGTAGATGGTCACGCACCAGGCCTGTCGGGAGAAGGATTGAAGAAGTATATAGATAAAGGTATAACAACCGATCACGAATGTAGTACGTTGCTCGAAGCAGAAGAAAAGATAGCGCTGGGAATGAAAATACTTATTCGAGAGGGAAGTGCAGCAAAAAATTTCGATAATCTTATCCCGCTTATTGAAAATTATCCACAGTCGGTTATGTTTTGTACTGACGATTGTCATCCCGACTATTTAGAAAAAGGACATATCAATAGGATGGTAGATAGAGCCATAGGCCTTGGATATAACCTATTCAATGTTATTAAAGCAGCATCAATAAATCCCATTAAGCATTACAATTTGCCATTGGGTATGTTGCAAGTAAATGACTCAGCCGATTTTGTAATAGTTGAAGATTTAACCCATTTTAAAGTTTTAGACACATACATAGAAGGCAGATCAATGGTAGAAGAATTAAAAACCAAAAATATAATACCGGAAACGATCAAACCCCGCTATGCTTTTAGGGAAAAACCCATAGTAAAAGAGGATTTAAAAGTAATTAGTTCCGGGAACAGAATTAATGTGATTCAGGCCATTGATGGCGATTTGATAACCGATTGGCTAATCATGGAAACACCTGCTCCGGCAGAAAGCGAAATAATTGCACAGCCCGAGAATGATTTATTAAAAATAGTATTACTCGATAGATATTCAGAAGAAAAACCTGTGGTAGGCTTTATAAAAGGATTTAATCTTAAACAGGGAGCAATGGCTGCCAGCATAGCTCACGATAGCCATCATTTAATTAGCATTGGGGGTAATGACCAGGATATCGTAGACGCTGTGAACTGGATAGTAGAGCAAAGAGGAGGAATCTGTTTTACAAACAGAGGCGAAACAAACGGCATCCCTTTGAATTATTTTGGTTTGATGGGTGATGCTGAAGGAATGAAGATGAGCGCAGATTACTCTGCCCTAAATCATCTGGTAAAAAGATCCGGATGTAGTTTAAGTGCGCCTTTCATGACCCTTTCGTTTATGGGACTTACCGTTATACCCAAGTTAAAGATCAATCACAACGGGCTGTTTGACGGGATTAATTTCAAAAATGTACCCTTATTTGTTAACTTCTGAGTTGTTACTTCATGGCGTTTTTTAATAAACTTAAGTTTAACCGGTCTGTTATATTTATAACTATTTTATGCATCGGCCAGTTCAGCATATATTAGGAGAGCTACCCAATAAACCCGGCGTTTATCAATTCGTAAATGCTCAGGGCGAGGTTATTTATGTCGGAAAGGCCAAAGATTTAAAAAAAAGAGTATCGTCGTATTTCAATAAAAAAAATTACGCCAATGCAAAATTGAGGGTAATGGTGTTGCGCGTAGCCGATATAAAATATATACTTGTTGACACAGAGAATGATGCCTTGCTATTAGAAAACAATTTAATTAAGAAGTTGAAGCCAAGGTATAATGTAATGCTGAAAGACGATAAAACCTATCCCTGGATCTGCATTAAAAACGAACCCTTTCCAAGAGTCTTTACCACCCGAAGAATTATTAACGACGGAAGCCGATATTTTGGACCATATACTTCAGTAGTGCTGATGAAAACAGTGCTCGATCTTATTCGATCCATATACCCGTTACGTAATTGTAACCTTTCACTTACTCAAGAAAACATCAAATCCGGACGCTTTAAATCATGCCTCGAGTATCAAATAGGCAACTGCCTGGCACCATGTATAAATAATCAAACTGAAGAGGATTATAATAAGAATATTGAATCAATAATAGAGATATTAAATGGCAATGTCAATAAAATCAGCCAGGTATTAAAAGAACAGATGAAAAAAAGTGCCAAAGAGTTTAAGTTTGAGCAGGCACAAATGTTTAAAGATAAGTTGGATATTCTCAAGCGATACCAGGCCAAATCCACCATAGTTAACCCCAGACTCAACGATTTGGATGTTTTTTCCATTGCTAGTGAAGTAAGTTTCGCCTGTGTAAACTATCTAAAGATTATTAAAGGCGCTGTGGTTCAGCTATATAACTTAGAAATCAAGAAAATAATCAACGAAACCGATGATGAACTGTTGGGATTTGCTATTTCCGAAATACGCCGGCGTTTTAGCAGTAAATCAAAGGAAATAGTGGTTTCACTAATGCCCGATTTTACCATTGAGGGATGCAAGTACAGCATCCCGGTTAGAGGGGACAAGGCAAAGCTTATCGATTTGTCTAAAAGAAACTCAAAGGCTTACGTTGCAGATAAGTTGAGCAGGTTAAATAATGGTATCCAAAAAGGTAAGACACATAGGATTCTTTCGGCCTTAAAAAACGATTTAAAACTTCCCGTTTTTCCCAAGCACATTGAATGCTTCGATAACTCGAACCTCCAGGGTACAAACCCGGTGGCCGTATGCATTGTCTTTCGAAATGCGCTCCCCTCAAAGAAAGAGTACCGACATTACAATATAAAATCTGTAGTAGGGCCCGACGATTACGCTTCCATGGAAGAGGTTGTGTACAGAAGATACAATCGAATTTTGGAACATCAGGAGCCTTTGCCTCAATTGATAATAATTGATGGGGGCAAGGGACAGCTCCATTCGGCTTTAAAAAGCATAAAAAAACTGGGAATTCAAGATGAGGTGCGTTTAATTGGAATAGCTGAGCGGCTGGAAGAGATTTTTTTTCCTGACGAACCCCTCCCTCTTTACCTTAATAAAACATCTGAATCTCTTAAGGTAATACAAAACGCCAGAAATGAGGCACATAGGTTTGGATTGGGTTTTCACCGCAAAAAAAGGGAAAAAGAAGTAAAAAGTTCAGTGCTAGAAGATATCTCCGGCATTGGCCCAAAAACGATTGAGGTTTTGTATGCTAACTTTAAAAGTTATGATAGAATAGTTCATGCAAGTCTAAGCGAACTAATAAAAATAATATCACCTCACAAGGCCAATATAGTTTTTTCCCATTTTCATCCTGAATAATTATAACTTTTTATTAATTATTAATTTTCTGAATAATAGCGTTATGGGCTTTGTATTATGCAGAGTCTAAAGCCAAAGTGCAATAAAATTTACATTTGAATTTCTACAGTTAGGTTTAATTGTTATTTTTAGGGCTTGAACTAAACTCATTATTCACCAAATTTTTTGCCTATGAATAGATAATTTTTTTCAACACAAAACAAGACAAATTTTTTAATTAAACTATTATTAACTAACACGAAACGAGTATGAAAAAATTCACAATGCTTTTAAGTTTTGTACTGGTGGCTGTTTTTGCCTTTGGGCAGGATCAGGATGAACTCCGCAGGGTCCATGCACAGAGGGAGGCGCTGCTCCAAAAGGAGTTGCAGCAGAGCCAAAGCGTAAGGCAGATTAAGGACCTGAATCACCTGCCCACGCGCGCCATCGAATGCATGCCCGAGGCAACCTACTCCAACCCCCCGGTTGATTTCGAAACCGGGACGAACTCAAG
>Ga0208195_1001495_pt1 | contig 25423 bp, 31 predicted proteins | sample AD_UKC077_MetaG_FD_184441 | JGI IMG/M metagenome (GOLD analysis project Ga0208195, IMG submission 184441) | Active sludge microbial communities of municipal wastewater-treating anaerobic digesters from USA - AD_UKC077_MetaG (SPAdes) (version 2) | ecosystem: Engineered > Bioreactor > Anaerobic >...
CAAATAAGAGCATAGCACAGCCCATAGCAACTTCTCTCCTGCCTATAGCATCAGATGCTCGGCCTATCAACAGGCGCCCGGCAATGTTGCTGGCACCGAGAACACTGATAATAGTGGCTGCTTGCATCTCGGGAACCTTGATATCGGTGGCATGGGGCACTATATGGATTATTAGCATATTGTAACAGAAGGCGTTTAACAATGAGATACCTGTTAAGAACCAGAAACTCCGGGTTCTGGAGGCTTCCCTGAGTGTTAACCCGGTAACTTGCCCGCTGTTGACTTCAGCAACCGAGATTTCTTTTTGAGGAGTTGTTGATATGCTGCCGTCAGGTTCCAGTCCAAGATCTCCAGGATTTTTTCTCAATAATCTGGATAAAGGAATAACAAAAATCCAGGCTGTTGCGCCGAGAATCATGTAAGCAGTACGCCAGCCAGATACGGAAATCAACCAGGCTGATAAGGGCACAATAAAAATTGCTCCAAATCCCATACCGGTTGCAGCAATACCCAGGGCAAGCCCACGTTTTCGATGGAACCATCTTGAAACAGTACCGGCCATGGTGGTATAGTTGGCACCGACCACACAGGAAAACAGGCTATATGTGATAAACAGTTGCCAGGAAGCATTTGTCTGACTGGTCAACATCAGGGCAAGACCCATACTGGTCCCTATTATCAATACAATAATCCTCGGCCCGAACTTATCCAGTGTGCGGCCTGCAACAAACGCAATTATGGTACCGAAAATACTTTGAGTCGAAACTATGGCAGATGTTTCTGCCCGGGTCAGTCCGAAACTTGTTCCTAAAAGCTTAAAAAATACTCCAAAAGATTGGGTTAATCCATAAACTACAGTGCTTATAACCAGGAAGGACCATACAATTATCCATCCATAAAATATTTTTTGTTCCGAATTTACCATAATGTTTCCTCTTAAAAAATTGCTCTTGGCAAAAAGCTTCCCCAATAATAACACCTAACGCTCAATTAGTCGATTGAATCAAGGAATAAGTGCTCTGATGGTAACTAACTTTTACCCAGACTGACGGCATTCGTCTTTTGGTAGATCTGTCATTTAAAAGAATTCATGGGCCTTAACCAGAACACCCACTGTCTTTCTTCCTTTTTCATGAGCTTGTTTATGCCATCAGGCAATATTCATCATTATTTTCAGGTATCTTATTCAAAAAAAGGACACGTGCCTTTTCCATGATATTTCAATAGAGCTGTGGGATTTTTTCGACAGGAAGGCCTATTTCTATTCGTAATTCTGACCTCAGTGGGTATACAAGGGCTGAGTTTACGATTATCATTTTTTCATTGGAGCCCGAATTCATTCATCCCCTGGGGCAGTCACGGATGAAATATCGGGCATTGATACCACCTAGCGCCTGATTGCCAGAGTCAATACCCCAATCGCAACCAGCGCAATGCCAATCCATTCTCGTGTGCTGGGGCGCTCGCCAAGGAAAAGGAAAGCAAATACTGCAACCAGAACGAGGCTGAACTTGTCGACTGGTGCTACCTGTGATGCATCTCCAGCCTTCAATGCCCGGAAATAACACACCCACGATACACCGGTGGCCAGCGCTGATAAGGCGAGGAAAAACAATGCGCGGCCTGACAATGATAATGGGTTCACCCATTTTCCAGTTAATCCGACGAAAGCTCCGAGCAGGAAAACGATGATCGCAGTCCTGATTAGTGTTGCCAAATCAGAGTCTACACCTTCCAGGCCAATCTTAGCAAAAATTGCCGTCAGAGCCGCAAATACGGCTGACATGGCTGCCCAGAAAAACCAGGTGTGAGAAGTGGCCACAGTTGTCCTCAGTAGCGTCTAACACGTAGTTGAACCGCAGAGTTGTGAGAATACTGCGGCTGTTGGTTACGCGATATTTCATTTAGATTTCTAATCCTGTCCACGGACAGGGTCCTGATTTGACTTACCTTTAACCATGACTGCTCCGATAGATTTTTGAGTTTCAGTTTAAGTATGAGTGGGAATCCTGCTTTCTGCGATTGATTCGTTAACATCAGGGTTATTACCGTACCCGATCTTTCATTGGAGACATCATAACTGAATGTCAGAACTGGGCGTAAGCCAGACTGTTCTCTGACCCTGGTCGGATTAAAATCTGCACATCTGATTTTCCATCTCAGCATTGTGGTCACTGATTTACACCCTTATCCAGTCCTTTTTTAGCTATCTTTTTTTCAAATGTAGCAACGAGTTTTGCCCATTCTGATGCTAAACAGTTGCTCTTCAGTCTCAAAAGCTTCTCAGAGACGGCTTCCCGAATCGTGTGCTTCTGCCTTGACAGGCTTGTTCATTCACATGCCTGTCAAACTCATCGATGAATTCTTCATCCAGCAAAATCACTAGACTCTCTTTGCCTGTAACGCCATCCCCTATATAGTTTGATATGATATCATACTATCTTCAAATAAGGGATGGTTTATTCCCCCTTTTTTCTTTATGTAACATACTTGCCACTGGCAGTCGATTCTTTTCCCTTTAGCAAGTACTTTTAGTATTCAATTTTGCAAAAAGCATGATAAAAACGATTGTTACGTGGAAATTCGACTATAACTTTTGTATTATCAAAAAAATGCTGGATTCATCTATTTCTTCAATCCAATAATTCATCCCACATTGTTGCCCAAGTTCTGATAATTCATCTTTTGAAAAAGATCGAGAGTAGAATCCATCTTTACAAGTTATTACTCCATCCCTGCAGTTCTCGATGTCGAGTTCTCCTATTAATCCCTTTTTTGCCTGTTCATAAAACCACAGTAGACGATATTCCCAGAAATCAGGATGATATGAACTAAAAAATGCTAACCCTCCATTTTTTAAACCATCGATAGTTTTTTTCAGCAAATCACGTGTATCCCCTTTTATCGCTGAAAGACCGTTCTGGATGCATATTGTCATATCAAATTCGTTTTTATACTGCATTGTATATGCGTCCATTACAACTAGTTCTGCATTCTTATAATCCTTTAAAAGCTTTTTACCATACTCAATATTGTTAGGCGATATATCTATACCAACTATCTTTTTGCATGATCTGGCCAATTCCAGGATGACCCTTCCATATCCTGCACCAAGTTCTAATATGGTTTCATCTCCGCGAATGTGTTTCCTGACAAATTCGATTTCTGCCTGTAAGTATTGATTAATCCTCGGTATTTCTGTTGAATATACCTCCGCCAACAGTAACGAGCTTAACTTTTTGTCGTAGTAATTATTGGTATTCATAGTCACCGCCTCTGGCAAAACTCGCACAGCAAATTACATGTTGTGCGCGTAGGACCCAAATAACGATACGCTTGAGCAAGCGTGGTTTCTCCACCTCCGCTGGACTGAACAAAATCCATTTTTTACGTTTACTACGACCGATCTTCCAATCATTTGGTTCCTCTATTGCAGTAGCTTGCATCGCTCTCGCCACGAGTAAAACTGTTAGCGCTGCCATCCCTCCCTTCAAGCTCAAGTATTCGCTGTATAGCTTTCCATGAAAGAGGTAAGCCACATAAGAGGACCACGACTTTCAGGGGTTGGCTGATGAATGTACTTATTCATTCACCCACAGTAAGTATATTTAAGTGCCACGGGCTTGCCTTGGGTATCTTCTCTGGCACTGCGTTAAACTCGTTAATATAGATAGCGAAAACATTAAAATCTTTCGCCTCCGTCCCTTACCCGTTTTTGATGGCCGTAAATAAACAAGATTGCCGGATACGGGCCATCACAGGCTGGTCTAGACCAGAAGAGTTCCACCTTCTTTTTGCTGCATATGCAATGGATAGGAATTCCCGGTTGACAACCCACCCTCACAGGTCTGTCAATTGTGTTTGTGTTGTTGAAGAACATATTGAATCCGCGTCTAACGTCTGTGCTTAAGCGCGCGGGTTACCGCATCGCCTTTAGGTCATTGTTGGACAGTTCGTACTTGACACGTGTCCCATGCTTGCCAAATCGATGAAACCGTTATATGCAGACTGGTCTGTCACCATCATAAAGTTTGAGTAGCAGATTCGATAGTAATGGCCAAAGTGGCTCGCAGCCAACTGAACCTTTCCTTCATGAAGTCATAATCAGGTCCTGACGTAATAAAAGATGCCTTCCCTTTGATGAGGAAGCCGGTACCGGGCCCACGCAAGCCCTGAACCTTGCTGCTTCCAAGTGTAATCAGCACATTGGGGTTGAAAGCAACGTTAGCCTCTGTTTTATGCATGTACCCGGCAGGAATGAACAAGCGTTCGTCTGATGATATTCGAATATAACTATTCCAGGTGTTGACCATATGAGGCCCATCTTTTCCCAGGGTAGCAATGGCAACAACTCCATCCTGTTTCAGGATTTCCAGCAGTTTTTCCGGGATCATTGTGACTACCTCCTGTTGTTTGATTTGTTGTTCTGTCCAAAGAAAAAATCAGTCAGAGCGTAAGCGATCGGCTCCAACTGCATGTTACCTACCTTATCTTTCATGATAATCAAACAGTTGTGCACAGCGTTACACAGCAATTATCCATACAGCCTCATCTTTGACTTTATAGAAAAATCGATACGGTCGAACAATAACCTCGAATACCTCGTCCATTTCAGCCGATACCAGCCCCTATTTCTTTTTCACCACGAGCGAGCAAGCGTAAAATACCAAACTCATACTGGAAGTTTTCACACACGTCCATGCTGACCATTACTGCAACCGTCCGCCACATTGGGTTTTGAATACAGGTTCTTTTGATGCACAGAGCTTTTCACAATATCACTGGCGTTTTGTCTTAAATAGGGAATCGGTATGATTTTTGGTGTCTTCGGCATTGGTTGTACCAATTATAATATTTTTAATAGTATAACCATTGTATCACTTCGTCAAGAAGTCTATCTTATTCTTTCTATAGGTAACGTGGGCGTCAGCCAGAGGCGTGACTCAATTTTCACGCTAGATGTGTCTGTACGCACTTTTTCTGGGTTTAATTTGAGGTGCAATTCCGATAATAACGAGGGGAATAGCTGGAACGCCTCAACCTTGCCTGACGACATTATATAACTCTCCCTCGTAATATGCGACACCGGAACTCATTTCAGACTGAAGAGATTTCATAGGCAGTATTTCAATTCCTATATCAATCTGGTCACCGACGTAAAACGCTAGATGCTTTACGAACAAGTCATAAGCTACAAAAGAATACTTGCCGAATTGGACTTCAACGGCAACACGATCTTTCAAAAAGTCGGTTTGATTGTAACTGAAAATAGGTGTCTCTCCGGCATTTTCGATTTTTTTCTTCTGTTCTTACGCCGGCATTGTGATGGTTTTGCGGATTAGTCTTTCGTTCTTCGTGACCCAATAGCTGACCCGGCTCTCTTCCCATAAACGGGAACGGAGTAGTTGTGAAAACGCAGAATTCATGGCAACAGGGCTATAGAGAAGCTTGCCTTTCATAGTTTTTTCTTTAGACACCTTGGTCTTGCACGTTTCTGCTTTGACCGCAGCCACCACATCTTGTATTTCTTTCCACAGATTTGGTTGATGGACTAAAAGGAATTCCCAACCGTTCAGATGTGAGTAAGTTTCGACAATCTTCATTTAGTTGTATAACCTTTCTTTTTTTCGAGTAGCCTCATCTGTTTCGGGTCAGGTTTGGTCCAGGGGGCGATTCGTAAGCTGTTTCCGGCCCCCTCTGGATCGTATACGGGTTTATGCATCGGGCGAGTTCTCAGGGTTCCAACAAGCTCTCCGTGAATGCGCTGCCTTGCCAATTGTACGTACTTTTCAACCGTCTCAGCTCCTGCTCCTCGGCGATTATGACGAATGGCAGCAACGATGGTTGTGCCAGTTCCCAAGAAGGGATCGAATACCCAATCTCCTTCGTTCGTCATAGACAGTACAAATCGCTCAATGAGTTCAACAGGAAACTGGCATGGGTGAACTGTTTTTTCCACGTGATTGCTTTTAACATTCGGAATGACCCATAAGTCACCGGGGTTTTTGCCGAGGGGATTACATGAATACTTGCCAGCGTTTGGTCCTTTGAAGTATTTCTTGCCTGGGAATTTTTGAGGCACTCTAACCGGATCGAGGTTGAAGGTGTATTTGTCACTTTTTGTGAACCATATGATCGTTTCGTAGCGGCCCGAGAACCTACGACTGCAATGCAATCCATCTTCGAAGCGCCAGATGATCCGGTTTCGCATCCTCAAGCCTGCCCTGGTAAAGATAGGGTAAAGCACAGTATCAGAGGTATAATGGCTCCGCCATCAACGTAGTTTCCCACTTGCCGGCAAATGCTACCTTGTGGGGAAAGACAACTCACACACTCTCGAATAACTGCTGCCTGCTGTTCAAGATATTTTTCCAGCTTCAGTTTCTTTACGTACTCTTTTCCGATATTGTAAGGAGTACAAGTGTTAATAATTCATCGGGGATCGTCTTCAGCAGATTTAAGCAGTCACCAGGATACAACACTATATTTTCTGACGGTGAGAAATTATCTGTTATTTTTCGGAGATTAAGCATGTTTCTATGATAGCAACAGGGGATTCTATAGTCAATCTTTTCGTATTTCTTTTTATCAGCGAACAACAGAATCAGCAGCGGCTGGAGGGCGTCTGCTGGATTTTATTATTAGCCGTTATTTCTTCTCAGTGACCAGGATGACTGTGATGTCCCGCACATCATTTCCGATGTAGGGCCTCTGAATTTTCACCCAGAGTTTTGAACTGGCCAGGTCTTTGGCGTCGTCAAAGATGAAAAAAGCCTCATATAAATCGTATTTTTCATATTTTTTGGGCTTGCCAGAGGTCCCTGAAGCTCGGGGCATTATATATTCCTTTGACATGCTTTTGTAGAACAAAGTAACTTTGGGGAAAGAATCCATGGTTGTATAGATCGTGGATTTGACGTTGGACATTTTGGCGCCCTGGGCAGCCTCATTTGCCTCTTTGGTGGTCTTCTCGTCGATCTTCGCGCCAGGATAAACCTTAAATTCTGAAGCAAAGACAAGGGCAGCATAAATAAAAACGATTGATAGAATAATGTTAAACACCTTTTTTATCTTCATCGTCCTTATTAAACTTGGATTCAATTACACGGCTTTTTTTCTTGCTCAGACTTTGCTTTTTTCCAAGCTTCCTCACCATGAATCAATTTCCTTTGATTATTCAATACATTACATGTCCATTCAGGGTGTTTTTTACAATCCTTACTCGTTGGATTAGCAGGATATTTGTATAAAATCTTAAAGGTATCTTTATCACACGGAGGATCTTTTCTCCAGTCCACCATACGTTTTATACCGGCACGCCAATCCCACTCGATGACCTTGAGAGGAATCCATGCACAGTTCTTATCGTCAGGGTTTTCAGAAGGGATAAACATCAGAAATGTCTGGAACTGGTATCGAATATGATGTTCTTTAGTTGCTAACCCCAGTTCATTCATAGGCGTGTCATGCATTTCAATTTTGTTAGGAGCGGGGTCCTTATAGGGAGAACCCACCGGTTCCATTTTCCCGTACGGGTAATAAGTATCCAGACATGATTCTTTATTAGCCATTTGAAAATAGTCAATATCGTGATATTCTAATGATTCCTCTTTGACTGTCTGGACATGCTGAAGGAGATGGGGATGACCACTGAATTTCGCTGGCAATTTAATTTCATGAGAAATCATTATCCCAGGTTCACCCGCTGGAGGACTGGCCTTAATGAGTTTTCCATAATAAAGCCAGCATCCTATTTTCCCTTTTATTTTCTCAACCGGCCCCACAGTGATTTCTTTTGAAGGTCGTAATTCTTTCATTATTACTTCTGGTGAGAAGACCTGAAAGCTCGTTTTTCCCACTACCTTGCCGCCGTCTGCAGTGTAAGTTAGAGTTACTTTTTTCCCCTCAGGTTTTCCCTCAACAAAGAAAAACTCAATTTCTGATTTATCGTAATCTTTGAACTTTAAAACCTTACCTGTATCGTCATTAGCAATATAGCCAGAGATGGCTGTATCAGGAATGCCTTCCCAGCGGCCCCTGCCTGCATCAACATATGGAAGCACAACCGCTTTTATTTTAACCTTCTTTCCTACCAGCACATCTCTTTCTCCGTTCGTAATGTCAATATCTTTCTTTTCAGTGATGTGATAGATTTTGATAAAGGGTTTTATTTTTCCAAACTGCCACGTAACATTACAGTGGACATTATATTTCCTTCCCGGAGAGGGCTCGACAAACTGATAGGTCCCTCCGCACTCTTTAACAAGAGCCTGCTGATAATCGGAAGCTCTCGCATTCCAACTCAAGGAACCATGCATACCGTTTTCATCCAGTTTCTTTAGTGCTATATATAACGAAAATGCCTTGCCACCCGGTGACGGTACTTCGCATCCTTTTTTGTAATTCTTACTCGTGGTATGGAATGGGACTCCAAACAAAAACGTATAATTGTCGTCAGGAGGCCCCTCTCGTAAGGTAAATATTTTTTCTTGAATTTTATTAATATCCCCACAAAGTTGGAGGGCAGTACCCTTCCCAGCCATACCTAATAATGCCACTAATGAAAAGCCAGGCTCTCCAACTTGAACATCCTTACCTTTAACTTCTTTTGATCCAAAAGCCTCTTCTTCCGCACAGAGGCCCTCGCTAGTGTAATGTTTATTATTGAACTTATAGGTTACATTCATCTTGCCCTGTGGGAAATAATTGATTTCATCACTGACTCGAGGAGATAGCCTGCGACTGCGCCTCTTCTTTTCTTTTACAAATTTAATTACTTCTCCAGACGCTTGAATAAAACAAGAACCCTGCTCCTTGGTGTTGCCACCGGCATCTGGGAGTGTTTCCCACTTAATGTTCATCATGATATTGACGTCCAGTTTTTCCTCCAGCTGATAACCTGCATAGGTTGTCACTGACGACATAACCAATATGCCCAGGATCAAGGGGGGCAATGCCCAGATAAAAAGTATTTTTTTCATAATGATCACACCCTAATATTATTTAATTTGTAAGGAGATAGAAAGGATCATCATGACATTATTATTTCACCAACTCCACCCTACCGTCAACTTTATATTTTGAAACCAGTTTTTTTACCACCGTATCCACCCTTTGTTGGGAAAGCTTCATGTTGTAACTGATGTCTTCAACGTTATCTGTATGCCCACAATAAATACTTTCACGTTAGGCCTTTCTGCCTTTTATATATATGAATTTGAACCCGTCCACAATTTTCTCTCTCATTTAATATCTGGAGGGACGTCAAGGTTTAAATTCCAGTCTATGGTTTTCACATGTTTGCCGGTGGTTGACACTCTAGTTTTTGTTTCATTATTGTATGTTTCACGATCGAGAGGGATCTCCTTTCTGCCTCCGCCACTGGCTGTAGTTGGTGTAGACTGTTTTGCTTTCCAATCAGGGTTCATAGGGAGCTCCCTCGAATTTGCCGAAACCGCCTGCGGCGTGATATACTCTTCTTTTATGCCACTTCTCGATTCTTTAATTTCCCTATATCCGCTATTTTCTTTTCGTGTACCTTCTTTCTTGTAGTTCCAATCGATACGGCAGTTTGCATAAATAGGTATATCAAGATAAACCCATTTGATTTGCTTTGTCTTTGGATCTAAGTGAACATTTATGGCTCCTAAAAGAGGTTCTGCTTTTTTAAACATATGGATCCATTCCTTGTCCAAACCACTAAACGACCACGTTTCACTGTATATGGATGTGTATTGCTCACACAATCTACCGAGATTATCATGACAAATATGATCTTCATGAGTCTTTTTTTCTCCAGTGACAGTCGTAACCCTGCAATTCTTAATTCGGTAAGCTGCAAAAGGGCAATGTGTTCCCGCATCATAATGAGTGCCATATTTCAAAAACTCAACTACCTCCTCCGGGGTTTCCTTGGGCAGCATCTTTTTGATATCCCCGAACGGTACAGGCATGGAGACGGGACTGATGGGAGGGATCAAAGTTAAATCAAGGTCAAAAACCACTTTCCTGTCCCAGGAAGATGTTTGTTTTGTGGCTGCGCTTACGTAAAGATGCGAAGTTGTATTTTCATGGCGTTGGCCAAAGTCTGCCAAACTAATACGCAAGTGTGCCCCCGCACATTCCTCTTTCAAAGCTGGCTCGATCTCCAAGAAAAAAGCTTTCATCTCTGAAGTTTCTTCTGCCCAGCTTGCAACCAGATACAGGGTTTCAAAGTTTTGACTCTCATTGGCAAGGCAGAAGACCCGTTCTTCATAACCGGTCCAATCTTCCTTATCAGTCCTGCCATTCCTGTACTTGATGACTGCCTGAATAGCGATCGCTTCATTCTTGAGAAACTCTTTAAGGTTAAACTTGATGGCCGGAGCTGTTATTCCTGTGGCTTTGTTCTCCACCTTTAGATAAACAATACTCATTCCAGTCAGGAAAAAAGGTTTGTCAACTTCGATTGTACCATCGGCATTGATCTTGGAATTATCGTTAAATTGGTGGTATTCATTGACATTGAGAGGGTTTTCTCCGCCGTAGCCCCCTATTGAGTCAGGAAATTTGCCCTTGTACTGCTCCACATCCAGAGTGAAAAGTGCATATTCCTTAAAAACCTCCCGCAGATCACCCGAAAGGGCCGCCCGCACTGATTCAAATGTTTTAGACTTTTTGGCCGCACAATTCTCCCAGATCTGTCGCATAATGGCATCGCCGCCAGAACGTAGGCGTGTCAAGTAATAGAAAAAAAGATACATACCATATGCTTTAATACTGGCCTTCTCGATGATCTGGTTGTGCATCGCATATGAAGCGTCAAAAGTATACCCTGCCAGCCATTTCTGCTCTGTATTCCAATCATGACCAATGAAGTCTTCGGCCCATACCGCGGAACCTTCCATTAGCCATTTCTGTTCGAATCTACTGAAGGCAAATTGGAAGGAGTGGAACATTTCGTGCGCGAGAGTGGCCGCCAAGTCTGGATCGGGACTCACCTGGCGGGCGGAGATAACAATGTCGGTTGTAGCGGTCCCAGCTCCTGTGTTTAAAGCTGGGTCCCAGGTCAATGGTTCGCAATAACCCTTGGGTTCGGATTTGTAGCCAGCCTCGTCCTCCATTTCACTCAAACCTGAGAAAATATAAATTCTTAATGTTTTATCGCCGAAATCAGCAGTCTTGCGATTCAGGAGCTTTTCAAACCTTTCATACATCTTGTGCTCTTCGACCAGCCTGCGTGCTTTTTGCACCATTTTACCGAGACCTGGTTCTCCAAAAATCTCAATTGTGTAACCGGTGTCAGTTTGATACACTTCTTTAAAAGGTTCTTTTGCCCCTGATGCATGGGCCATGGCAATCGACCATGGTAATGCCCTGGATGATGATTGGCCTAACCCGTATAAACGTTTATAAAAAAAACTTTTTGGATTATCGGGCCTTACCATATAAGGTTCTAATGTCTTGACAGTCTCTGGCTTCAGCTTATCGCGGAGATTGGCGGCCTGAAGTATATCCCAGGTGCCTGAGCGAGGAGCCTTGGCGTAGCGGTATTTCTTAGGCACAGATTTTGGGTTGAAAATGCGCATGATGTGGTATTGAGCAGCCTCGTCAGGAGTGATAACGCCCAGGGCTAAATCAGACGCCAAGAGATTGCAAGGGTCAGGAGATAGCGTTTTGAACTGTGATTCAAGAGAGCCATCTTTAATTGACAGTTTGATATGGTATTGTTGCTGTGGGATAAATGGATTTTTATGATCGAGCCGTACCCTTTTTTGAGATTTATCCCAAATTACTTCCCAGCCGCCGGGATCAGGTTCAATTTTAAATATGAAATCAGAAGGTTGCACCGGTTGACGGAATGAAACAAAAATAGGCTGGCTGAGATGACGAATAATTTCGCCATCGCCAGGGGTGATGGAGAAGAGATGCTGCTGGGGTTTTTTCTCGGGTTTTGGAGATGATTTCTTACATGAAACGAAAGAAACCGTCGTGAATACAAGGATCGCCAGACCCGCCAGAACCACTCCCATCAGCCATGGTAGATTTCTTTTTTTCATTGACGTCTTTAAGTTATGAGCTACCCCACAAAACTCCTTTTAGACTGTGGAGACAAAATATGACATTGTAGAGTTTTGGATTCCTCTTAATCTCATTGTTTCACCAACTCCACCCTGCGGTTTTTGGCCTTTCCCTCTTCTGTGTCATTGGAAGCAACAGGGGCTAAAGGACCCACACCGCCTGCCTTAAGACGATCTGGCGCAATCTTGTACTTTGAAATCAATTCTTTGACCACAGCCTCGGCTCTTTGATGGGAGAGCTTCATATTATAATCGAGTCCTCCTGCATTGTCCGTATGGCCAACCACATAGATTTTCAGTCTGGGATCTTTCTGAAGCAGTATTGTTATCTCTTTCAAGGCTGGTTCAGATTCAGGTTTGACATCAGCCTTGTTGAAATCGAAATGAATCCCATAGAGAGCAACATGGCCGGTTGTGTTGATCCCTTCAGCCATGAACCTGGCATCGGCAACTACTTGCTGAGCCATGGCCTGCTTTTCCACAATGGTTAGATAGAGGTAGTTAGCTCCAAAGTTAAACTGAAGCTTAGCCCAGATCTCCTTATCATCTTTAATGAGTTTCATGGATGTTTCTGAGGGGTCCTTGGGATTTTTCTCATATGCAATACCCCCTATCTTTGTGATAGCATTTGTATAATTTCGGGAAACTTGTAGCCTGGAATATTTCCCTTCAAATGGTTTAAGCGCACTGTATTCTGTATGAAATTTCCTTCCTTCGATTGTCACCTTCTGCTGTGTTGCAGGGTCTATGAAATCCTCAGCGTCAAACTCCCTATCTCGGCAGACGGCAATCCGATATCCTTGCATTCTCGACAAGAGGGGATGATCCTTGCACCCCTTCCTATCCTCCTGAGCAAACACCAGAGAACTGAGGCTAAGTATGAAGACTGCGATGATCCAACAGATAGATGCTTTATATCTTTTCATGATCTGTGCCTCCTTAAATTATTGACTAACCCAGAATTGGGCCGGATCGTAAGTGATCGGCTCCAGCGACTGGTTATACCCGGTTCTATGAATTTCTATTGTTTTCGCCATGGGTTTCTATTGACCTCCTCTAATCTGAAATAATTGTTTGGATCATCACGCTGGAATGTATAGTATGACCGATAAGCAATATCTAGCGCATAAATTGCCAACTCTTTTGCGTCGCGTGGCGACTTACGGAAGGTTGTTTTGTAGTATTCTGTTAAAGACCGCTCTGCCTCCGTGTATTGCTGTTGAATAGCCTGATAGTGTTTCTGATAGGAATGCCCCTTTTGTGTCCACTTTTTTAAACTGGCGTCAACTTCATCGCGGGTGTTATACTTCTCTTTAAGAGCCCAGGGACGCAAAGCAGCATTGGCCCATGTCCATTCTACATCCATTCTCAGTCTTGCAGTCGGTTGAAGCGTACCTTCATCTTTGTCCTGACCGATGGTCTGGTCTAAAAGCACAGCAAGCCTTTGAACTGGTTGGGGCAGCAGGTATTTGGCGCTATGAACCTGAGGACGAAAGCGCACTGTGCAAAGCGATTTGGCTCCTGTCGTGTCAACACCATATACCCGCCAGTCAGCAAAGAACTGGTAGGGTTCGCCTACCTCGATGAACCAGAGCTCACCTGATACTTTGGAGCGGAATACGAGTGGCGGCCTCCACGTATCGGAAATGACTGGTTCAAATCCCGAATTCCCTCGGGTTTTGTTGATTTCTGCAAGAAACATTTTCGGTTCTATTTTGTTCTCAGTTATATAGAGGGAGTACATATCACCTCTCCACCCGACCGGGTTCTCACGAACGACCAAACGATATCTGCCTCCTGGTTTCTTTTGCCAATAAATACTCCGGGACGCCTTTTCTTCAGAAATTGGTATCTTATCAAATTCTGTATGATCGATTTTGATTGCGTCTCCCCCGGAGATGTCAAGGCCATCTGGCCCCAGGACAAGGACACTTTTCAAGTCAGAGGGAATAACTGGAGGAGCATAAAGTACTGACGCATCTGATTGAAATAATGCATCCGCTATCCGGAGGGCTTCGTTGCACTGAATGGACGTCTTTCCGCCAATCAGTTTAGGCCATGAATCAGCAAGAACCTGAGGCAAACTGCCAGCCCATGCAATGAGAACCAAAAAGAAGATAACTTTTCTCTTCATGACCCTCTCCATTTTGTTAGAGTTTTTGTTGTAGCATAACAAAAAGCTCAACAGGAGCGAATCTTTTCCTTGATCTGTTGCAGTGATGGGTCATGCTGCCCTCTCCAAAACCATATCATCTGTTTGTGTTGTTCTATCCCTAAGATTCAATAGTCTTTCGTAATGTGCAATGAAAAAATAGCGCGGGTCGGATATGTCTGCATGAAATGAAGTCCCGGGTGATAGGGGTTCTTTTTGAAGATTCTATATGTTTTTCTTGCTTCCTTCCTTGTCTGATCAGGAAGTTCTCTATAACATTTCCAGAAGGTTGTGTGGTTTGAGAGGTCATTGATTCCCTACGTTCAGAATCTTACTTTTCCCTGCCTTATGCTCTGCAAGGGCTTGGTCGGCAAGTTTATCAAGGATGTCTTCAGACGAAGCAAAAGTCTCCTGCCATTTTGCTTCGGCTTCTAATTCATCCATCACCCATTTGGCAAAGGCATTCTGTTCAACCTCGGGAAGCTTGGATGCCTCCTTAAATGCCTTTTCCAATAGTTTTGCCATGGTTCATATCGCTTCTAATCTACTTCAGAGTATTTTACCATAATGGTACCGTAAAATATCACCTTCAATTCTCAATTTTCATGTATAACGACCTGCGCGTCAGCCGCGCTGGTGCAGTGTCGGGTGCAACGGCTTGTTATGCAATAATTTCATTTAGGCCTTCGATAATCTGTGTCAATTGCTCTATAGATGCCCTGCCAATTACTTTCCCGATTCTCTCGACCGAAAGAGTCCGGATTTGACTGATCTTAACCCAGGACTGCTTTGGAAGGTCTTTGGACTTCAACTCGATGGTTAAAGGGAACCCTGCCTTCTGAGGTTGGCTTGTGAGCGCCACCGCAATTACGGTCCCCGACCTCTCATTAAAAACGTCGTGGCTCAGAACCAGGACCGGGCGCAAGCCGGACTGTTCACGACCTCTCGTGGGGTTGAGGTCCGCCCAGCGGATTTCTCCCCTCAGTATTCTGGCCATTGGCTCAAGTCCTCGACTAAGCCCTCGTCTGCCATCGCCTTCTCGAAAGCCGCATCGAGTTTTGAACACTCCGCTGCCAAGCGATTGCGCTTCAGTCGCATCAGTTTTTCAGAGACAGCTTCCCGGATAGCCTGACTTCGGCTTTGAAAAACACGTCGATCAACAAGCTTATCCAGCTCTTCAATGAATTCTTCGTCGAGCGTTATCGCGATCTTTTCTTTACCCATACCCGCCTCCTGTTCATAGTATGATATTATATCATACCGGTGGTGAACAGGTGCAATCTATTTCTATATTCTCTTTGCATAACAATAAATTCAGCCGCGGGTGTAACGAGTCGGCTGTATTGCCCTTGTTATTTCAATTTTTACGACCAAATTAGAAATGATATAGTTACTTACAAGTAATGGATAACATAATCATTTCTTTAAGTACTATTTTTTTATCCATTTCAATGTAGCTTGCTTAGGTTCACCAGGTTTTATCGTACTTGAAGGGCAAGCACTCCAAATGCCTGTCAGCAAGCGTCCATCTTCAGATGCCTGCAGCGTTATTGTACCCAAGCGAAATGTGCCCTCCCACCATTTGCCTTCATACTTTCCGTCTACAAGCGAGAATGTGATTTTTCCTGTATCTTTCCCGTAGGTGTCTGAATAAGTTCCAGTGTATGAAATGGGACCTATGCGTTTAAGTGTCACTGTTCCCCAATCACCGCTCCAATTACCGCTAAGGTCCGGCGACGACTGACTAAAAGAGAAAGTAGCGGTTCCAAATAAAATGCATGTGCATGCCATGATGATAATGATTGGATAAAAAGGAATCTTCAAACCAATTAACGTGTTCCAATTTCTTGACTTTGATGATTTTCGATTCATTTTATTCCTCCTTATAAATGTTGAGTTTTTATTGTATCTCTTAAAATAACGCCAGCATGAGCGGGAGCCGGCTTTTTCGGCGATCCGCTCCATGCAGTGGTTAGCTTCTTGTTTTCCAAAGAATGAAATCAACTTTCTTGATATTCGTAATTCTGTCATATTTTTCAACCATATTGTTAAAGACCTCAATCATCATCTTACCTTCAGCGGACTGCATATGCTTTATATACCAACTCCGGATGTTGTCGAATACGGTTTTCGCTCTTTCGAACTTGTTGGAAGCAGTGTAATAGGGTGCTTTTTGACCAGTGTTTCTTAGAACGTATTGATCCCAGACCGGTTCGTTTGGATTGAGTGTTGCTGCAAGCTTGCTGGAGAATGATGGTTCGTAACGGCCGAGCACATCGTAAATGTGGTCAAGAACTGCCTCAAAACGAACAGGACTATTCTTGCTGTTTTCCATGAATGAGTAGTATTCGGAATACCATTTTTCAGAACGTTGCCTAATGCGGTAGAAAGCGTTGAACTGTCTTTGGAAAGTTTTGTCTGTGCTCACGTCAACGGAAGGAAACATTTCCATGATAGCCAAATACTGATTGATACCCTTTCGGGCCAGTTCTATCGCAGTGGCAATCTCATCTTTCTGCATCATGTATCTCCGAAGCTAACGAAGGGCTAAGCGGGAGGCAGAGCGCCCTATTTCGCCGATCCGCTTCAGCGCCTTGTTAGCAGTTTTATTCCCACTCCATTCCCTTATATTTGGCGCAAAGCCTGTAAAGTCCCTCGCCAACAGAAACGAAATACTTCTTGTACGTAAAGCTATGGTTCTCGCTCGCGCCGTTTGCGAGTGAAACAACTATGTACGCTTCCGGCGGTTCGGGTCTCCAGCCTTTTTCTTTGATGAGGCCCCGAACCTCTCTTGTGGTAAACGGTTCTAAGATTGAGCCTTTATTTACTGCCCCGACCACCTCTCTGTTTAGGCCTCGTCCATATTTCGGCATATATCTTCTACCCCCGGTTTGTCTCACTCTTCGGATTGCCTATGAAGGACGATAGTTTCCGAAGAACTCAGATCAATAGGGACAGTCCCCATAAGATCATAATTTTTCTGAAACCAATCACGCAGTTTAGGCCTACCTATAATGCGAGGAGCGCCATTTCGGTTCGCTCGGCGGTTAATAACGCCTTGGATTTCTGGTCCTTCTAAGCCGAGCCTCAGAACTACCGGTCCTTCAGAAGACCGGACAAATCGATCGTAATCTACAGTGACATTGAAGAATCCTTGGTTGTAATACGTCGGGTACAAGATCAGATTGAAAATAGTCATAATCTTCCCCTTCCTGCGCACTGCTAACGAAAAGTTTACCGGCGGGGGTGAAGCGAAGTCGAATCCCCGTCCCGTGGAGCGTCTGGTTGGACGCCGAATTGCTCCCATCTGTTGTTGCTTAAAAATCCGTACGGACTCAGAGTAGGTACGAGCCAAAGCAGATTCAGCCAGTTGAACCCGAGAGCCTCCAGCCCGCCGAACGACCATATTGCCCACGCGATAGCGATGAAAAACAGGCAATAAGGTGGGAGCATGAGCTTCCAATAGGGCGTTGAAGGATGCCGCCATGGCGCACAGTACAGCGCTGAGGCAACAGCAACCGCGTACAATACTACACCAACAACACCCTGTCCAAATTTATACCGATAAAAGAAGAGGCCAGCCAGGATAAGAACCCAAATGAAGCCCCCGAGCCACCCGGCAATCCATCCTGCCTTTTCTCCTGTTCTCTTTTTCATTGCGAACTTCCAATACCCATTAAAGCGTACGCTTGCATAAACTGTCCTTCCATTTTCGCCAAACCCTCAATAGCCTCCTTCCAGTCGAATGGAAAATCGTATCCATTCTATGACTGGGCAGCCGTCCGCCTTAGCCTGAAGCCTAAATTTCTCAATGGTCAGCGACCCCCGGCCGAAACGCTGAATCTCTTCGACCTCCTCAGGCGTTACCCTGCGTCCTGCATTAGGCCCGGCGAACCGTACTCCCACCTCAGGAGAAAAAATAAATTCCCTCGTGTTGGCAGGGCCAGCCTCAGCGAGATACTCTCGCGTGGCACACCCGGAAGGATCTTCGAGAAGATGCCAGCCTTCTATAAATCTTGGGTTGGGGACAAAATGAAACGGCGGAGTCAGACACGCCAGGTTTTCGTCTCGGCCAATCTCCTTGACCATGATCTCCCATCCATCCGGCCGCATGGGTTCGAGGATGAGATAGAAACGGTCCCCGAAGGGGTGGCGGAAACGTTTGCCCTGGAAGACCTGTCCTGTAAATGTTTCATGAAAGTGTGGGTAGCGTAACTTGCGTTTGAATTCCTCCAGGGGCATCCGTTTCACCTGGGATTGTGTTCCATCGATGCTGCCGATGACCTCGCCATTTTCCACCCGGAGCCAATACTCTCCGCAATGTGAAAGCGCCCAACCCTCTCCCGGCTTTGACCCGGATCCATTGAGCGCCAGGATCCATTCACTGCCAGGTGGAAAACCTTCCAGTGTCGGGCGACAGTGCATCCCGTCTCCCATCTGAACAACCATTCCGGAATCGAGCATCCCCCCTTTTAGCACCCCTGAAACGTGAACAACCATGGCTGGCGATTTTCCAGTGTCATGGCGGGTAATCTTCCCTTGGATGATCAGCGGTGCATCCTTTGCTGCGACAAGAAACGGGCCTCGCCACGCGCAGGAACAGGCGCCGGCAGAAAAAGGGAAGATAATAAAACATAGGCCAATCAACACGAACTCTAATGACAATTTTTTCATCTCAGGGCCTCCCTTGACCTTCCAGATAGACAAATGGTTGTGTCTCCAGATCATCGGCTATGCAATGAATCAATGGTTTGGTTGATGATCTGGCCTTGTGCATTGCCTCCCGATACCGTCCTGCAAGGATCGGCAATAAATCTATCTCGTGCCTCGCCCGTGCAGCCTCATATCCCACTCTGAGCCGATGTGCTTTGAAGAGGTGGAGAAACGAGGCGATAGGCGTCCCGGGATGTTTGCTCAACCAATCGTCGACAAAGTTTGCTTCCTCCACGGGCCCCTTACTCATACTCTCCCACTCACTTACAAGAGGCACTGAATACGCAAAAGCCTCCGCCTCAGCACGCACCTCTCGTCCGAGAATGGCAACCATTTGTTCTGCCATAACCCTCCTCCTGACAAGCGCTGCCTGTTCGGACGTGGAAGGCGGTTCAAATGCCCAGAGGAAGGAATCCGGCGCAATGGCCGCGAGATAATTCTTAAGGCAAGGCCGACCCTCCTTCGGGCAGTGGGCCGGGTCCAATTCCTTTATCGGCCGCAGACCAATGAAAATAATATCTGAGAGTGTAGGTGGCTGCAGCGGTGTTTCCGCGCAGCAGAGGCACCAGCCGCTGCCCAAAACAGTCACGCAAACTGCGACGCATAGATAAAAAATACGATACATCACCTTTCCTGTATAATTTTATGCACAGTCTTGCATCGCCCAACGACCAAGGCTCAGCGGGCGCTATTAGCGCTCCGCTGGAGCCGCTGGTTCGCATTATTTGATTCTTACGGCTTCCAAGTAGTGGCCAAGATCCCGCGCTCGAACCGCCTTGACCTGTGCTTCGCTGAGGGTTCCGGTCTTCAGGTAACGCTCCCAAAGGTCTGCTGTCAGCCTGTTAGCCTCCTCGGTCACCTCAAACTCCGCAAGCGGAACTGCGATTGTCCAGAAGAAAGCCTGACCGGACAGATTCAGTCCGGGCCGAGCGAGCTCGACTTCCTGTCCGAATGGACATCCGTACATTGAACCCGGGCGAGGCTTCATGGATGCCTGTTCATCTGCAATGCTTGTCTTGCTCATGATGATGTTCTGCCAGGGCTTAAGCGGGATGTCCGCATATACCTGGCTCGGGTCAAACGTGATCCAGACGCCATGGTCGTAGTATTCCAAAATGCGGTGCATCTCAAAGCGGCGGGAGATGGTCGGAAGCGTTGCTATAGATCTGCAGGGGATCTGCCGCGCCCGCATCAGCGCGCAGCCGACGTTTGCATTGGCTGTGCAGATCGTGTTCTGGCCACTTTCCAGAATGCCCGCGGCGTCCAGACTCATGGGCTGCCTACGTCGCTGCATCTTACGAATGAATTCCTGGATGTTGACGGCGTAGTCCCGCGCCGTTCCCGTGGAGGCCAGAGCTTGCCTGCGAGTTCCGCAATTCGTTCGTCATCAGCCTGAGTACACGCAGAAGCCGCGCGGAACGTCTCCGGCACAGTGTGGTTCTGCACGATCATTCGTGCGGCAATCAGGACGACGGACGACCATTCGACCGCGACTTCCTGATCTTTGCTGACATCCAACTGCAGGCTGACGTAGGCGTTGCCATCATTCCGCACCTGAAGTCGGCATGCAGATAACGCAGTCTTCGGCTTCGCATTCAAACAGTAGAAGACGGGAGCCTGGCTGTCGGCGAACTGCGGCAACGGTAACAGCATGTCGTACAACCCAGCTCGCTGAGCCTTCAGGGTTACTCCTCCCATGACCCCGGCAAGACCGGTTCCCTGCATGGTCCGGGGAGGAACTGCGACCTCAACCGCTTTGATTGCCTCCGGGACGCCGGCATCGGCCGACGGACTCATGAGCACCCCTGCCGCCGTGTCCCATCCCGGTCTCTGCTGCCCACAACCTGCGGTCGTCAAGACAAACAGAACTGCCAAGCATGACCCCAGCCATGCGATTCGAGTAATTGGTTTCATTGTTGTTCCTTTCGTTATGCGAACGGATTGGCTCACCGGCGCGGAGCCGAAGGCGAAGCGTCCGGTGGAGACGATTGTTCGCCTATTCTGTCTACGCCAGAAAGTAGATTGGTCTCAACGGGAGCAGGCTTCTATCCTCTTCTTTGAGTTTGTCGTAGAAATCTTGCCACAGTGTTATGAACCTATTCAGGTCGATGAGCTCAACATGGACATGCGAACTTCGAGCCGCGTTTCTTCCATCTGGTGTGAATCCAGCCCTTGAAACAAATATACCCACATCTCCTTCCTTCTGCAGCAGCCCCATAAGTTGCCGTACTTCCTGCACTGTTGCGGGCGATTCGCGATGCTTAATTTGAACTTGAATACGTGGCGATTCGGTGCCAAGAGGATCGCGATATGCAACAATATCCACGCCACCATCCTTTCCTTTGGGCGCGACAAACGGAGTGTAATACCCCATACCACGCAGCAGGGCGGCTACGAGGTCTTGAAACTCGTATGCGTTTTTAGCGACAATGTAATTTTGCAGACCCTCGATTGCTCTTTGTTCTACGTCATCGTAGGACACAACTTGGGTTGTTACCTGTTCCTCAATTTCATGCTCCTGAACCTTGGGGTGTTCCTCGCGCCACTTCTCGTAACCGGTATCTATCTGATCTAACAGTCTCTCTGGTGTAAGTTTAAGTGCCTGCTCTCCCTCGGGGGTCAAATACCATACGCCCTTTTTCTTTACGAGTTGACCAGCCTTGACACATCCAATGCTGTAGAAATGCAGAATTGACTGCCATCGCACGTATCCCGATTTCTCGTACCGCTCACGCGCCCATTCATCCAGCTTGCAATTCTTTTCGACCTTTGCAATCAGGTCACGAACAGGCATTTCTTTGCCGTTATCTCTTAAAATAGACAGCGCCGCGTGAATTACTTTGGCCGCAAGTGCGCGTGAGCGTGATAGGTCTTTTTCGCTTGTCATTGCATCTCCTTCATCTGGCGAACAGATGGGTCACCGGGAGGCGGGCGCCCTTTCCCGCCGATCCGGTGCACCCGATCGTTATGTGCTTCAAATCGTTTTGACAGTGTCTGTCTCTACCCCTTGCCACCATCTCAATTACCTCATGGCAATTCGTTGCATCACTTTCCATACCATGAGGGGCTTTCAAAAATGAAAGTGCGAACGGAGGTCAAAAACGTTTTGGACATCAACTTGTATCGTTCGGATGGCGAGGTACACAATATACTGAAGATCCTCCCTTCATGCCAAACCTGGTAGAACATTGTAGTGACCTTTGTTGTTCTAAATGGCTGTTTATAGGAGTATGTGTAAAGCATCCAAATGGCTTTAGTATTGTTGATGTATGTGGTCCCGGAATCCTTGACTACGATATCAGGAAATCTAACTCTAAGGGCTTCAGCCATGTCGGTGAACATGGCTTTCAATTCGGCAGCCGGAAGATTTTCAAGGGTAGCTTGGGCGGGTATTTGACGGACTTGAATGACTATTGAATCCTCGTACGGACTCTCCGAAACGACCACAGTGCTTGGTGTTTGGCCGTTTCTTTGTTGCCATCCCGTTGGGAAGACTATGCTGAAAGCGTGAGTTTTGTCGCGGTGAAGATTCGAAGAATCTCCCGCATGCGTTGAACAGACGAATATTAAGCACGCGATGAAGCTGATAGAAAGAGCACAAACTTTTCTGCCCATGGTTCCTCCGTAATCAGTCAGCCGAACAAAGACGCTGGGGGTGCACACCAGGCATCCACCTTGGATGACTGTATTTAACCGCCGCCGCCATTGCTTGGATAATCTCCTCTTTGTGCGAATTAGGCCAGTCCGTAGGAGCTTCTTTATGGCCTCCTTTATTGCCAAAGCCGGATTTTCTCGGCGATTGGCTGCACCCATTCGTTATGCATTTCAAATCTATTATGGAAAGTGTTTCCTTTCCATTTTCTGAAGCGCACTTATAATTCCCTTTATCTCGTCTGACAAGCTCCAATCCAGTATTTCCATGCAGAATTTTGCCCACTCGACCCACACGGCTGTGGCAGTGCGGGTGATGGCTGCGATGTCGTTTAGGATGACTCTGGATTCGTAGTGGTCTCTGCTGTAAGAGACCTGTCTTCGGAGCGACCACGCCGATCCGTGTATATACGAACTCATCTGCCTATAAACAAGTTCGTAAAGCCGCTGAAAGGATGGGCCACAGTCCTGTGCTTGCAAAGACATGCTTCTGTTGCACCAATTTGAAAAAGGTCTTTTATGCCCTTTCTTGTCAACAAAAGTGTATGTGTCTTTCAGGCTCTGGTATTTTTCAGATATGCTCTTGTGAAATGCCCTCACCCCTTCAACATGCTTGGGATTCGCAGTGGCGGCCTCCCATTCGAGAAGGGACGAAGATATACTGTAGGCTTCAATGTCTGCATAGCCCCAAAACAGCGCAGACCGTAACTCCGGCTCTAATGAGATGTATTTCAAAGTGATCATGCTTTCGCAAAGCAGCCTCACGTGACTTGATGCTTGATGAATTAACTCGCAACGTAAAAGAATGTATATGGTATTCAAAGTAGAAAGGTCTTTGTTTATTGCGCAAAGTAGAAGCTTCTTGAAAGGAGTATCGGCCACAAATGTTTTCTCTCGGAGCATTGCCTCTCTTTGCGTAATCCCCACGACATCTCCGAATAGGTCCAGCCATTCCCAAACGTCCGGCGGGAAGTCCACCCGTTTTATCGTCTCAGAGATATCAATCCTTGGCATCGTTTATATCAATCCTTTCCGGATACATAACGGTTCGGCTCACCGGAAGCCGGACTTATCGGCGATCCGGTGCAGCCGATTGTTAGAAGACGAGTTTCTATTTCCCTAAATCTACTTTCGGCAGGAATTCTCTCTTCATTCTTCTTCCACCATCTGATATATTGGTGATAGTTATTCCCTTGTCGCTTGTTAACGTCATTTTAGGTTTCAGTGGATCGCGGATATCAACTATTCCTGTGGATACGACCCCCAGTTGATTTCGGCATTTGATGTTGTATAGTCCCTCAATCTGGCTTTGTTTTTCCAATATGGTATAGATAAAGGCAAATGGAACAACCTGTCCGCTTTTCTCGGCAAAAGTCACAATTTCAACCGCTTTCTCAGTGATATAGGCTTTCCCAATGATGCCCATAAATTTTCCATGCTCTTGGAATTCAAATGCTATCGACCCTGAAAGACTTGCTGCAAACCCCGTTGCCGACATGGCACATATAAAAAGGCAAATGAGTATTTTTCTCATATTCTTCTTCTCCTTCTAACACCAGCATAACCGGTGTTTTTCGCAGAGTGTAGAGAGCGCAGCGAACGAAACGGCGCGAAAAACATCCGTGTTAATGCATTTGTTAGTTTTTATGGATTAAACGATGAAGCCATACCCCAATATGTAACTGTTTGAAGACCTATTGACATATGTTCCATGTATAAAGCGCCCTCATCAGAATTCATTATTTTTATATAGCCTGCGCCCCCAGGCTCAATAAAAATATGAAATGCACCACTTATTCTTAAGATCAGTTGTTTATTATTTCTTGATGCCCAAAAGTAATTATCACCATGTTTGATAATCAATAACCGATATTCATTGCTTTGACTTTCAGTCATCTTAGCGTTTGATGAATTTTCGAAAGAAGCTTTATTCTGAATCAAGGGAAGCCCGTTTAGTACAATAGTTTGGTCTTGTGCATAAGATATTTTACCAAACATTAAGACGAATAATGAAAATATGATAATTTTTTTCATGATGAGCCTCTTTTTTCAAACTGAATTTTAGATATCTCCTTGGGTTATTTCGCAAACTAACGTTAAGGCTCACCGGGAGCCGTGTTTATTGGCGATCCGGTGAAGCCGCTGGTTAGCGAAAGCTTTGTCTCCTCCTGTTTAATCCAAATAAATCAACTCCCCGAATTCTATCTATTTTTGTTCAAGAGTCTTCCAAGGTTTCTCTTGTAGTTTTAAGTATCGCCAGTAAATAATTCCTGCAGAGAGAAGGTTTACGACAAGAATGCCTAAACCAATCCATTTCACAAAAATGACATAGAGCCCAAAAGCGAGAAAGAAGAATTTTGTTCCACCGGGGAGATAGAATTGGCCAATCCCTCCGTTCACGAGACATAGAACGATACCTATCCATAGCCGGTTTGGATAATGCTTTCTACAATATAAGACGGCAATGATAGGCCCAAAAAGAATGAGGAATACCACTACAAGAACAATCAATTCTGGAAGTCCAATTCCGAACATATCGCCTCCTTCGGTAAAATCCGTTATGAGACTTGGTCCCAAACAGTCTTCAGCTTCTATTTTCTGTCGCTAACGGTGAAATCAGCCGTGAGAATACGAGTCGGCTGAATTGATTGGTTCGATCAGATCAAAATTCGTTAAAAAAAATGTTTATCCCGTCTTTTGCCTTGTCATAGTAGATAATTTGCACTCCTATGCTTTCTGGTAACATCTGCTTTGATTCATACGTCTGCGGTTTGATACTGACTGGAGAGTCGCCAATATAGCCATCGATCCCCTTTGCTTCTTCTTCAGGATCGGATATCCGGTAGGA
>Ga0208195_1001503_pt1 | contig 25294 bp, 23 predicted proteins | sample AD_UKC077_MetaG_FD_184441 | JGI IMG/M metagenome (GOLD analysis project Ga0208195, IMG submission 184441) | Active sludge microbial communities of municipal wastewater-treating anaerobic digesters from USA - AD_UKC077_MetaG (SPAdes) (version 2) | ecosystem: Engineered > Bioreactor > Anaerobic >...
AAAGTCGAGAAGTCGCCACTTGGACCACTCTCAAACATCCGAAACTCCGTCGGCAGGCTGCATTTCGGACAATTCGCGTGGCAGAGGGAGATCAGTAGTCGCGCGGCTTCCATATTACGGCGAACGACAGAACTGAGCGACAGCCGCCCCGCCGTGATGACGCCCGTGACGACCAACAACCAGAGCGCTTAACCGAAGTCCGCGACTCTCGAACTGCAAAGCGGGGCGGCTGTTCGCTCCAGTGATCTTGTTAGCCCCTCTTTGCATTTCTCTTTCCTCTGAACCACACCAGCAAAACTCCCCCGCCAAGCAGCAGCGCCCACGTCGAAGGTTCGGGCACTGCGCCAGCGAGAATCGGCACGCCGGGGCGGGTCTCGTAGGCCCAGCCAATCACTCGCCCGCCGAAATCCCAGTTTTCAATTTGCAGCCAGCCGTAATGTAGACTCCCGCCGATGTTTAACTCAATCCCAGCGTAAGCGGTCTGGTATACCCACGGGCCAACGCAACCAAACGGCCACGCACAAGCTGACAAGGTCGCACCGCCTGCAGGTCCGCCCCCATCGTCCCATAGGAGACCGGATATGGCTGAATTCCCAGAAATGATTGCCCCTGCAGCGAGCGGCTCGACAAAGCTTCCGATGTCTGGTGGTGGTTCTGGCCGCACCAAGATTCGGCTGGCGTGCAAAGGGATCACCTTTGTCCACATTCCGGGTCTTGAGATACCGTCGAAAGCGAAGTCCGCTTGGCCATCGTTGTCAACATCAAGCGGTAGCCAAGCGAATGCGTATGAAGGCGGTGGCGCTGGCTGGACGTAAACAATTGTGCCCTGGCTGTGGGCGGCGCCGGCGAAAGCCAGCACCGACCCAAGCAGGGAGAGACCGCTGATGATTCGTGGGCAGATTCTCATGGCACCTCGATCACCCGGAAGAACCGGTGCGGTTGCTGGGCGTCATGCGGCAGCGTCACGCTCACGTTCGTCCGCGCCGCGTTGACCACCCCGCCAATGTCCGTCCAGCCCGGCCCCTCCACGTTGTTGCGATACTGCACCTGGTAGTTCTGCCCCACCACCGCGTCCCAACTCATCATCAGCGTGTTCGTCCCCGTCACGGCAAAGTCTGTGATTCGCAGCGCCGGCTTGGGTTGCGGGATTGTGCCGCTTAACACAATCGAATCCCACTGCGGCAGCCCGCTCCACAGGTTGGTCCCTTTGTGAGTGATGCGCACGGTGTAAACCCCGTTGGCCACCGCATTCGTGATGACCACCTGTTCCACGTTGTCCCGGTTGTTGTCGGCCCGCGTGGCCGCGTTGGTTCGCGTCACCGGGTCAAGCACCCAGGGAAAGTTGGTCGCCCCGGACGGACTGATGACCCGCAAATCCAGATCGTTCACCAGCTTCAGTGCTGGCGAATCCACCGTGAACACGCTCTCGGCAGCTCCGGGAGCGTCCGTCCAGGCGTGTGTGATCCGCAACTCGTTCGTGCCGCCAGCGGCTACGACAGGTAACTCGATGATGCCGCCCGGCTCCAGTCGAACCTCCTTGAGGAACGCCTTCCAGCCGTTGGTCGCGCTCTGGCCCAGCAGCAAGGCTGCCCGACGTGTGTTCATCAATCCCCAGCCAAACCGGTAATCCGGCCCCGGATGCGGCCCGGCTTCATCGGCGGTGTGGATGACCAGCGCCTTCCACGTCGAGGCCCGCAGCGGAGGTGCTTCAGGGTGCAGTTGCTCGTATCGCTGGCGAAGGAGATTGATTGAACCGGTGACGCTCGGCGCAGCGAAACTCGTCCCTGAGCGGACGTTTACGTCGTTGTCCGCGTCCGAGTCGGTCGTGATCAACTGCACGCCGTCAGCCACGACGTCGGGCTTGATTCGTCCGTCATCCGTTGGCCCGCAACTGCTGAACGTGCGGCCCGCATCGTCCTGCCCGAGCACAACCTGGTTGGCATTGGTGTAGCCCCCGGGAATGGGAAAGACCGCCCCAACGGTCAAAATGTTCTTGGCGGTTCCCTCGGGTGAAACGGTGTCAAAACCGCCTGCATCGCCGTCCAATTGCCGCACAACATTGGTGACCAAGTTGGTCACAATGAACTGACCTTGGAGAGCAAACGCGATATGCGGCACCGGCTGATTCGTCGGCCCCTCGTTCTGGTCATTGCCCGCCGCCCACACCGTCAGGTAAAACGGGTTGTCGTAGGTGATGCTGTCAAACTCCCGCGTCACCGAATTGTATTGCCCAAACTTCGGGTCTTGGTTCGGGTCTATGAAGGGGAATCCCCACCAGCGCCACAGGTTCGTGCTCAACTGCTGCCATCCGCTCAACGAACCGTATGAGTGGTTGGACAATTCGATGGCATTCGTAACCACTGCGCCGCGCATTTCGGTGGCGTCATTGTTAAACCCCCACGAACCCAGCGGCGCCTGATACGCCATGCCGCGCATGGCGTTGGAAATCAGATACCAGTTGCCGCCAGAGAAGACCCACACGGGCAGAAGCCCCGACGCCGCCAGCGTGCCCGCCACCCCCGTGGCGTGGAAGTTGAGGTTCGTCTCGCCGTCCATCCGCGTCACCCGGTTGGTGAACTCCAGGTGCGTGGTGCGCACCGCGCCCTCATCCCACATGCCAAAGAACGTGTTCGTGCCCGTGAGATTCAAGCCCGTGTCCCCGCCGGGCCGCACCCGGTCGGTGGAAATCGTGCGCGCCGCGTTGAGATTGAACGTGCCCTTGTAAACTGGCAAACCGTCCAACACCGCCTCCAAGTAGGCGGCGCGGCCATCCTCCAGCGGAACTTTAAGCGGATTCCCCGTCTCCTTGGCCCACTGCTCCGCTTCCTTGCGCCGTGCTTCCGCCTCTGCCTGCTTCTCGGCCAACGTCTCTGCCACCAATAGCCGGTGGCCTTCCACGATGCCCCACGCGGTGGCGGGCGAACCATCGCGGAAGCTCAACGGCTCATGCAACGTGGGCAGGAACCGCTGCCGTGTTCGTTCCCACAGTTCCGCCTGCGCTTTGGCGGCCGCCTCTTGCGCGGCCTTGGCAAGCACCGGGTCAGCCGCAATGGCGGCGGCATGTGCCGCCGCCTCCGCGAGCCGTTTGCGGGCCTCGGCCTGCTCCGGCGTGTCGGGAATGCCCGTGTCGTCAAAGACGAAAATGCCCGGCGCGATTTCGACGACCTCAAGGTCGGGAAACGGATTGAACGGCCAAGGCGGACTCCACTCGAAATCCTTGGCCGAATAATACGTGCCGGGAATGGGCGGCTTGTCCTGTTGTTGTGCGAAGCTCGCGCTGGCCAGGGCCAGCGCCGTCACTGCGATTGCGATTCCTTTCGTGGTTCTGGTCTTGGTTTTCATGGTGGCGGTTCGGTTTGCTGTGCGTGTTCTATTCGTCCGCGACGTCACGGGCGAACGTCCAAGCTCAGCGACCGCCGGGACAGCGGTGGTGACGCGCAAAGGCGACGTGGAATTACCTGAATCGTGGAACGGACTGCGCCCACGGCGGTTCGCTGCAGCGCATGGTTAGGCGGCATTGGTAACTCCTCTCTGTGAACGTCGCAAGACGAGAAGTGCCGGAAGCACGAACACACCTGCGATGAACGCGAACCAAACAGTGTAAACAAACCACTCGGGAGCGCGGTAGTAATCGCGCAACACGCCGTCGAGCGAATTGGACTCGGGGTGAATAAACGGCGGCATCCAAGAGATGAGGAATGGTGGCGCGTCATCCCAGCAATGGTAAAGCGTCGTAGGTGCGATGAAAAGCCAGGCGGTGGCGAAAAGGAGAAACGAGACGGGCAAGCCCGCGACGTAAACAAGAATGCGCTTGGTAGTGCTCATGCGCGTGATGCCGCCTAACAGTAGTAATGGGACAAAGTTACCCGGCAAAAGACAAAGTTGTTTTTACCGTTCATCTTGACCAAAGCATAATTGCATCGGGGCCTAAAGCAAGCCTTCATTTCAGGGGCTTCCGGCGTGCCAAGGTCACTCAGAGCACCTCAGGAGGCCACCACTTTCAGCTTGCCCGATTGGCCGGACCAAAGACAAAGTCAGCTTGTCCTTTTACTGATGGCCACGCAGCCAGCATCATCGGCGTCGTCTCCCGCCCGGGCGGTGTGGTTTCCGCGTTGGGCGGAGGTCTTGGCGCAGGAGGGTCTGGCCATCGAGACGCGGGAACGCTATCGCGTGGCTCTGCTCCAGTATCTGCGGTTTTGCAAGGAGTCCCGGCAGCGGGCCACGGTGGCCTCGGCGCGGCAGTTCATGCAGGAACAGGAAGCCGCACGCCGCTTGGACGCGGCGGGCCTGGCCGAAGGGAAGGCGGCGTTGAACTGGTTTTTTCGCGCGGCGAAGCAACAGATCAGGTCCGCCACCACCCAGGTTGCGCCGCCACCCGCCGAGGGCGAATTGGCGATGACGGGTTTGCCCACGCTCGGAGCGGCTGACCTGGGGCGGACGGATTGGGAACGGCGTTTGATTCGGGAGTTGCGTGGGCGGCATTATCGGTGGCGCACGGAGGAGACGTATCGCGGTTGGGCGTGGCGGTTTGTCCGGTGGTTGGGAGGGCGTGGCCTCACCTTGGAGCAGGCGGCGGAGACGGAGGTCCGGGAGTTTCTTTCAGAACTGGCCACGCGGCAGCGGGCTTCCGCCTCGGGGCAAAAGCAGGCGTTGAACGCACTGGTGTTTTTCTTGCGCGATGCGTTGGGGCGCACGTTGGGTGCCTTTGGCGAATTCCAACGCGCGCGCCGGGTGACGCGCGTGCCGGTGGTGCTCACACGGGAGGAATGCCGACGCTTGTTCGCGGCGCTGGAAGGCGTGCCACGGCTGATGGCGGAGTTGATGTATGGTAGCGGACTACGCTTAACCGAATTGCTCGGCTTGCGGATCAAAGACGTGGACCTGGAGCGGGGGCAACTGGTGGTGCGCGCCGGGAAAGGCGACCAGGACCGCGTGACGGTGCTGCCGGAATCGTTGACCGAACGATTGCGGGCGCATCGGGACCGGCTGCGGGGATTGCACACCGAAGATCGGGCGGCGAACGCGCCGGGCGTCTGGCTGCCCGAAGGGTTGGAGCGGAAGTATCCGAAGGCCGGCGAGTCCTGGGAATGGCAATGGTTCTTCCCCTCGCGCCAACTCATGAAGGACCCGCGCAGCGGCCTTCGCCGTCGTCATCATGTGTTGGATGCCACCTTTCAGCAGACGATTCGCCAAGCGGCCCGCAAAGCGAAACTGGACAAACGCGTGACGCCGCACGTGCTGCGGCACAGTTTCGCCACGCATTTACTGGAGAGCGGCACCGACATCCGCACCGTTCAAGACCTCCTTGGCCACAAAGATGTGAGCACGACGCAAATCTACACGCATGTCATGCAGAAACCGGGATTAGGAGTGAAGAGTCCGTTGGATGGGTGAGGAGATTGAGGTTGCACGGGGATAATGAGACTGCGCCACTCACGCAGGCGGCTTGCGGCGCACGGCGATGGTTTCCGCAAACAGACCGAGGACGTGCGTGCGCGACAGCGCCCCGACAAGGCGCATGCCTTTCAAAGTGCTGACCACCGGGATGTTTTGTTGCTGGCAGGACCGGCGACCCGATGACGGGGCGCGGTATGAGGCGGCGCGGCGCCAAGCGGGCAGCCCGGTGGTGGCGTTGTTCGACCGCGTGGACCTGGGCAAAAGCCCTTGCAAACACCCCGCGAAAAAATCCTAAAAAAGTCCTTGCCGGATTACCTCAGAGGTGAGCTCCGGCCCTGGTCAGCGCGGTTCTCAACTGGCAACCGCTTGACCTCGCCCAATGCCACCGCTGCTACTTACCAAAACTCCTCCATCGAGGACCCGATGTTCCCAGCTTTCCCTCAAGCGGCAGCGCAAAGTTAGCCCGGTGTCCCATTTGTCTCTCGGATGGCGGCTCCGGTTCTCCCCCGCGAACAGCAGAATAATCCCGCTTGGAAACTCAGTGGCGAAAATGGCGGGTGCCGGTAAACGCCATGGCCATGTTGCGGGCGTCGGCGGCGGCAATGACTTCGGCATCCCGCACCGAACCGCCGGGTTGGATGGCTGCCGTCGCCCCGGCTTCGGCGGCCGCGATCAAGCCGTCCGGGAAAGGGAAAAACGCATCGCTGCACACCACACTCCCGGTCAGCGATAATTTGGCTTCGCCGGCTTTCCACACCGCAATTCGGCTGGAGTCCACCCGGCTCATTTGTCCTGCCCCAATGCCCAATGTCCGATCCGCCGCGCAATAAAGGATCGCGTTCGATTTCAGATGCTTCACGATGCGCCAGCCGAACTGCATCGCCTGCAATTCTGTTTCCGTGGGTTGCCGTTGCGTGACGATCTTTAACTCGGCGGGCGTCGTCACTTTCAAGTCCCGCTGTTGCATCAGGAAAGAGTCCGCGCCCACGCTGCGCACGTCCCACGGTTGGGCGGCCGACAGCGGTCGCAGCGCCTTGAGCAGCCGCAGATTTTTTTTCTTTTGCAGCAATGCCAGCGCGTCAGGGGTGAAATCCGGCGCCACAATGACTTCGCTGAAAATTTCAGCGATGGCCGCCGCACAATCGGCATCCAACGGGCGGTTGACCGCAATAATGCCGCCGAACGGCGCCTGCCGATCCGTGGCCAACGCCTTGTCCCAAGCCGCGCGCAGCGTTGTGCCCTGGCCCACTCCGCAAGGGTTCGTGTGTTTGAGAATCGCCAGCGTGGGAGGCGCGCCTTCGAATTCCCCGATCAACGCCGCGGCTGCGGTCAGGTCCAGGATGTTGTTGTAGGACAGTTCCTTGCCGTGCAGTTGCTGGAAGTATTCGCCAAATTTTCCGTATAGTGCGGCGGCTTGATGGGGATTTTCCCCGTATCGCAATGATTGCGCCAGCGGCGCCGCCACGGTCAACGTTTGCGGCAGGCCGGGGTCGCTCGCTTCCTTCTGGAACACCCGCTCCAAGTGCGCGGTGATGGCAGCGTCGTAAGCTGCCGTGCGGGTAAAAACCTTCACCGCCAACCGCCGGCGCAAGGCCAAAGTGGTCTGGCCGGTGGCTTGGATTTGTTCGGCCACGGTTTCGTAATCGGCCGGATCCACGATCACGGTGACGCTCTCATGATTTTTCGCCGCACTGCGGAGCATGGAGGGGCCGCCGATGTCAATGTTCTCGATGGCTTCCGCCAGGCTGACGTTGGGTTTGGCCGTTGCCGTCTCAAACGGATAAAGATTCACCACCACCAGATCAATCGGCGCGATGTCATGCTGACGCACAGCGGCTTCGTGTTCCGCCTTGCCGCGCAGGTAGAGCAATCCGCCGTGGACCTTGGGGTGCAGGGTTTTGACCCGGCCATCCAACATTTCGGGAAAGCCGGTGTGTTCACTGAGGTCTTTGACGGTCAGCCCGGCTTCGCGAAGGACTTTGGCCGTGCCGCCGGTGGACAGCAGTTCCACCCCCGCCGCCGCCAGCGTTTGAGCGAAGGCCACCAGCCCGGTTTTGTCGGAAACCGAAAGTAGAGCGCGCGAAATTTTGTTCATTTTTAGTCTTCCGGGCCGTGGGGAGCCCGGGTTTGAAGGATTAAACATTCTCAAGGCCAGCCAGGGACATTGCCGTTCCCGCTGGTTCTCGCGGATCATCTGGCCATCCTGCCAACCATCCCGTTGTGCGGGATTAAGCCATAGGCGTGGAGGTTATGTCAATCTACGCATCGGCATCGGATGCGGCGCTTTGAATGAATCCCATTCAACCCCGCAGGTGCTTGGTGGGAGAAAGCAAACCACGCAAGAAGTCCGTCTCCCTCAATCTCAAACTTGTTTCCGGTCGGGAATTTCTCGCGTCCGCTTGTCAAGCGGTGCGGTCCGCGCGGGCAAACAGCTTCTTGACGGCGAGGATGGCCGAAGCGAACTGGCCTACGCGCCCGATCCAACCGATGGGGGCGCGGCGCCGTCCGAGAGTGTTCACAATGACCATGCCCGCGCCCAAACCCAGCGCAGCGGTCCACAGGGGATGACGTCGCGCGGTTTGGGTTGCTTCGCCAACCCAGCGCTGGGGGGCGCGCAGATGCTGCCATTGGGCGGCGAGCAACAATCGGTTGACCTCGCTGTGCAACACGAGGAGTTCCTTCTGCACGCGCAACTGATCTAGTCCAGATTTTTGAAACATGCGCAATCCTTCTTTAGTTGGTCGAGCGTGGCGGAGAACGCGCGCCAGTGTTGGAGGCGGTTTCGGAGCGACCACAATGCGCCGATGGCCCCGGCGGCGTAGCCCAGCGTCAATAGCACCAGAATCAAGACCCGGTGTTCCTCCCAGAAAATCACCACCAAGGTCAACGTCAGCAGCACCAGCGTCATGGCCGCGCACAACACAGCCACGACCACCCGGAGAAGCACCGCTAACAGCCGCAGCCGTTCCTCTTTCAGTTCCAAGAGGAACAGCTCAAGGCGGTTGGTGGCCACTTCTCCGAGAGTCCGGAGCATCCGGCGGGCTGTGGCCACGAATCCGTCTTCCGCCGGTGGGGTGATGTGCATGGGTTAACGCCGTCCTACCAAGACGCCGATCAACAGGCCGACCCCGAAGGCGACACCTATGGATTCGTAAGGGTGTTCGCGGATGGTTTGATCGGCGATTTTGGCGCCGGCAATGGCTTTTTCCTCGAGCTGGTTGCAGGTGGTTTTGGCCGATTCCAAGGCGGAGGCGAGTTTTTTCCGCAGTTCAGCCATTTTTTCGCCGGTTTGCCCGGCGGTGGCTTGGAGCATGGCTTCTGCGTCGTGCGAAAGGACCTTCAGGTCCGCCACCAGTTTTTCCATATTGGCTTCATTCGTCATACACTGTTCCTTTCTTTTGCGGGTTCTCTGAAAATTGACCTGATGGGTCGCAAACGGCTGCGACCGGCACGGAAACTTATACTCAATTGGACTGCGATGCAGGCATAAAATTCACGCGGGCCGGCAAATGACGCCTCAATTTGCCTATTTTTGGCGGAAAAACGGGCAGGAATCCGGGACCGGGTCGGGCTGGGCTGGAAATGACGGAGGGCCAGGATTGCTCCCGGCCCTCAGTGGTGATGAGGTTTGGACGCCGTCACCCCGGCGCTCAGAAGGGTGGTGCGGCCAACTATGGGGGTCGCTGTTCGAACCGCACCACTAGCAAAACCTCTATACCAACCCTAAACGAACAGCGAAATCTTCGCTACACCCAACACTAGAATAGATGGTTTACGCACTCAATTTGTTCAAAAAATTTTTCACGAGGCTTCAATCGTCCCCAACTCCCTTTGGATGAAACGGTTGAAACCCGGCAAAACCCCATGAAATACGCCCGCAAACGCCACCCACAGTGACTTTTTTAATCCGTTCGGCACCGTCGGACTGTCTCTTTGGGCGGGTTTTTAGCCATTTGTTGTCTCTGGCGCAGATTTCGCAACGCGGCTTTCGCGTAAGCCGTCCACCCCTAAAAACCGACGGGCCGAGGTCAGCTTGCGCCCGCCCCAGCCCGTCGTGAATTAGACGTCAGGAATCGTTTAATTTTCTTCCGGAATCCGCATGCCGTAGAACGAGCGATAGACGAAGATCAACGCCACGGCCAGGAAGAACAGGCCAATGCCCGTTTTGACGGGCTGATTGGGCATGGTGACGGCGATTTCCACCGCCAGCAGTCCAAACAAGGTGGTGAACTTGATCACCGGATTCAGCGAAACCGACGAGGTGTCTTTGAAGGGATCGCCCACCGTGTCGCCCACGACGGTCGCGGCGTGCAGGTCCGTACCCTTCTGGCGCATGTCCACTTCCACAATTTTCTTGGCGTTATCCCACGCGCCGCCGGCGTTGGCCATGAAAATGGCCTGGAACAGCCCAAAGAAGGCGATGGCCACCAAGTAACCAATGAAGAAGTGCGGATCAAAGAACGGCAGTGCCAGCGCCAGACAGAAGATCACGATGAAGATGTTCCACATGCCTTTCTGCGCATACACCGTGCAAATGCGGACAACCTCCTTGCTGTCGGCCACGGACGCCTTGGTTGCGTCCAGCCGGATGTTTTCCTTGATGTAAACCACCGCGCGGTAGGCCCCGGTCACGACGGCCTGGGTGGACGCACCCGTGAACCAGTAAATCACCGCGCCGCCCATCAGGAGTCCCAGCAGCAAGTGCGGATTCAACACACTCAACGCACTCATCACGTATTGGGCACCGGCGGTGAGTTGTTCGGTGGTGGGCAGGATGTTCCGGGCCAGTTCGAATTGATCGGCCACCCGCACTCCGATCAGCATCATGATGATGCCGAAAATCATCGTGGTGGCACCGACCACCGCCGTCCCGATGAGCACCGGTTTGGCGGTCGCTTTGAAGGTGTTGCCCGCGCCATCCCCCTTTTCGAGTTGATACTTGGCGTTCTCGAAATCGGGGACGAAACCAAAGTCTTTCTGGATCTCCTCTTTCACCCCTTTGTGGGCCTCGATTTGGCTGAGTTCATAGACCGATTGCGCATTGTCCGTCACCGGTCCGTAGCTGTCCACGGCGATGGTCACCGGCCCCATGCTCAGGAAGCCGAAGGCCACCAAGCCGAAGGCGAAGATCGGCGAGGCGAATGTAAAGTGCGCCGGCATGATGGCCAGCAACGCCTCGTTTTGTGAGAAATAGTAGGCAATGAACATGAGGAGCAGGATCACCAGTCCCATCCAAAAGGCGGAAAAATTGCCAGCCACGAAGCCCGACAAGATGTTCAACGACGCGCCACCGTGCTGGGAGCAGTTGGTCACTTCCTTGACGTGCCGGGAGGTTGTGCTCACGAAAATCTTGGTGAACTCGGGGATCAGCGCGCCGGCCACCGTTCCGCAACTGATGATGACCGAAAGCACCCACCAGAGGCGGGGATCAAAGCCCGGTTGCTTGGCCAGCAGGAAGTAACTGGCGAGGAAGGTCAGGCCGATGGACACCGCCGAGGTGATCCAAACCAAGTGCGTCAACGGCGCTTCGAAATCGAAATCCTTCTGGCTGCCGTATTTCGCCTTGCTGATCACTTCATTAAAGAAATAGGACACCAGGGAGGTAACGATCATCAGCGAGCGCATGACGAACAACCAAATGATCAAAGTGGCGCAGGCCGTCGGCTCGGTGGCCAGGGCCAGCGCGAGGAATACCACCAACGCCACCCCCGTCACGCCGTAGGTTTCAAAGCCGTCCGCGGTCGGTCCGACCGAATCGCCGGCGTTGTCGCCAGTGCAGTCCGCAATCACGCCCGGATTCTTCGGGTCGTCCTCGGGCAGCTTGAACACGATTTTCATCAAGTCCGAGCCAATGTCGGCGATCTTGGTGAAAATACCGCCGCAAATCCGGAGCGCGCTCGCCCCGAGCGATTCCCCAATGGCAAATCCGATGAAGCAGGGGCCGACCAGTTCCAGCGGCAAAAAGACCAGAATGCAAATCATGAAGAACAACTCCACGCAGACGAGCAGCAGTCCGACACTCATCCCGGAGCGCAACGGGATGCCGAGCGTGGCCAGCGGGTTGCCCCGGAGCGCGGAGAACGAGGCGCGCGAATTGGCGACCGTGTTGATGCGGATGCCAAACCAGGCCACGGTGTAGCTGCCGAGAATGCCCAAGATGGAAGCCAGCAAAATCACGATCACCCGAAAGGCCACGGCGCCGCCGCTCAACGGCACGCCGGCGGCATCCTCGTGATGGGTCAGGAAGCCGAAGTAATACACCATGCAGGCGCCGATCAAAACCCACAGAATGGCGAGAAATTTGCCTTGCTGGATGAGATAGGTTTTGCAGGTCTCCCAAATAATGCTCGACACATCGCGCATCGTTTTGTGAACCGGCAGGGCCTTGGTCTGCAGGTATTGAATCATGCCGAAGGCCGCCCCAATCAGGCAGATGATCAATCCCCCGTACAGCAGGTGAACCCCGTTGAAGCCGCCCAAGCCCTCAAATTGGATGGCTTTCAGATTGGGAATCATGATGTTTGCTTCGCTGGCAAGGGCGGCCAGCGAACCAGTAAGCAGGGTTGCCAGGACGGCGCCCCCGACGCGCAAAGAGTTGTGTTTTCTCATAGAAATAATTCCGGCCAGCGTGCCGTCCGAACACCGCCTTGCCAACACTTTTTTTGCGCGGGACTAACCGAATCTTGTCTGATCCGGACGACGACAGCCACGAAATCGCCGTTTTCTCTCTCGTCTCAGGGAGGTTCTGCTGCTGGTCGAGTCCGGGCGCCTGCGGCTTGGGAAGAGAAGGGCAGGCGGATCGCGGACATCGGCACGACAGGAATGAGGCTTATCGCAGGGCCGAAAAATGGAAAGCTCAAGGCGACATTCTGGCACAGTGCTGGGAGAAGAATCCGATTGGGTGCATGTGCAGGAAAGGTTGTTGGCCCGACAAAAAACAAACCGGGCAGGACATGAAATCCTGCCCGGCGTTGAATGGGGAATGCGCGTATTCCCGTGACGGCTTACCGCCAGGAGCCTTCCTGTTGCCGCGCGTCGTCGGCGGCGTCAAAGGCGTGCTGCAACGCGACGAGGTCTTCGCCGGGTTTGAGTTGATCGAGCAATTTCTGTTCTTCCTTGAGCTGCTCGTCGCTGTAGGTCGCCGCCTTGATCGAGAGGCCGATGCGCCGGTCGCTTTTGTCAATCTTGACCACACGCGCCGTCACTTCCTGCCCGACCTTGAGCACATTCTTGATCTTGTCCACCCGCTCCTCGCTCACTTGGGAGATGTGGACCAGCCCGTCAATGTCGTTTTGCAGGCCGATGAACGCACCAAAGCTGGCGAGTTTGGTGACGTGGCCGGTGACTAGATCGCCGACCTTGTAGAATTCATCAATGCGATCCCACGGATCGTCGCCCAACTGCTTGACGCCGAGCGCAATGCGCTGATTGGGTTTGTCCACCTCCAGCACGACAGCTTCCACTTCATCGCCCTTCTTGAGCACTTCGGACGGGTGGTTGATCTTGCGCGTCCAAGACAGATCCGAGACGTGCACCATGCCGTCAATGCCTTCCTCCAGTTCGATGAACGCGCCGTAACTGGTGAGATTGCGCACCTTGCCCTTGATGTGGGTGCCCACCGGATAGCGGGCGTCCACCGTATCCCACGGATTGGATTCCAACTGTCGGATGCCGAGGGAGATTTTCTGTTCGTCCCGATTGATGCCCAGCACGATGGACTCGACTTCCTGGCCTTGCTGAAGGACATCGGACGGTTTGGCAATCCGCTTGGTCCACGAGAGTTCCGTGACGTGAACGAGACCTTCAACGCCCGGTTCCAACTCGATGAACGCGCCGTAGGGCATGAGATTGACCACTTTGCCTTTGACCCGTTGGCCAACCGGGTATTTGCTTTCGATTTGATCCCAGGGATTGGCCATCTTCTGCTTGAGCCCGAGGCTCACGCGTTCCTTCTCGCGGTTGATGTCGAGCACGACGACGTCCAAGTCCTGGCCGACCTTCAACATCTCGGAGGGGTGCCCAATCCGTCCCCAGCTCATGTCGGTGATGTGCAACAGACCGTCAATGCCGTTGAGGTCAATGAACGCCCCGAAGTCGGTGAGGTTCTTGACCGTGCCCTTGCGGATGTCGCCCGGAATCATTTCGGCCAGCAATTTGGCGCGGCGCTCGGCGCGTTCCTGTTCGATGAGTTCACGGCGCGAGAGCACGATGTTCTGCCGCTCCTGATTGATTTTGACGACCTTGAACTCGTAAATGTTGCCCACGTATTGGGCGAGATTCTTGGAGACGGTCACGTCCACCTGGGACGCGGGCAGGAAAGCTTCCACCCCGACGTTGACCAGCAGGCCGCCCTTGACCACGGCCTTGACCTTGCCCTGAATGCGCCCGCCTTCGTTGCAGATGGAGAGGATCTTGTCCCAGTTCTTTTTGAACTCCGCTTTCTCGTGGGAGAGGATCACCATGCCATCCTTGTCTTCGAGCTTTTCAATGAGGACATCCACCTGCCCGCCGACTTGCACGGCGTCAATATCCATGAACTCGTTGACGGGGATGGCCCCCTCGCTTTTATAGCCGATATCCACCAACACTTCCTTGGGGCGGATTTCGATGACGGTACCGGGAACAATTTCGCCAACGGCAAAGCGCACGGGGCTTTGCTTCATGGCATCTTCCATGGTGAGCATAACAATATGGTATTCTGACGGAGGAGCTTGAGGAGGCGCACTAGGCGCGACCGAAGGCTCCATTGCCTAACGAACCAGTCGTTGCGGTGGCAACGGAGGTTGAATGTTAGGTTGTTCGTTAACGTTTCGTTTCTCAGCCTTGATGAACGTCCGCACACACGGCGTTCAGGCGGGGGATAAAATAAGCTTGATCCCTCCAGTTGCAAGCCCAAAAAACAGCAAAAAACAGCGGGGTGCTCTGGGGTTGGGCCAACACAAAAACCGAGTGGGGACGAAACTCACGCGGTGCGGGGGGGATGGGCCGTTTTCCGAGCTCTGGCTGACAAAGCAGTGCCCGGGGAACGGGGCGGCGTATTTCGAGATGGGCCGTCTCAAAAGAAAGCGCAGGCCGCGCTTCACGCTCAGGCCTGCGCCCAGAAAAAGATGGCATCCCACCCGGGGGCGGGAAACGCCACTTACTTCATCAATAACATCTGGCGCGCCCGCTTGATGGCGCGGTTGAGCCGGCGCTGATAATGCGCGGGCAGCCCGGTGTATTTCCGGGGGAGAATCCGTCCCTGGTCGGTCACAAACTGCCGGAGCAGATTGGTGTTTTTGAAATCCAAGGCGTCCGCCGTGAAATCCACTTTCGGTTTCGGCCGGGGCGGCCGCCGCTCACGGGTGGCCGGACGACCGCGACGGGAACGTTTGTCGGAACTGAGATTGGTTTTGCGTGGCATGGTAACAGTTACTTGACTTCCTTGTGGAGCGTATGCCGGCGGAGGTGGGGGTTGTATTTGCGCAACTCCAGTTTCTCCGGCTGATTCTTTTTATTGCGCGTCGTCATATAGCGGGAGGGGGCTTTGCCCTCTTTGCGCGCCTCACTGCATTCCAAGGTGATGATTTCTCGCGGCATGATTATTCCTTTTCTTTCTGTTTCTCTTCGCCTTCGTCCTCTTCAGGCTCGGCTTCGACGAGCGCCAGGCTGTCCACCGTGCCGAGGGTGCCCAAGCGGCGCTGGCGCATGGCGCCCTCGCGTTCCAACTGGGCTTGTGCCTGCACAGTGAACCGCGCCCAGGGAATGGCCTCGAGCCGGGCCTTGGGAATGGGCTTGCCGGTCAATTCGCAAACCCCGTAGGTCCGCCGATGAATGCGCTTTAACGCCTCGTCAATCTCGTAAATGGCATCTTGATCCGAGGACAACAGGCTCAGCGCGAAATCGCGGTCGAAATTATCCGTTCCCGAATCCGCCATGTGCAGGCTGTATCCGGGCATTTCCTGTGCCGATTCCTTGGCCAGGCCGCTCATCTGCCGGAGCAGTTGCTCGCGCAATTCGACCAGGCGCCGGTGGTATTTGACCCATTCCGGCTTCACCTTGAAATCGGTTTCGGGCGCCGCTTTGGCGGTGACCGGCCGGCCAAGGATGGCGGCCGCCGTCGCGGTCGCGTGTGGCCGCGCTTTGGCGGCGGCCTTCTTTTTAGTTTGTTTTTTCTTTGCTGTCACAGTGCCAACGAAAGCTGGTTATCCACCCGCCCTCGGAGAGGACGGCTCAAAAAGATCGTAATCCATCCTTTTGAGGGTGGAGGAATGTAACAAAGGAAAACTGTTACGCCACAAAAATCGCAAAAAATTTAACCACCCCCAAACCGGGAATCCGCCGTCGCCCCGAGCCGGGCGCCGCTGGAGATTGGATTTAATCCGCGGTTTTCCGGCGTGGTCGGCGGGGCGTGGCGCCGGCGCGATCGCAACATTCGGCCAACCAAGCAAGATAACGCTCATTGCCGCCGGTCAAAGGCAAGACTAGGAATTCCGGGGTGTCGTAGGGGTGTTCCCGCAAGATCAATTGTTCCAGTTGGTCCAGACATTTTCCGGTGGTTTTCAGCAGCAAAAGGACTTCGGCGCTGCGTTCTAGTTTGCCTTGCCACCGGTAATGCGACTCCAAGCCCGGCACGAGATTCGCGCACGCGATTAGCCCGGCGTCTAACGCGGCTTGGGCCAGTCGCCGCGCCGTTTTCAGATCCGGGGCCGTCACTAGGATGAGGGCAAATACCTTGGTCTTTTTCATTGTGCGAAATGATGTTTAGTGTTCACGGTTCAAAAAATTGTGGCGGCCACTCAGCGTGGCGTCACGCGGGGCCAGGCCAGCGGGACGCCGTCCCGCACCAGCAGGTTTTGGAAATCGTTGAGTAACGCCGGCGTGTTGCGCACTTGACGGGGCAGGCATTTCTTCGTTTGACAAAAACGCACCAGCGCGCCCACCGCCTCGCCGAGGTTCCATTCCACCGGATGCAACCGGTAACAGCCGTTCGTGATATGGGTCACGCCAAGGTTTTTGCAAACTGGCAGCAGATTTTCGACCCGCTGCGGCAACAACGCGCCCAACGGGATTTGGTAGGGCAGGGAACTGATGTCAATCGAGTTGTCGCCTCCGGTGCTGGGATGCAGATCAATCCGGTAACTCCCGATCCCGATCGAGTCCGGAAACGCCGTCGCCTTGACTTCGTCGCGGGAGGCGCCGGTTTCCTGCATGCGGTACTCCGTGGATACGTGTTGTTCCACCACGGTGAATTCGGCCCGAATCCGCCGGCTCTCGCGAATGTAAGGATACTTCGCCAAACCATCCTCTGTGCCGAGGAGATCCGGGCGCAGCCGCAACCCCTTCCAGCCGGTGCCGCCATCCGGTCGCGGCGCCTCGGTTTGCAGCCAGTAGAGCAACGAGAGACTCAGTTGTTTGGCGCGCGCGAGATGTCGGGTCGCCTCTGCCTCCGTCACCTCGCAAAGATTGCCGAGCCAATAATCATTCTGCGGCCAGTTTACCAGCGAGATGTCGCCCGGATACGTGCCGGGAACAAACAACGACTTGTCCGCCAGGCGCCGATACGACCACAATCCCGAGCCCGCCTCCGGATCGGTGTCCAGCTTGCGCGGTTGGTGGGTGGCCGCGTCCGCATATTCCCAGGCGAGCAATTTGCCCGGCCACGGGGGGTGAAGATCCGGGACGTAATCACGCCAGAAATCGTATTCGCGCGGTTTCTCGATCACGTGGTCCTCGCCCGGCACATAATCCATCGCGAAACAGCAGGTGAAACCCTGCATGTTGAGCGGCTGCGCCTCGGGTTTGGCGTGCGGTTCGCCGGTGTCTTTCCGGGCCTCCGCGCCGGTGACGTATTCCGTCCGGGTCAGCGGGAGTAAATCTCCCAGTTCGGTCGCGTCCGCGAAATAAGGCGCACGCAGTATCAATTCGTTGCCCGATTCCAGACTGCGAACCTGAACCGCTTCCACGCGGTCGCCGTGGGTCGTTGCCGCCACCGCTTGGTGACGCAACAGCGTCAACACCCGTTGACCCGCGAGGTAAGGCGCGAGCAATTCATGGAGCACCGCCAGCGTCACCCGCGGCTCGTGGCACAGACGCGATACCCAGGCATTGCCGGGATTCAGATGCGGATTGGCCCGGGCGGCAGGAGTAAGTGGATAATTGCGCCGGTAATACTCCCGGATGCGGTAGCGCAGATCCAGATAAGTGCGGGTGCCGCCAAAAGTTTCAATCCAAGGATTTTCATCCGGCGGTACGGCCTGCGCCGTGAATTGTCCGCCGATCCAATCGGTTTCCTCGGTCAAAATCACGCGCAATCCATGCCGCGCCGCCGCCAAAGCCGCCGCACACCCTCCGACACCGCCCCCGATGATGACCAAGTCCGCTGCCAGTTCGCGCGCCCGCAAACGAGCCGATGCCAGTGACGCGCTGGACGCAGATGCGTTCTGACTCCGAGCTGGGGCGGGCATCCCCAACGCCAGCGGCGCGGCCAGACTGACCCCTTTCAGAAATGAACGTCGTGAGGACCGGTGCTTACGCATGCCCCATAAATTGCCCGCATCCCCCGGTCGCCACAACGTAAAAGCCAGTCCGCCCTCCACAAGGTATGCGTCAATACCCGTCCCCTCACCACCCGCTTCTGGCAGTTGACTGACAATGACAATTCGTGGAGCACGAAATCAAACGAACACAATTCTTGAGTTGCACGAGGAGGCGGCCTTTGGTAGAAGAACCCGCGTGGCGGCGGGTGTGGTTCAATGGTAGAACGTGGGCTTCCCAAGCCTGAGACGAGGGTTCGATTCCCTTCACCCGCTCCAATCTCCGTTCGGAGCCGCTCCCACAGCCCCAACAACTTACGTTCACGCCCCTGTTGTATACACCCGCCCTGCGGACGCGTGTGACAAAAATGTGACAGGAGCGGTCGGTCACGAGCCGAAAAATTCTGTTCTCGCGGTCGTATGAAAAACCATACGACCAAAATACCAGCGGAGTTTCCGGTGCGTGTCACCGGCGAACCCACGAACATCACCATCTACATGGAACCACACAACGGGACACCCCGTTTCATGGTTTCGTACTACGACGCGGCGTGCCAACGCCATCGGCGCCGGTGCTCCAGCTACGAGAAGGCGGATGCACTCGCTGAGAAACTGAGAAAGGAAATCAAAACCGGCGGCTGGGATGTGCTGACGCTGCGCGGCAGCGAGAAGCACGCCTACGAGCGCTGCCGGGAGTGGCTGCGCCGCTGCGGCAAGCCGCTGGACTTCATCGTCCACGAATACGTTGAGGCGGCGGAAATCCTGAAGGGCGTGAGCGTGGTGGAAGCGGCACGCTTCTACGCACAGCGCCAATGCCGCGATGTGATTCCAAAGACCGTGCCCGACATCGTGACTGAGTTGCTGGACGACCTCACACGCAAGGGCAAGTCCAAGTTCTACATTCGCGATCTGCGGGTCCGTTTGGGCGCGTATGCGAAGGCGCACGAGTGCCCGTTGAACACGGTCAGCGGCAAGGAAATCGACCTCTACGTCAGCAAGCTCAAGGGCGGGGCGCGTTACCGGAACAACGTGTTGCAGGCTATTGGCACGCTGTTCTCGTTCGCCCAGAGCCACGGCTACGTTCACCCGGATCATGAAGGGACCAGCAAAGTGACGCGTTATGAAGTCCGGCACAAAGAGGTTGAGGTCTTCACTCCGGCTGAATTGGAGGCCATGCTGAAGGCAGCCAATCAGCAGGTCCAGCTTGCGCTTGCGCTTACCAGTTTCGCCGGAATTCGTGGCGCTGAACTAGGGCGGTTGACTTGGGGCGACATCCGGTTTGATTTGGGCTGCATTCGCGTCAAAGCTGTCAGCGCCAAAACCGGAATCCGCCGCGTGCCACCCATACCTGACAATCTGCGGGCGTGGCTGGAGTTGCATAAGAAGGATTCCGGCCCGGTCGTTGGCTACAAGAACGTCTACAACCAGTTCCTCAAGGTCGCGAAAAAGGCAGGCGTAACGTGGAAGCGGAACGCGCACCGCCATAGCTTCGTCAGCTACCGCACGGCCCTTATGAAAAACCTCGATCAGGTGGCAATGGAAGCTGGTCACAGCAAAAAGTTGCTGCTGCACCATTACTTCCAAGTCGTGTCTGCTGAAGCTGCCTCGGCGTGGTTCTCAATCTTCCCACCCAAGAAGGTTCAGCAGGCGGAGGCGGAATCCAAGCCCGAAGCTCAGCCGGAACAGAAATAGTCTGTCGCCGCACCGTTGGTTTGCACATCCAGCCGTTCGGAAGGGCGGCTGGATTTTCATTTCTTCGGGGTCGAAAAGTCCTCCGCGTTTGGTTCTACGAGGCGTGTATTACGGACATGTCTTGGATGCGCTGAACCCTGACGTTGTAGACGAAAGCCGTTCGCTTGCGTCAACGCCTGATGAACCAAGGCTCCGTACTCGAAGGGAGGCGGCACAATTCCTCAAGGTCAGCGTCAACACCGTGGACCGGCTCCGCTACCAGCGTGCCCTGTCTTACTACCGGATCGGCGGCACTGTCAGGTTCGGCCCGTGGGACTTGATCGAGTTCATCAGCGGCAGGCCGGTGTACCCTGAGCAGATCATCACCAATACCCAGCGCACCCTGACCAAGCAGGAGCTTGCTCGATTCCTCTGCGTTTCCGTTCGCACCGTGGAGCACCTGATTCAAACCCACGGCCTTTGGCGGCGGTGCGTGGGCCGTTTAGTCAGGTTTCGGGTGGGCGATGTGCTGAGCCAGCTTGCGATCAGCTTCCGGGTGCAAGCCCGCGCCACGACATCCACGGAACCACCGTAGGTCTTCCACGGCTGACCTGTACATGTTTTCTGGTTCAGGCAGTGGTGTCGCCTTTGTCGCCGCCAAGCTGTTCACCGCAATCTTTAATTGCCTTCTGCCTGCACCGTGCGAGCGTCACTGTAACGCGGCTCAACCACGCCTCATCCTGACGCAGCGTCGTCGAGGATTTTGTATACAGCAGGGCCGCGCCATTCCAACATGACGTTGAATGAGCAGCCAAGCTAGACGCAGGGTGAAGATGGGCCGCCCACCATCGGGCAACAAGGGATTCATGATCCGCATGAAGCCGGAAACCCACGGCGATTTACTCCGTGCTGCCAAGGCGGACGGATACAAGCGCTTGGGCGAATGGTTGGACAACGTGCCTGCGGAACTTGTTTACAGGTTGTCGAGTCCAGCTCGACTGAACAATCCATCGCTCCAGCGGTTGAGCGAGTCGTTTTGTGAATACGCGAACGAAGTGGCCCGTGCTCTGGATGAAATGCGCCTGATCGTCGAGCGCAATCCCATGCTCGACGACGACGCGGAAAATCGGAAAGGGTTCCAGAATCTTCGACACGCGTATGACGGCTTAATCCGGCGCATGGAAGAACTCGGCTTCGAGATGTAATGTTCGCCTGCCAGTCCGTCGGCGGATTGCTCTGACCTCATTCCCACAGGGGTAGTCCACCATTAGTCAGAATCCTCGATCAAGTCCTGCTTCTCACGCTGCCACCGGGTCGTGGCGACTTGTTAATATCAGAAAGTCCGGGGAGGCGTCATCGCCTAATTCGTTGATGCGCGTGGGTGTTCTTATCACACCGCAGCACATCCCGACCGCTATTCCGCCTAATAAATACAGCCCTTTGCGGCATTTCCTGCGCAATTAAAGATTGCCGCTGACAGCTATAGCACGTCGTTTTCAAGGCGGGTGAGAAGTTCTTCACGCCGAGCTTCGTACAAGCAGAAAAAAACAGTTCTTGAATATCGACGCGCACAAACGCCGCAGTGGCGAAGTGCTGCGTTGTCGGTGATGAGAACGACAGTAAATGGAAACACTTTAACCGTGCTGGGCCGTGCCCTTCGGGGACGTGCTGGGGAACCAGTGCTTTTCATCCGGGTGCTCGGCACGGTCGCTTCACACAAGCCCCGCCGCGACAAATGCCCGCGCCGTGGTGTCTTGGGGTCAACCAGAGCGGGCAATGAAAGAAACTAGAGCATCATGACAATGTCATCCTTCGACCGGTACTGCCGGAAGCGGCCAGCGCCTGAATCCGACGACCGGAGTAACGACCTGCCACGCCGTGGTCGGCCCGTCCGAGAACCCGGCGACCCACGCGGCACCGACCTGCCCCGTCGGGGGCAACGCATCGGTGAGTCGTCGGTTCCACCCCGTCGACCATCGCCGGACGCCAACGCCGACTTGCCACCACGTCAACCCGGCACCGATGCGGCTCGTCCGGCAGCCCCGGCATTGAATCCGGCCCCAAACTCCGTTTGTGGAGGATGAGCCGGAACCGAAGCCGGAGGATTAACGAGTAATGGCCCGCCATCGCCAAGTGAAACTTACCGAGTCCAAGCTGCGGTCAATCGTCGAAGGCGGCATGACCGAGATGGGTCTGCTGGACCGTCAGGCAACTCCCGATGAGATCGTGAAAATTGTTCAGGCGGTTCTGGCAGAGGCCGAGGGCCGCAAGGCCAAGCCGTTGGCTCCCAAGCTGGTCGTGCCAGAGGAACCGGACGAGCAATCAGCGAAAGCAGCGCTTTTCGCGGTCTGCCGGTTGCGCTACCTAGAAAGTTGCCTCAACGACATTCCCTCCTGCGAATGCTGGAGCATTCCTCGGCTTCCTACTCCGATGATGTGCATTGAGGCGACGTTCGCCCGCCAAGACCAAGTGCGCGACGTACTCAGCGCGTTTGGCGTGTGCCCAGTCCAGCGGATACAGCCTCCGCGCCATAGCTCAAGACCGAACAGTTGCCGGTTTTTCTTGAAGTTGCCATTGCCCGTCGATTGGCGCGTGCCCCTTCCACAGTGGGAGGGTCCAGCCCGTGCGTAACGAACCCTGTCTATTGGAACCGATGCCGATACCTGGAGGCTCGCCAAGCCCTCAATGATGACGACGCATGGCCACTGTAAACAAGGATGGGGTCGCCATCATTTTCACCTGCGAGCCAAGCTGCGCCCAACCCGATGCCAGACGTCGGCTCCTGCTGCCGTATGACGACCGAGCAACCGGTCAAAACACTCCAAGTACTGGAGCATTCGCTGCGGAAGGCGACGGGCGTTGGACCCACAACGGTCCAGAAGCTGACCAGCGTGGCGCTGGAGGACAGCCCATTGTCGCAACTCAATACGGCGCCGCAGCACGCGCTCACTTTTCCAGTTCTGTATTTATGGAAGCGCAACGAAGTCGCGCTCTTAATCAGGTGCAAACACCCACAACACTTTTGCGTCCGACCGGTGTCCCACGTTGGGAGGCGGCTTGCACCCCGTCAACTTCGTCGCCGGTCGGACGCCTTCTTCCGCCGTATGGTACAAAATCGAAAACCAGCAGCCAGTAGCCGACGGAAGCAGAGTCACACCTTCGGCGGCAAAGCAGGCTGGAAAAAGGAGATCAAACGGCTCCGTTTCGACCGAGACATCGTTAAGCGTTTTGGGCTGAAGCGTGCTCGCTTCGTCACTTACCTCGAATGCTGGCTGAACGGCAAAGTTGGCCGCGATCCGACCGTAACCCACTACACCTACGATCCGGCATGGCTTATCTGCGAGGCGACCGGCCTGAAGTCGGCCACTTTTGAGCGGATCGTGGACGAGCTATGTCAGGCCAAATTCATCCGGGTGAAGCACAGCAGGAAGAACATGCGCTGCTACGCGTTCAGTGACCAAAAAGGCTACTTCGACTCCCGCCCCAAGGAGAAGCACGTGTTCGCGCTGCGTGAGGACGCCGACACGCACGGGGAACCGGTGGCGATCCTGCTGTACAACCTCCGCTACTGGTCCCGGTTCAACAAGGAGCGCACCCGCCTGTTCAAGGGCCGGTACTGGCGTTACGACACCCTGAAGGAACTTGTCCGGCGATACACCGGCTTCCTGACCATAGAGCAACTGCGCGATGCCCTGAGTTACATGACCAAACGGCAGTTGGCGGACATGATCGCGTTCATCGACCAGAACGGTGTTCCCCATGACGACAAGTTCTGGATTACGTTGCTGGAGGGTCCGCCCGTTGACGATTATGAGCCACAGAACCGGGTGCGCCCCGCGACCATGTTCACTCCAGACGGCACCCGCATCGAGGCTTTATCTGAACGCGCAAAGCAACGGGTTTTGGATGATAAAACAGCTTCGCCAAATGATAAAACACGTCGGGGTTGAAAAAGCTCAAAAACACCCTGCTGGAAAGGCAGGTGCTGATTGCCAGCAATGAGGGTTACACGATCCGCCTGCCGGGCCATGTGCTGGTGCCGGATTCGCAAGGGAGCCACTTTGTTACTGAATCTGAGGCCATCAAGAATGGATACAAAACAGCCTTACCGACCCCTAGACTTGTGCCCGCTCTTGATCTCTGCAAGGAATGGGCGCACCACATCAAATACCTGCGCACTCTCCACGATATTGAGTTTGGCTGGTTGCAGGAGTACACCGAAAAAATGAGAAAGCGCGTAGAGGTCGAGTCGCCGGACGGCTCTGAGCGAGATCAGGCGCTGGCGTTGATGAAGGCAAACGAAGACCGCTACTTTGCGCTGCAATACGTCTACGAGAACATCCCACGAAAGCACGAGGCCGAGTATAGGAAGCAGGTCGACAAAGGAACGCCGGAGCAATTAGCTGACTTTCGGGAGCGGGTCGAAGGCATGTCGTTGGCCGGGCTGCCTGAGCCAAAACAGTTGGCGCTGGCGACAGACGCCATCTCACAAATTACCCGTTAACGCAAGCGTGAGCCGCTGGAGGAACGGGTACAATCCAGCATCGGCGTGCCAGCGTGAGCCAACCTGTCTGCTGGTGGCCCGCGCCGTTGGCATCAAGTAAGACGGGCTTACGCCTGCTCGGGCAACGGTTGCTCCACAAGGGGCGGTTGACGCAGGGCAACCACCGCCACCTGATCTCCGGTCCCGGTCTGGTTCCCAAGAAAATCCCAGAGGGGAGCTACTTTGTCGCCGCAAATACGGAGCCAGAAAACGGCCAAAGAGTAGCCCCACCTGAACACCGTCATTCGACGCCAGATAGCAGTCCTGTATACCCGCTAACCGCGTTTAGGTCGTCCACGCGGTCGGCTATCTGGTCGCGGCGGCAGGCGGCCATTCAGTCGAGCGCTGGCGATCTTCAATACCGACCGACGTTCGCGCACGCCGCGCTTCCGTGACCCCAGCAGCCGGGCTGCGTCGCTCGCGACGACCGTCACCCGGTCGGCAGGCAATACGCCCCAGTGGATACGCGCCCCATCCACGCCATCAGTCAGCACGCCCGGTTCGCGGCTCCAGATTACGCGACCGCGTAACGCGCCAAAGGCAAACACGGCTTCACCCGTCGGGAGCCGGATAGGCATTCCGCAGTAGCTTCTCGTCGATCCGATCCATCCGCTCCAGCTTCGCTTTGGGCGGCGCGGTAACCGGGCCAGCGCCGATGCGGCAGCGGACACGATGTAAGGTGCCGGAGCGCTTTTGGATTCCTGCGTAGCTTTCACCGTGTTCCGGCTCGCAACCACAACCTCATTTTCAGGTGCTTGAGTGCGCGTCGCGGCTGTTTCGACCGGCACCGCTGTCACGTTGCTGCCGCCGTTTCCGCTGGCCGATCTGCCGACAGACGGCGGCAGACGCCTTGGCGATTTCGGCCTTGGCCGCGTTGCGAAGTTCGATGTGGCGATATGCCCGCCGTGCCGGTAAATGACTTTGAATTTGAGAAGCTCACGACATGCGCACAGATACCGGAGCCGCCAGCTTCGTCGCTGGGCGCGGCAGGCCGGGTTCCGGGCATTGGCCAATGAATTCACGATTGTCCAGAGGCTGATTGGCCTGCTGCCGTATCGGAGCATGGCGTTCATGACCTCCGGGGCCAACGGGTGCTCGACGCCGTTCAGCGGCGGCACGTAAACCTGCGGCGCGTTCAGGGGCGCGATGACGATCATGGTGTAACTAC
>Ga0208195_1001506_pt1 | contig 25258 bp, 25 predicted proteins | sample AD_UKC077_MetaG_FD_184441 | JGI IMG/M metagenome (GOLD analysis project Ga0208195, IMG submission 184441) | Active sludge microbial communities of municipal wastewater-treating anaerobic digesters from USA - AD_UKC077_MetaG (SPAdes) (version 2) | ecosystem: Engineered > Bioreactor > Anaerobic >...
AATAAGGATATGGATATAAACTGCACAAGCATAAATGCAACTATCAAGTACTTTGAAGATTCTCCTTACTTCAAGGACTTACGTGTAAGCGGATTAAGCGGGGCTATGTCTCTTATACTTCCCAAAAATGATTTTTTTAAAGTTGAAAAGAACATAAGCAAAAACATTGCTGTTAACACTTTCTTTTATTGATTTGCTCTTGTTGGAGGGTACCGATGAAAAAGCTTCATATGATAATTTTGTTGTTATTGGGAACTATTATCTCATTTGCTGTCAACCCTGAGGATATTTACGATTTAAAAGCAAAAATACGTGATCTGGAAGTCACTGTCTCAAAAAATCCCAAAGATGCCACAGCTTTATATCAGCTGGCATTAAGTTATGAGGTTCTTTCAGAAAATGGTGACGAAAAATATCTTGAAAATACCCGGATTAACTTTCAAAACTATCTTAAATTAGATCCTTACAATTCCGTAGCTCGTGTAAAGTATGGAAAATCTCTTGTTATGTCAGGTCAGAAAAACTGGTTTCTTCCAGCAAAAATGTGGTTTATAATGTCTGGTACTTCTGAAATGACTAAAGCGGCGGAGGTTGATCCGGAAAATTTCAATGTCAGATACATCAGAGGATCCACGTGCTTTGAACTTACAGAATACTCTTTTTGTATTCAAACCGCAATTACGGACTTTGAATATATACTTTATAACAAAGAACTTTTCAGACCATATTTTGATAGTGAAACTATAAACGAGCTTAACTACAAGCTTGGGTATTGTTATATATTTACCAAAAATTATGAAAAAGCTTTTTTATACCTTGATGATGTAATAAATAACCATCCATACTCAATTTACTATTCTCCTAGTATCGCCTTAAGAAGAAAATACACTAAATAATCAGTGGTGAAAATATGTTTAAACTAAAAAAATTCCTTTTAATGCTTCTATTAAGTGAGTTATCCGGAATTGCCATATCGTTTTTGATTTATCTTTTCAGTAAAACTTTTGACTACTTTGAAATAAATCTTACAATATCCCTGATTTTTTCAAATTCAATTGGCTTGATATACTATCTTATATCTTCTATTTTTAAGTATTATATTGCCGACAAGCTTCAGAATACACTTATAAAATTCTTTCTGAAATTTTTTGTGTTATTTGCTTCTTTATTTCTATCCTTTGAAATCGCATATTTTATTATACGATACTTTTTTAAGATGGCTATTTTTCCAGATTACTTTGAAATTCAAAATCTTCTGCTGGTAATAAACATTATTCTATTTTCAGTTTTAATAATTTTTGTTATTATTTACCAGAAACTCCGAATTGAGATTGAAAAAAAGAACAGGGAAAATGAAAATCTCAGAAGACTTCAGACCGAATCAAAGCTTGTTGCTCTCCAATCTAAAATCAACCCTCATTTTCTATTTAATACTCTCAATTCTATAATTGAACTTGCTTATGAATCACCAAAAAAAGTTGAAACTGTTGTACTTAATCTTTCTACTATATACAGGAAAATACTTTATCTTGCAGATAAACAGTTTTTTTCAGTAAGTGAAGAGATTGAACTGGTAAAGAGCTATCTGGAAATAGAAAAAATACGAATGGGAATAAGACTGAACTATGAACTGAATATAGACCCGCAGACTCTCAGCATTAAGATACCGCCGTTGATAATAGAGCCTATAGTAGAAAATTCTGTTATCCACGGTATAGGACCAAAACCAGAAGGCGGAAAAATTAGTGTTACAATAATAAAAAAAGAAAACAATGTGATAATATCTGTAACTGATACTGGTGTCGGAATTAAGGAAAACAATTTAAAACAAGGTTACGGAACTTCAAGTGTAAAAGAACGGCTTGGAATACTCTATAAAAATAAATTTTCTTTTGAGATAAAAAGCCGATCTATAGAAGGTTCAGGAACTGATGTAACTATAATAATTCCTTATAAGGAGGCCTGATTTATGATAATGAAAACTTTTGTTGTTGAGGATGAGCCTCACTCACTTTCGCGACTGAAAACTTTGCTGTCTGAAGTACAGGAAATAAGTATTATCGGACAGGCGGATAACGGCATCCAAGCTGTTTCTGAAATAAACAAGCTTAGACCGGAATTGGTTTTTATGGATATAAACCTTCCTGGCAAGAATGGCTTTGAAGTTATATCTGCCCTTGAATATAGGCCTAAGATAATTTTCATTACTGCATATCAGGAGTATGCAATAAAAGCCTTCGAAGAAAATGCGGTGGACTACCTTTTGAAGCCTATCTCTCTTGAAAGACTTCAATCTGCAGTAAATAAAGTCATACAATCCAATAAAACTCTTGAAGATAACGTTATTGATATAATAAAAAAATATATGAACTCTGAAAAGTATCTTACTAGATTTTCCATAAAGCTTGAAGATGAAATACTTATTCTCAATCAACAGGATGTGTTTTATTTTAAGGCTGAAGATAAATATGTTTTTTTATGTACCTACGATAAAGAATACTACTATGACAACACTCTCAAAAGTCTCGAAGAAATGCTTGATCCGTCAGTATTCCTCAGAATACACAAGAGCTACATTGTTTCAATTTCAAAAATTGAACGGCTTAAAAAGTGGTTTCTGAGTGAATACTCTGTAGAACTAAGCGATAAAGCAAAATCATCTCTGAAGGTCGGAAGAAATTTTTTACCTGGCCTAAAGGATAAATTACATTTTTAAAATGAAAAAAAACATTATCTCTCTCTCTTTTTCATTTATATTTTGCTTGACAACTCTTCTGGGACTTAACTACTTTTCTTTTCCGCAGGATTTTCCGGATAATAAATTTTTCATAAAGATATTTGATTTTCTGAAAATATCCTCTATACCATCACAAAGTATTACAGTGGCAGAATGTTCAAGCAACCTGGAGTTTTATGATATCACATCTCTTGAATATTCGTACTACGGAGCAGTTTTTATCCCTGAGATGAATTCTATATTTACTGTTCCTTTTTCTAAGCTCATTAAAAAGGAGATCTTTTATCAGACTCTGGCACATGAGGTCATGCATTTTTATCTTCATAATTACTTTGATTTAACTCACGCAGAAGAAGAAGGCTTTATAATTTTTTATCTTGAACAGAAGAATCTTATCCCCGAGTATAAAGAATATTATCTGACTTTTATGAATGTCTGGGAAGGGAATATACACAAATTTCTTAATAGTAGAAGGAAAAAAATATGAATTTATTTAAAACTATTTCGTTACTTTCAATTATTTTAGTTACTCTTATACTTATTTTTTTCATATTCACACTGCAGATAAAAATTAACCAGAATGAACGCTTTTACAGGCTTGATCTTAACGGAAACGGTTTCCCTGATGTTGCCGAACTTAATTATGATGATTCTGAGAACTTCAGAAATTGGTTCACATCAATTATACTTAATGTGGTTGTAAACCGCAGTACAGTTCTTCCAGAAAATTACTCTGACTGTGCTGGGCTTGTCAGATACGCATATAAAGAAGCCTTGAAAAAGCATGATCCAATCTGGATAGAACAGAGTGGCTACAGGGGCATAGTCTTTGAAGATATACAGAATTATAATTATCCTAATGTACCTGCTTTAAAACAACTGCTCTTCAAAATTAATAATAATAAGTATTATTATGACGAAGTTCCATCAGATTTTTCAGTTTTTGCTTCTGCACGACATATGCTGGAATATAATACGGTTTTTGTTTCCAAGGATATATATGCCGCAAAATCTGGTGATGTTATAGGCTTTTTCCACCCCGAAGATCCAGAATTTCCTTATCATATAATGATATACTTGCGGAATAATGGCGAAAGTTATATTCTTTATCACACAGGTCCAGTAGATGAAAAAGGAGGAGAGCTTAGAATAGTAAAGCTTGAAGATATGTTTTTCGCCGACCCATCCTGGCTGCCATCATATCAAAATAAATACTTTATGGGTGTTTTCAGATTTAAAATTCTTTCATATTGAAGAGGTGAGTCATGAAAAAACTTTTTTTTGTCTCTTTTTTACTGCTGCTATGTATTTCAGCTTTCCCTTTTTCCACTCTTAATGAAGAGCCAGTTTTCTCAAAGAATTCTGTGCTATCTTTTTTGAAGGATGTCTTTGGCTATACTGACTCCAAAAGAGTAACTCTGAATATTCAAAAGGCTTATGATTCAGATGCAAACGTATGGAACATTTATTCGGATTTCTATTCATTTAGTGCTGAGATTGACGCCGATACCGGCATCTTAAGACGATATTATTTCAACGGTACCAGCAGAAGGTTTTTGCCTGTGCTTACACGTAAGCAAGCTTATGAAAAAGCAGTAGCTTTTTTAAAAATGATAGGAGTTTATAACCAACAGAAGTTTAATATGGAGTATACCATCCCAGGAAATAGTTCATCTTCGAAAAATCAAGTATATCTTTACTATGATTTCACATTTCCGCGCATAATAGATAGCATCAAATTTCTTCCTGATTTCAGTCAGGACGGTATAACTATATCGATTGACCCCTCCAACGGTCAGATCCAAAGTTTTAACTATAATTGGTCAGATTTTGATGACACAATAATTTTCACAAAAAAAATTACACCTGTACAGGCAAAAAAAGAATTACGTAAAAACATTATGGTACTTCCAACTGTAAAATCCTTTTGGAACGATGATGAAGGAGCAACCAAATATATTTTATGTTACGATTTTCCAACTTTCAACTCTAACGTTCCAAAAATAGATTCAATAACCGGTATGCTCACCGATGAGTATGGAGATGAAATAAATCTCCTTTACAATGCCAGTTCGGCTGTTTATTCCGTCAAACAAGAGTATCATTTTGAAAGCACTGTTCTTCAAACTCCTATGAGTATGGAAGATGCACTTTACTTCACAAAAAACTTTTTCAACAGCACTCTTGATACTTTTATGAATCTAAATTTTGAAGTAAATTACTCTGGTCTTCCTGATGAACGCATTTGGAACCTAAGTATCTATGATCAACAATCTTCACATCCAGCAAACGCAAACATAAGTATCGATGCAATATATGGAAAAGTTAAGAATCTGTACTACAGCTCTTTTCCTTCAAACGAAGAATCAACATTAAAGACACCTAACCAGGCACTTGAAAGAGCAAAAGAAATACTTGAATCGTTATCAGTACAAAATGATTTTATGGCATTTTACATATCGTCCGACGATAAAAGTTATCTGATAGATTTCAAAAGAATTTTGAAAAACGGCATAATCTTCAGTCCTGATACCTTTATCATTAGACTGGATAAGTACAACCTTCAATGTCTTTACATGAACTTATCCTATACCTCGAAGTTTGATATTGAGAAAGATGAAACGCTTATATCGCAAGAAGAGGCTTTTTCAATACTTACTGCCGAAAGAAGCTTTGACCTTTATCTTACCAAAAGTCCAAGCTACAATTACTGGGGAGAGTATGTACAACCCAAAACCTTTGCTGTGTATACTATTGTTCCTTATTCAGAGATTTACCTCAAAACAGATGGCAAGCTTATAAACCCAAATGGTTACGTAATAAAAGACACTACATGGAGTTCCTATAATAAACTTCCTGAGAATATAAGCCATACAGCTCAGATTTTATACGATAATAACTTAATCGACTATGAATTCATAAAAAATCTTGATAAGGCGGTAACCGTTCATGATGCACTTAAAGTTCTTTCAGCAGTAACTAGCGCAAAAAACATGAAACTGACAGGTATAAACTCAGAGTATAACATATTTAACGATACTTTATACGTGAAAGAAATAAATATGTCTCACGATACTGTTCTCACAAAAGAATTATTGTCCGGAATAATTGGAAACTTTCTAAATTTAAAGCCTTATGTGCATTGCCCGGAAATATTCGGTACGATCTTCAACGATCAAAAAGAAATATCGCAGGAGTATCTACCTTACTGCATGCTGTTATATGCCTCAAAGATAATTCCTGTTATGCAAAACACGTATATGCCAAAACAACCGATAACTGGTCAGGAACTTATAACAGCTATTTTTATGGCTCTTGAAATAATGTAAAAAAATCCCGGCATTTTCTTGCCGGGATTTTTAATGAACCCTCTTCTTATACCATTGTGTTTTTTTATAGAAAATATAATTAACAACCAGCTCTGAAACATCTCCAAACATCCATGCAAGCCATACCCAAAAGATATCTTTAAAAAGATACACACCCATCACCATTATTGGAAGCTGTACAGCCCAACGTGAAACCGTACTTGAAACAAAAACAGGAAGCATATATCCAGAACCTGAAAATGCTGCGGTTATACCAAAACTGTATGCCAAAAAAATCAATCCGAAAGATCCGTAATTTAAAAAATCCGCACCATATTTTATAACCTGAGAATCATTTGTAAAAACTCCTATTATCTGCCGTCCAAATAGAACTACAAAAAATGTAAAACAGGCCATTATTGCTACCCCTATTCTTCCAGAGATATTTGAGGCTCTTTTAGCAAGCTTTACATCTTCATTTCCGAGAGCCTGCCCAACTATTGCCGAACCTGAGATTGAAAGGCCTATAAGAGGCATAAAACCCATGCCAAAAATTTTTGAAGCGAATCCACTGGCAGCTACAGCTGCAGTGCCAAACATTGATACAAACTTTAACGATACCACATTAAAGATATTTTTCATGAAAACTTCCATTCCACTTGGCAATCCTATTGTGATGAGCTTTATGTCAAGCTCTTTATCAAGCCTGAATAATCCTTTTATGGAAGGTTTTATTCCAGCTTTTCCACTGAAAAGAACATAAAAACCTATTAAAAAAGCTGTTGTCTGAGTTATGATCGTAGCAAGTGCCGCTCCGAAAACCCCAAGATTAAGTCCTGGTATTGAGGTTCCTGGTACTACTTCAAACATAAACAAAGGATCAAGCACCATATTCATTATACTTACAATAATCATTATAACCATCGGAGTCTTTGCGTCTCCTATGCATCTTAATGCTGTATTCACAGTATATGAAGAAAACATTATGGGAAGAAAAAAAAGTCTTATATATCCATACTCCATCGCATAATTGATTATACTCTGTTCAGGCGAAAAAAAGCTCAGAAGAGGTTTTAGAAACAAAGCAGTAGCGAGTGCCGCAAGCAGAGCAACAAGAAATTTAAACGTCATTGTTTGCTCTATCGCCTGTTCGGTCCTTTTGATATCGTTACGACCAAAATTTTGTGAAATAAGTGATACTGAACTTGTACCTATAATTTCATTAAACGCTTCAACTACCCAAAATAGTGTTGAAAATATCGTTACTGAAGCTACAGCCTGGCTGGATATCATTCCTATCCAGAAAAGATCAACAATATCGTAGAGCATCTGTGCGCCAAAACCTATCATTGTTGGAACAGATGTATAAAGAAGATTCTTTACTAAAGAATCCTCAGTGAGTTTTTTACTCATTTAATCCCCCTTAAAAACTTTTATTATTAAACCAAATTTACCAACCGGAATAGAGCTTGTGATTCTCTTTGCATTGTAATAACAGACGATGTATCTGAATATTAATCTTTTTACTTATTTTCTGACTATCCTGTAAGACTGATGAAGTTCTTATGTTTTTACTTCTTTTGGTCTTTTGCGAAAAAACCAAGCGCATCCTTTAAGATATCGTTAGCTTTCTTCAATTCTATGTTTTCGCATTCGAGTTCGGAGATACGCAACCTTATCTCATCATCTGTAAGTATAGACTTTAATAATTCTTTTTTTATGGTTTCTTCTCCATCAGGAAATTGTATAATGATGGATAACTAGCCGTTCAGATGCTTTTTTCACTCCGATTTCATCAGATAATCTCAATGCTTCTTTTTTGAATTCTTCAATATGTTTTCTAAGTTTTAAACACTTTTTTTCTGATTTTATTTTATCAATTTTTAGGTGTTTGCCGATTCTACTTTTATGATATCTGTCCAGTACATAATCAATTTCAATTTAAACAAAATGTAATTTATTATTTTATAGTATTTCAAAAATAAACTCACAGGGTTTTTGTCCCCTGCTGTTAATTGGAGATGAAACGATTTTTTTTGTTTTTAACTCAATCCCCAATTGTAGCTGTAAGTGACGGCGAAATGATCCAGCACAACAAAAACAATAGGAAAGCGGCATAGTACGATTATCAGTATTCTCTGTAAGATCATAAACCATCATACCCTTTTTTACTGCGGCGGAACAGGCGCATTTGTATTTTTCATTTTCTTTGTATAAAAAAGTCCCTGTTAATAAATTGTTCCTGTTGAGAATTATTTTTTCTGAATGAAAGATATAGTTATTAAGATAATCTATTTTTTCATCTAATGTCTTACCAGCTAAGTCCTTTCCAATCTTTTTACATTGATTTAAAAACTCCTGTCCTCCTCCGCAAGCGCATGAATCTAAAATCTCATGCATCATATCAGAGTCAATCAAGTTTTCCATTCGCCCAATAACATCTACCAAATCTTCATTACCAATGATTTCCTTTATTGTTTTTTCATCAACATTATTCAGCGCCAACTTCTTTTTAATTCCATAAACTCTTGCCATTTTACTTTCCCCCCCCTTATATATTTAATCACTTTTTTGATATTGAACCTAAGTCAATTTTTTTAAAAATAAATTAAAAATTAATTTCTTGACATAAGCTCTCCGGTATTCATATTATCGAAGTACTTGAAAGGAAAGGCTGCATAAGATCCAAAACGATAGATACAAACAGAAAAACAAAAGGTAAAAAAACTAAGAGCTTGTACTTTCCTATATATTTAAGTATTTTTTTCATGAAATACACTCCTTTGGCTTATTTTTACATGAAACGCCGCACGCTTAACAAAATATTGCTTATCAAATAAGTTTCCTTGATTTCTTCAAAAGATTCCGATGTTTTTCGTTTCTTCTTAAAAGTATTTTTCATAATTATCTCCTTTTTTAAAGTATTTTTGAAAGTTCAATATATATTTCACGTATCTCATATATATTTTCGAGTGCGACCGAGTACCTACCGTTATTTTTCTGGATATTTTCTTGTATTAAATATTTGCTATTTTTCATAAGTATGCCTCCTTAGATACAGTTCTTCATGTTCATTAGTTTTTGACAGCATAGAGTTTTGCAGTAGCTCAAGTGTAAAATTGTTCTTTTGAAGTGATTCTGTCCTGTAACTTCTTAGACCATTAAAAGTCTTATTAAAATTTTTCATCATAAAAATGCCCTCTCCCTTAAATGCCATGTTGCTTTGATGCCAGTTCCACAACTTCAGTTTTCTGCTCTTCCCCGAATAAGCTTATTCATACCTTACCTCCTTAAATAAAAAAGCCATGGTATCGTTATACCATGGCTATTAAAAAAAATTAATCAAAAAATTTTTTTTAATTACTCTCATATAAAAAGAGCCATGGTATATGGATAACCATGGCTCTGTAATTAACTATCTTCTCTTAAGAAGCTGATACAGAGGCAAGGCTATCCAAAATTGACACACCAATCCCGCTAAGATTAAAAATGCCGTTAACTGCGCTGAACTTTCTTCTTATCATGGCCTTACCTCCTTTTATTTTTTTTAATACGTTTTAGAGTATATAGTAACAAAATTACAAAAAAAAGTCTTTTTCATTTACAAAACGTAAATTAAAACAAGACAAAAAATCTCAACTTAATACAGAACTATGAACGGAAACAGCTGATTTATAAACGTATAGCTTTTCACACAACGACAAAAGCATTAACTGAAATAAAAACTATATTTTTCATTTTGGATGTTTTGTGACTATACATTTCCTTACCTTACAAAGAATTTTGCATTCAAAGCACTTTCATACGGATTTTTTTTGCAATTAATATTAACATATTTTGCAGCTTTTACTGTTCTTTTTTACATATTATATGATATAATAAAATGATTATGGTTAAATATTTCTTATATTTTACTCTCTAAATAGTACTTTCAGAAGCAACATTATTTAAACTAATTTGCACACTTATCAATACCTGGAGGCCTTATGAAGATAGGGGAACGTATAAAACTTCTAAGAATATCAAAAAACATGACACAGGAAGAACTGGCTGAAAGGTCAGATCTAACTCGGGGTTTTATATCCCAACTTGAAAGAGACCTCACTTCTCCTACGCTTGAAAACCTCGATCACATACTCAGAGCATTGGGAAGCGATACAGTAAATTTTTTTTCAAAAATGGATGATCAAAAAAAAATAGTGTATAAAAAAGATGAACGGATTCCTATCTACGATATGCCTTCAGGAGTTAAAGAGTTTCTAATAATGTCACAAACAGATCCTAAAAAAATTGAACCAAGGATAGTAGAGCTGAATCCATCAAGTCAAAGTATTCTTGAACAGCCGCATGAAGGGTTTGAATTTGGATACATAATCGACGGAAACGTTGCTCTTTTGCTAAACGGCACTGTTTACAGACTAAAAAAAGATGAGGCTTTTTTTTATGAATCCATAATGAGCCACCAGATAAAAAATATTTCAAGAACTCAGAAAGCAAAGGTTCTTTGGATAGAAATATATTGAAAAAGAGGTGATTTTTATGATTGCTGCTTTGGGAAGACATATAATTGCTGATTTTTATGATTGTGACAGAGAATGTCTTAACAACACTGAGAAAATACAGTACCACATGCAAAAAGCTGCCATTATAAGCGGTGCGCATATTGTTACTTCAAGTTTTCATACTTTTATGCCTTATGGTGTAAGCGGTGCTGTAATCATTTCGGAATCTCATCTGGCCATTCATACATGGCCTGAATACGGATATGCCTCTGTGGATCTCTATACCTGTGGTGATCATGTTGACCCGGAAAAGGCTTTTGAATATCTGAAATATGCATTTAAATCTGGTAAAATTGAAAAAGAGGAGCATCTACGAGGAAATTTTGAGATCTTGGGAATAAAACAAAGTTCTTTATCCGAGAACAAAAAAATAGGGGTTAAAGTATGCTGATAGATAGTAAAAACTTTTCAATTGAATATCATAGCAGAAGCGGCTACGGAACTTTTCACAGAATAGATAAGAGAATCTATTCAAAACAATCTGAGTATCAGAAAATTGATATATTTGAAAATACATCCTTTGGGAGGATTTTTACTCTTGATGATGTTATAATGACAAGAGAATCAGATGAATTTATTTATCATGAAATGCTTGTACATGTTCCGATGGTGCTTCATCCTAATCCTGAAAAGATACTTATAATCGGTGGAGGAGACGGAGGAACCAGCAGGGAGGTTCTTAAGCATTCTTGCGTTAAACAGGTAACCCTATGTGAAATTGATGAAGAAGTAATCAAAGCGGCAAAAACATATCTTCCATTCACATCCTGCGAATTTGATAATCCCAAGTTAGATATAGTCATTGAAGATGGTGCAAAGTTTGTCAAAAAATTTCATGATTATTTTGATATAATCCTTATTGATTCAACAGATCCGACAGAAAGTCAGGCCAGTCAGCTTTTCACAGAGGATTTTTACCTTTCTTGTCTTGAAGCTTTAAAGAAAGATGGAATACTTTCGGCCGAAACCGAAGATCCTTTTATCCATAAAGAATGGATGAGAAATGCTTTTAAACGTATACATTCTGTTTTCTCGAATGCATATTTATACACGGCATATATTCCGCAGTATGCACCGGGCTGTTGGTCTTTTACACTTGCTTTTAAAACTCTGGGGAATACAGAACCAGAAAAACAAGATCATGAAATACTTACCAAAACCCGTTATTACAACCACAAGATACATAAAGCTTGTTTTGCTCTGCCTCAATTCATAAATACGTTAATTGAATAAAACACATAAAATTATGTTATAATTTTTGTACATATGTGATTTGAGGAGGAACCTTTGTTAGGAGCCAAAAGCCTTAATAAATTTGTTCTTACAAGTACACTTTTTGTATTTGTTTCTTTTATTTTCCTCATTTCAATTTTTTTATATATCTCACTTAATGAATATATAAAAAAAGAAGCCGTAAAAAAGGCAGAGAGTGCCGCCATGCTTACGGTAAGTTATGTCGAAAAACAGTTTGAACGGGCATTGCTCAATGCTCGTTTTTTGTCTTTTTTGTTGGAAACAACTAAAGCTCAAATTAAGCCTTCAAGAGAGAATGTAATAAAAATACTTAAGAATATTGCCGAAAACAACTCTGAATTCCTTGGAGCATGGGCAGTTTTTGAACCAGATGCTTTTGATGCAAGGGATTATGAATACATAAATTCACCTGGTTCTGATAAAAACGGAAGATTTGTACCATACTATAACAGTTTTGATGGGTATCACCTGGAAAGCTGCTACGGATACGATGATCCGTCTTCATTTTCTGACTGGTACAACATTCCAAAAAAGACAGGCTTTGAAACAATTGTAGATCCTTTTGAATACACTATAAAAAATAAAACAGTTCTCCTTATAAGCTACTCTGTTCCAATTTTTTATGGCAATACTTTTATAGGCGTCGCAGGAGTGGATATTTCAAACATCCAATTGAAAAACTTTGTTTCCGGATTGAACTCAGTAAATGATTCCGAAGTTTTTATTATTTCCTCAACCGGAAAGTTCATGGTTCATCCAGACGATGCTTTTCACGGAAAAAATTTTGAATCTTTTTTATCTTTTAGAAATACCGATGCAAAAAAAATAGAGACTGCAATACATTCAGGAAAAATGAATACCTTTTTTGATTACTCTTACTTTGAATCTGCAAGCACTCTTAATATTATCGTACCTATAAAAATTACAAAGTACACTTCTTCTATTACACTTTTTATGACAATGAAAACCGATAAACTTTTTTATCAATCAAATAAAATACTAAATTTTGTTCTAATGGTGCTTCTTGTTTCAATTATTTTCTCAATTACCTTTATTCTTATATTAAGCAACCGAATAACCTCTCCGATAATTGAGCTTGCAGAAAAGGTTCGTGCATTTGGCCGTGGAGATTTTAGTATTAGTTTTGAAAGTGGAAGGAACGATGAGATAGCTTTTATATCTAAAGAACTTGATAAAATGTCCATAGAACTTATTCAAAAGATGACGGAAATAAATCAGAAGAATGATCAGCTTAACGATAAAAATCAGGAACTGGCGAGCTCTTACAGAAGTTTGCAGTCGAAAGAAATGGAGTTAAGGGCTCTTTATGAAGCTATTTCAAAAAACAAAAATATTTTAGATGAAAAAAATCAGGAACTTGAAAAGCTTAACATAAGACTTAATGAACTATTACGGCTTGAAACCATGAGTAAAGAAAGATTTATGGGCTTTTTAAATCTCACTGGAGAGTTTTCGGATATAATCCTTCTCTCAGATTCACAGATTATAAGGCGTCTTATGATAAATACATCTTCAATGCTTAAGAACAATTACAGCATATCTATTCTTTTTGATGACGATTTTAACATAAAAGATATATCCACTGTAGGTCCTAAAGCTTTGAATATTGATTTTATTAATTTTACCGTAAAGGAGATAGACATCTTTAATTCTGTCACCAAAATTACCCCTGACGAAATATTGGCGTCTTCAAAATACGGTTATATGAAAAAACTTTTAAAAGACCATACTATGGATGTTTCTGATATAATTGTCTGCCCTATAAAAAACGGAGAAAAATCCTTTGGACAGTTCTATTTTTTCTTTTTCAACCGCATATTTTTTTCATCTGAAGATATTAAAATTATTGTTTCTTTTCAAAAAATAACAGAACTGCTTTTAAAAACCAAAATTTATGCAGATAGAATTAATAATGCGTATACTAATTTTGCCCATAAACTTGCTTTTATTGCTGAGAACTATGATGAGGATACAGGCTTTCATATTAACAGAGTAGGCAAGATAGCAGGTTTTCTTGCGCTTAAATACGGACTGCCGAAAGAAACTGTTAGGCAGATAGAAAAATTTGGACCTTTACATGATATAGGAAAGATATTTATTCCCAAAGAACTCCTGATGAAAAAAGCAAAGCTTTCTGAACAGGAGTACGAAATTATGAAGAATCATACATTATATGCCAAAAATATTCTCCAGGATGATGATTATTTTACAGTGGCACTCAACATAGCGCTATATCACCATGAAAAATATGACGGTAGCGGTTATAACTCGGGACTATCGGGAGAGAGTATACCTATTGAAGCCCAGCTTGTTTCCATTACTGATGTATATGATGCTCTGCGATCTAAAAGACCTTATAAAGAAGCCATATCGCATATGCATGCTGTAGAAATTCTGAAAAAAGGAGACAGCAGAACTAAACCTACAGACTTCAATCCTAAGATTCTCGAACTTTTTATTAAATACGAGCGTGAAATTGGAAGAATATACGATGTATTCTCCTAACTTTTGGAGGGAAAATGAAAGTATACGATCTTACTCATATTATAGAAGAATCCATGCCGGTATATCCCGGAACTGATAGTCCAAGACTTTTTCCTGCTTGTACTATAGAAAAAGATGGTTTTAAAGAAACCTTAATCACAATGGTCACACATACCGGAACACATATAGACTGTCCGAAACATCTTTTCCAATCAGGAGAAAGTACTGATAACAAAGATATCTCAAGTTTTTTCGGAAAAGGCTGTGTTCTTGATTTTTCTTTTTTAAAGGAGGAAGCAGTAATAACCAAAAAACTGCTGCTTGACGCAGAAAATACAATTAATACCTCAGATTTTATTATTCTTCATACAGGTTGGGCAAGATTTTGGAATTTTCCCAAGTACTTTGGTAACTTCCCAGTACTTGACAATCAGGCTGCCCAATACCTTTCTCAGTTCAATCTTAAGGGTATAGGTCTTGATACAATTTCACTTGATCCAGTGAACCATGAACTTACGAACCATAAAATAGTACTTTCAAAGAACATTTGCATAATAGAAAATCTTAACAATACAGACAAACTTATAGGCAAGGAGTTTCTTTTTACATGCTTACCTTTGAAAATCAGGAATGGTGATGGTTCCCCGGTAAGGGCAGCAGGTATCGTTTTATAAACTACTCTCTATAAAAGTAAAGCTTTCCGTCCTGAACTGAATAAGAGATCAATTTTTCAGATATAAACATCTCAAGGTATCCGGCAACTGTTGTACTTATAAGCATATATTGCTTAAAATCAACGGAAAGCTCATTTAATATAATTATGTTTTCAACTATCTCTTCTTTGGTAAAAGCATTTTTTAAAAACGTATAGATCTGATCTTTGAAAAATTCGACCGCTGATACATTTTTAGTTGCCAGTTTTTCAATCTCTTGTTTATCATATACTTTGCAAGAATGCCCTGGAAGGAAAAACTCTGCATCGCAAGAAAGTATCTTATCTATAGATATCAAAAACTTATTTATATCATAAATATAAGGTATTTTATACTTTTGAAGTTTTTCTTCACTGAAAATACTGTCTGAAATATAAAAAACCTTTTCTGGCGTGATTATTCCCGTCAGAGCTTTGGAATGCCCACCAAGATCAATTATTTCAAATTTCTCATCATTAATCTTATTAATACCTTCTTCAAGAATCGCATCAATTCTTTCTTCTTTTGAACTCCATTCTATCTGACTGCATGGAATCCCTCCCCAGAGTATGCTTGAATAAAGAAAATTATTTTCTATAAAAACCTTTTCACCCTTTGAGGAAAAAAATTCACATCCAGGATATTTATTCCGGAAATAACTGTTTGAACCGCAATGATCAAGATGATGATGAGTATTAAAAACATACCTGGGATGAAAGGCACATGAAGAGATTTCTTCATCGATCTTTTTCGCTGCAGAAGAGTTAAGAGGTGTATCAATAACTAAGCAGTTTTTATTTCTGAAAACATAAAGCCCTATGTTGGTAGGAGAATTAATGTAATATGCTCCGCCTTTTATTTTTAAACAAGAAATACTTACCACCTCACAATTTTCAAGTTTTTGAAGGACCTTGCGTTTTCACAAAAATCATAAGAAAACCACCGATTATAAAAAGTATAATAAGGCTTAGAACTCCAAACCTTGGATTGCCGGTTATCTGAGAAGCCATTCCGTAAAGAAGCGGACCAAATATTGCGGCAAACTTGCCGAAAATATTGTAAAATCCAAAGAACTCGGCAGATTTTTCTTTAGGTATAATCTTTCCGAAAAGCGATCTGCTTAAAGCCTGTATTCCTCCTTGTGAAGTGGCAACAAGAAGACCGAGTATCCAAAATTCTAATTCAGATTTTATGAAATATGCATAGATCGTAACAAAAGTGTATACAATAATCCCGACGAAAAGCATTATTTTAGCAGAAAATTTTTGGGCAAGCTTTCCATAGATAATTGCAAAAGGAAAGGCAACAAACTGAATTACAAGAAGAACTACCATTAGTGTCGTATTAGAAAGATTGATATCCTTTCCAAAAATTGTTGCCATAGATATTATGGTATGAACACCATCAATGTAAAAGAAAAAAGCAATGAGAAACAAAAAAATATTTTTGTATTGCTTGATCTCCTTAAAAGTCTTTATAAGCCTTAAAAAACTTTCTTTAACTGGTTTTCTGCATGGTTCAAGATAGTTGACCTGCTGTACATTCTTCAAAAGAGGTATTGAAAATATGAACCACCAGAGTGCTGTTATAATAAAAGAAAGCTTAGTTGGAATAATGGCTGAATCAAAACCCAGAATCTGTGGCTTCATTATCAGGGCAATACTTATAATGAAAGGTATTGTACTTCCTATATAACCGTATGCAAAACCGTTTGTAGATATCCAGTCCATTCTGTCTTCTGTTGTAACGTCAACAAGCATTGAATCGTAGAAAAGATTTGAACCCGAAAATCCGATAGCAGTAAGAACATAGATAAACAGACAGAAAAACCATTGACCTTCGTTCACTGTAGAAAGCAGTCCGGTAAAAAATATTCCCATAAGGAGAAAGAAAACAAAAAATTTTTTTTTCATGTTCTTATAATCAGCTATAGTCCCAAGAATAGGAAGCATAAGAACCAGAAGAACTGTTTCAATAGAGTTGGAATATGCCCAGAATGCAGAAGAATCAGTATCGCTAAGTCCTTTGGAGGCTACATCCTTAAAAAATATCGGAAGAATTGTTGAAGTAACGGCCATTGAATACGCTGAGTTGGCCCAATCATACAAAATCCAGCTTTTTTCTTTTTTGTTCACAAACTTACCCCCTTTAAAAAATTAATTTTAATCATTCCCCTTTCGAGAACAATTATATCATAATGCTACTTTTTTAAGCATTTTTGAACAAGTGTGATATAATTTACATGACAAAAAAAGAATGGAGTGACTATAATGGAAAACAACGGTTTAGTTGATGTTGTAATTGAAAAGCTTATATACGGTGGCTACGGTCTGGCAAGATACAATAATGAAATCTATATGGTTGAAAATGTTTATCCTCAGGATATTGTTAGGGTAAAAGAAAAGTTCAAGAAAAAGAATACTATCTTTGCATCAGTTGAACAGATAATAAAGCCTTCTCCATACCGCACAGCTTCTCCATGCAAGCATTTCCCAAAATGTGGTGGATGCCAGTGGCTTGGGCTGAAGTATGAACAGCAGCTGCAGGCAAAACATTCAATAGTTGAAGAACAGTTCAGACGTATCGGAAGCATGGAGGTCAATGTTTCGGATATAATTGAAAGTGATGATTCAACGCAGTACAGATCAAAAATGGAGTTCGGATTTTCATATGGCAGGAAGACTGTTTTGGGGCTTAAAGAGGCCAATACACACAATATAATTGACATAAACAGCTGCATAATATCGCCTGCGCCATTTGATAAAATACGAAATACAGTTAAATCTATAATCTCTGATATGAACTTATCCATATATGATCCGGAAAAGAAGAGTGGTGTACTTAAGCATCTTGTTCTAAGAAAATCTTTTTCAAAAAATGAAACCATGCTTATTTTTGTCACTCATACGGAGTATTTCCCAAAAGAAAATGAGTTTAAAGAAGAGTTGTCAAAAAAGGTTCATGCCGATTCTATAGTTCATGTGATGAATACTTCCGACACAGTTACCTTAAGAGGACCATACAAAACATGGAAGGGTGAAGGAGTTTTAAGAGAAGAGTTTGACGGATTTTTATTTCAGATTCCGCCTACTTCTTTTTTTCAGAATAACTATAACGTTACTCATAAAATGCTTAACTACATTCTCAAATACTTTAAAACTTTAAACACCGGATCAGATTCCCTGCTTGATCTTTATTGCGGTGTGGGTCTTTTTAGCATTTATTTTGCTCCTCTTTTCAAAACTGTTTACGGTGTGGAGACATCAAAGGTATCTATAAAAGCTGCCTGTTCAAATTCAAATATTAACTCGGTACGAAACACACGTTTTTCATCCTCAAAATCAGAGGATTTCATTCTTCAATCGTGTATTGAAACAAAAAAATTCTCATATGCTATAATCGATCCGCCCAGAGAAGGAATAGGTGTTCTTTCAGCCAAAAATTTGGCGAAAATAACCGAAAAGGGCATAATATATATATCTTGTGATCCAACAACTCTGGCACGAGATATACGGGCATTTATGGAAAGCGGTTTTGAAGTAATCTCTGTTCAGCCTTTTGACATGTTTCCAAACACTTATCATGTAGAAACTGTCGTGATTCTAGAAAAGAAAACCACATGAACCCCATCCTAGTAGAAGTTTGTGCTGATTCACTAGAGTCAGCAGAGATTGCCCAGAAAGCCGGTGCTCAAAGAATTGAACTATGCAGCGCTCTGTCTTGTGGTGGTCTGACTCCAAGTGTCGCATTGATGGAGTATACAAGAAAGAAAGTAACCATAAATATTCATGCTCTCATAAGACCAAGAAACGGAGATTTTCTTTACTCCGATAATGAAATACAGATAATGTGCAGAGATATTGAAATAGCAAAGTCAATAGGCGTTAACGGTATAGTATGCGGTGTTCTTACTCCAGATGGTACAGTTGATATTAAGAAGATGAAGACTCTTTTAGAAGCGGCATATCCGTTAAGAATAAGTTTTCACAGGGCATTTGACATGTTGGAAAACCCATATGCCTGTGCTGCAGTCTTAAAAGATATAGGCATTGAAAGGATTCTTACATCCGGACAGAAGCCTTCTGCTGTACAAGGAACAAAATTAATCTCTGACCTAATAAATATGTTCGGAAACGAAATAATTATTATGCCTGGAGCAGGTATAACCGCAAACAATATAAAAGCTGTTATTACCGCTACCGGAGCAACCGAAGTACATCTCTCTGGAAAAACTATAAAAAACAGTGATATGTATTTTAGAAATGAAAGCATTGCTATGGGAAGTTCTTATTCACTATCAGAGTACGAGCATTATATTGCAGATGAGTATATAATAAGAAACGCCATCAAAAATATAAGTATATAATTTTTTTCTTTTGGAGGTATTTTATGAAGTGGGGAGTTATCGCTACATGGAGAATGGCTTTGGATGGGATTAAAAAAGCTGCATTGATGCTGGATCAAGACGGTTCAATCTTCGATTCATTACAGCAAGTAATAACAGAGGTTGAAGACTGTCCGGACTATACCTCCGTAGGGTACGGAGCGCTTCCTAACGAAAAAGGCATTATAGAGCTTGATGCAGCTTTTATGGATGGAACTACTTTATCTTTCGGGGCAGTGAGCGGAGTTATCAACTTCAAGAACCCTGTAAAAATAGCCAGGAAACTTATGGATGAAAGATTCAATACCTTTCTTGCCGGTCAAGGAGCACAAGAGTATGCCCAAATAAATGGTTTTGAAGAAAAAAATATGATGACTGACTGTTCTTATAATATATGGCAAAAAAAGCTTCTTGAAAAAAAAGAGGTACTTAAACCTTATGACGGTCACGACACCGTCGGTACAGCTGGAGTCGATACATCATCTCGTATGGCTGCGGCAACCTCAACCAGTGGTCTTTTCATGAAAAAAACCGGAAGGATAGGAGACTCTCCCTTACCCGGCTGTGGACTTTATTCAGACAGTAGTATTGGTTCAGCAACTGCTACAGGCCTTGGCGAGGATATCATGAAAGGTTGTATCTGTTATGAAACTGTCCGTTTGATGGAATACGGTTTATCTCCACAGGATGCCGCTCAAAAAGCTGTTGAACAATTCAATAAAAAGCTTATGGACAGGCGAGGTCAGGCCGGTGATATATCAGTGGTCTGTATGAATAAAGACGCTAAATGGGGTGCTGCCACCAACACTGGTCATTTTTCTTTCGTAACGGCAACCTATTCCGAAAAACCAACCGTGTATATAGCATCATTCCGTGATGGAAAACAAATAATACTTCCCGCAACCGAAGAGTGGATAAGAAACAACAAAGAATAAAACAGTCCATATCTCGAAACCTTATTGCATGTATAGACTTTATATAGGCAAGGAGGGAAACAATGGAAAAACTTTCAATAGGAAAGATGGCAAAATTAAATCATATTTCCGAACAGACTCTGAGGCTGTATGATAAGCTTGATCTTATAAAACCGGATGAAACAAATAGCGAAAACGGTTATCGATACTACAGCATCAGACAGTGTGCTCGTCTTGATATGATACAGTATATGAAATCACTTGGAATGAAACTTACCGATATAAAAAAACTTCTGGATCAGAACGATATATCACTTTTTAAAAGCATTTTAGAACGTAAGAGCAATCAGATAGACCTTCAGATAAAAGAGATGCAGTATCAGAAAAGAGCCCTTCAGAGAACCATAGAGAGTTACGAACGTTATGAAAAATCTCCTCCTGACGGCAGCATTGTTATGGAGTTCATAAATAAACGCCAAATGTATTGTATCGATGCTGGGATAAACTTCTATGAACATGGAATAGAAGTTTACGAAGAGATGCTGCGAAAACTCAAGAACAAACTCATTTCTGACAGCCTTCCGCAGATATATTTTTGTAATGCAGGAACTATAATGCGTAAATCCGATCTTGAGAAAAAACGATTGTATTCAAGTGAAGTATTTGTTTTCGTTGATGAGGAGTATGTTGATAAGAATCTGATAACTTATATCCCCGCAGACACCTATGCTTGTATATACTGTGACAGTTTCAGTAAAGAAAAGGAATATCTTTCAAGAATTCTTGACACGGTAGAGCAAAAAAAATTCATTATTACCGGAGATTATCTGTGCGAAGTAATAGCTGATCTTCCAGTATTTGAAAAACAAGAACGTGGGATGTATCTTAAATTACAGATCCCAGTGAAATTTTCTGGAGAAAGTTAAAAATTTCGCTTGACTTTATACTTACAACAACCATTATAATTGAATATAGAATCACGGATCTTTTGATTCAAAAAAATAAAAAGTGAGGTGTTTCTTATGTTCAGAGAAAAAATAAGAGTAGTACAGTACGGATGCGGAAAGATGTCCAAGTATATTCTGAGATATCTTTATGAAAACGGAGCAGAGATAGTAGGCGCTATTGATGTAAACCCCAAGATAGTAGGTATGGATGTAGGGGATTTTGCTGAACTGGGAGTAAAACTGGGAGTCAAAATCAGAAGCGATGCTGATGAGGTATTGGATGAATGCGACCCGGACATTGCGGTAGTTACTCTTTTCAGTTTTATGAATGATGTATACCCCCACTTTGAAAAAGTACTCAGCAGAGGAATAAACCTTATTTCGACATGCGAGGAAGCAATTTATCCTTGGACTACTTCGGCAGCCCTTACTAATAAACTTGACCGCCTTGCCAAAGAAAACAACTGTACCGCCGTCGGTTCTGGAATGCAGGATATATTCTGGGTAAATATGATTGCACTGGTAGCAGGAGGAGTACATAAAATAAACAAAATAGAAGGTGCTGTAAGTTACAACGTTGAAGATTATGGCCTGGCTCTTGCCAAGGCACATGGAGTGGGTCTCACCCCCCAGGAGTTTGAAGCTACTCTAGCTCATCCTCAGACTCTTGAACCTTCATACGTCTGGAATTCAAACGAGGCATTGTGCTCTAAGATGGGATGGACAATAAAATCTCAGACTCAGAAATGTGTTCCGTATTTTTACGATAAAGATCTCTTTTCTTCCACAATGGGCAAGGTAATTCCCAAAGGAATGTGTATAGGAATGAGCGCTGTGGTTACCACGGAAACTTTCCAGGGTCCTATAATAGAAACACAGTGTATCGGAAAAGTATACGGACCGGATGATGGCGATATGTGTGACTGGAAAATCTCTGGAGAACCTGATACAACATTTTTTGTAAAAAAACCGGCCACTGTTGAACATACATGTGCCACAATAGTAAACAGGATACCAACGGTTCTTAAAGCTCCGGCGGGTTTCTACACAGCTGAAAAGCTTGATACTATCCAGTATCTTGCTTATCCAATGCACTTTTATCTTGATTAGAATCAATCGCAAGCAGCGGCTTAGTACCGCTGCTTTTTTTATCTTATTTTTAGATTATTATTTCTTTACTAATGGTATAATTGTATTACTTTAATTGCTTACGGAGGATATATGCTCTTAAAAAATAAAGTTATGGATTCAAAAGATATTCAGCGCACCCTTATGAGACTTACTCATGAACTTCTTGAAAGAAATAGAGGTGTCGAGAATACTGTGCTTCTTGGTATTAAGAAGGGCGGAAAAGAGATATGTGACAGAATATGGGATAATATTTATAAAATTGAAAATATCTACCTTGAAAAAGGGTATATAGATGTATCGCCATATAGAGATGATGAAAAGAAAAATCAAGAGGATACCTCTGAAATAAATTTTGCGCTTACTGACAAAACAGTAGTACTTATTGATGATGTCCTTTTTACAGGAAGGACTGTGAGGGCTGCGATGGAAGCTATAGTAAACCTGGGAAGACCTAAAAATATTCAACTCATGGTTCTTATAGACCGTGGTCATAGAGAGTTTCCTATAAAGGCAGACTATGTGGGTAAAAATATTCCTACATCAAAAAACAACGAAGAAGTAAAAGTATTTATAGGAAAAGAATTTGATAATCCTGAAAATGGGGTATTTATATACAATAGATAGTCTTTAAAATACTATATTATGATTTTTCCCTGTTTTTTGATATAATACTTCTGTTTAGCATTCTTAACCTTTAAATCTAAAGGAGGAATTTTATATGGAATTTCTTAAAAAAGTAACGGTTATCCCATCGCTTCCTGAAAGAATCAAAGATCTTAAAGAGTTGTCCATGAACCTGTACTGGACATGGAACTTCAATGCACAAAAACTTTTTGAAAATATTGATCCTGTTCTATGGGGAAAAACAGGCAAAAACCCGGTTACTTTCCTAAAAAGTGTTTCTCAGAAAGAGTTGAAAAAGGCTGCTGAATCATCTGATTATCTTGAACTGTATGACAATGAAATGAAAAAATTCAGCTTATACAAAAACGAAAAAAATACATGGTTCAATACCACCCACAAAGATTACACAGGGGGAAAGATAGCTTATTTTTGTGCTGAATTTGGACTTCATGAATCTCTACCTATATACACAGGCGGACTTGGTATCCTTGCAGGAGATCATGTAAAGTCTGCCAGCGACCTGGGTATTCCATTTGTAGCTATAGGAATGATATACCGACAGGGCTACTTCATACAAAAAATACGCTCCGACGGGACACAGGAAGATCTTTATGAGTACTACAACTATGAAAATTTTCCTATACAACCAGCACAAAATGAGCGTAATGAAGAAATCTATGTGACTGTAAATATTTTAAACAGAACAGTTTATATAAAAGCATGGGAACTTTCCGTAGGAAGAGTAAAGCTTTATCTTCTTGACACTGATATTCCACAAAACGAGCCGGAGGACAGACATCTCACTTACAAACTTTACGGCGGAGATATTGAAATGCGTATAAAACAGGAAATAATACTGGGAATAGGCGGTATAAGAATGCTGCGTAAGTTAGGTATAAATACATCCGTCTATCATATGAATGACAGTCATCCAAACTTTCTGGTTCTGGAAAGGATACGCGAGCTTATTGAAGAAAAATCACTTACTCCCAAGCAGGCAATTGAGTATGTGCGTTCCACTTCCATATTTACCACCCATACTCCCGTACCTGCCGGAAATGATTCTTTTCATCCGAATCTTATGGAAAGATACTTCAAAGAGTATGTCCAAAATCTTAATCTTACATGGAAAGAGTTTCTTGATCTGGGAAAGGAAGTACGTTCAGACGGAACACAGATGTTTTCAATGACCATTCTTGCTTTAAAACTTGCCGGTAGAGCAAACGGAGTTTCAAAGCTCCATGGTGAAGTGTCAAGAAATCTTTGGAAAGATGTATGGCCTGGACTTGAAGCCGTAGAAGTTCCAATAACCCACGTAACTAATGGTGTTCATTCTGAAACTTGGATAGCTAGTGAACTACAGGAGTTATATGATAAATATCTTTCTCCATGTTGGAGAATGAAACAGGATGATCCGGAAATATGGAGCAAGATTGATGATATACCGGATGAAGAACTATGGGCTGTTCATAAAAAGCTTAAAAAGAAGCTTATTATTTTTACACATGAAAAACTTAAAGAGCAGAGAATGCGTCATGGTGAAACCGTAGAACAGATACAGGAAATAGAAGGAATTCTTGATGAGAATGCTCTTACAATAGGATTCGCCAGAAGATTCGCAACCTATAAGAGAGCTCTTATGATTTTCAAAGATCTCAACAGACTTGATGCTATACTCAACAATCCTGAAAAACCGGTTCAAATAATCTTCGCAGGCAAGGCACACCCTGCAGATAAACCTGGTCAGGAATTGATACGCAGAATCAATGAAATATCAAGAATGCCTAATTTTAAAAACAAGATCGTTTTTCTAGAAGGATACGATATGAATGTAGCGCGGCATCTTCTTGCAGGAGTTGACGTATGGATGAACACTCCGCGCAGACCTCATGAAGCTTCAGGAACATCAGGAGAAAAAGCTGGAATGAACGGATCTATAAACTTCAGCGTTTTAGACGGATGGTGGGTAGAGGGCTATAAAGGCAACAATGGCTGGGCAATCGGTGACAACAGAGACTATAACGATCACGAACTTCAAGACAAGATTGACAGTGTTTCAATATACAATACTTTGGAAAAAATTATTGTTCCTCTTTACTACTCAGGTAAAATGGATCTGTCCTCTGAATGGACAGATACCATAAAAGAATCGATAAAAAGTGTTTCTGTATTCTTTAACACTTCAAGAATGCTTAAAGAA
>Ga0208195_1001507_pt1 | contig 25249 bp, 23 predicted proteins | sample AD_UKC077_MetaG_FD_184441 | JGI IMG/M metagenome (GOLD analysis project Ga0208195, IMG submission 184441) | Active sludge microbial communities of municipal wastewater-treating anaerobic digesters from USA - AD_UKC077_MetaG (SPAdes) (version 2) | ecosystem: Engineered > Bioreactor > Anaerobic >...
CTCTTTTGTAAAAAAGTAGTTTGCGAAATAAAGATCAAGTTTTGCTGGATTGATAGGGATTTGAATATTTACTGTATTATCCTTTTTCTTTATTCTATATAATTTCTCTGGTACTTCCAGCTTTTTCGCACATTCAAGTATATCGTTTTCTGGTGTTTTTTCTAATTCAATAGGCGGTTCCTCTGGTTCATCAACTTTGACGACTTCTTGGTTCTTTGCAACTTTATCTGTTTTTTTCAAAAAGCCTTTTGAGTTCGCAAGCCAATGTATGAAAAAAAATAACACAATGAATACAAATAGAAGGAATATAAAACTCCTACTTTCACTTCTAATATTTGTTTTCTTTCTTTTATTAGCGGGCTTTTTTCGTTTATTCATTTATTATTCACCTTTATACAATCAGTATTTATAAAAAGAATAAATTGTCAAGTGTTTTCTTATAGGGTTTTACTGGTATATGCTTTGTAGAAATGGTTCTCACTTTGCTACTGGTGAGATTTTTTCATTCAGTAAAAATAACTTAAAAAAACTTGCTAAAAATGTAATTCTGATTATATTATAATAATACTTATAAATGTCTATTTGATACCTATTTGATGCCCTTTATACTTCCTTTCATTCTCCAAGATAGCAAATGGAATGTCAAGGGAATCTCAAGGTAAAGACAGATGAGAAGGAGACAAAATGAAAGTTTATTTAACAGGTGATCATAAATTTCCTAAACGCATAGGGGAGAGTATATTAGCTTATTATGCAAATAATAATGTGGTGATTTTACGCAAGTCAGTGAAAAGAGCGATATTGCCTCAAAATTTAAATATTAAGAATAATCAGCCATACCTGTGTGCATTGTGGCAAGAAATGCCTTTGCAGGTAAAGGCTCTTTTCGCAGATTATGCAAAGATTTTTAAGATGGACACCAGACAAAAGAGGACACAGGGAGTGTCAGCATTTAGTATGTTTATTTACTTTATTTATCGTGCGCAGAAGCGTTTTGGTACAATGATTAAGGATATGAGTATTGATTTTGTTTTGAGCATTTTTCATATGTTTAATAGCCTGAATAAATTAATGAAGGAATCGCTTTTATATCGCCTTACAATGAAGTTACCAACGAGATTTAGGCATCTTGTAAAGAAAAAGCAAGCCTTGGAAGACGAAGAAGAAAGCTCAATGCCAAGCCCCGAAAAGGCAGAGAAAAACTCCGACAGCAACGAAGGTAAAGTGCTTTGTGGACCTCGTTTTGATGCGGGGTAGGGACTTGACTGTGCCAAAGGTGCGTTTTTCTACGCAGGGAGGAATTGAAAATGTATTGTTGTTGTTTATTACAAAATAAACCATCTATAAAGTCGTTCATAGTAGCCAATTGAGGCTTTAGGTAAAAATAGTTCTCAAAAAGCATCATTTTTCCCTGCCTATATATAGAGGGTGGTGCTTTTAAATTTATCTTTCTGCTTGAGCCTTTTAGAAGTTATTTTAATATATGGTACAACTGCCTCTAATAGTATATACCATAAAGATAAAATAAAACTAATTTACTTACAGCATTTTGCATCAATAGTGTAATATAAGTATTTAATTCAATTTTTGTTGACATAATAACAGTTTTTTTTATTATGGATCGATATGAATTATATTATAGATACAGAAACAAGCGGTTCATCTAAAGAAGATCGAGTAATTAGTTTAGCAATTGGCACGTTCGAACATGATCACTTAAGTGATTTAAAGGTTGAAATGTTTAATCCAGGAGTTCCTATTAAAGAGGGATCACGTTGGGTGCATAAAATTAGTGACTCTATGGTTAAAGACAAACCAAAGTTCAAAAATACAGAATTTTATACAATAATTAAAGATATCTTTTCTGACAAATCAAATGTCATTATCGGTCATGCTATCGAGAATGATTTGTATATGATAGCACGTGAAGGAATAGAATGCTCTTGTCGAATAATCGATACAGCACGCTGTGCGAAGCATATCTTTAACTATACTAAGAATTCATTAAAGTTTTTGAAAGCAGAGCTCAATTTAGACAGTGAAATCCTCGCTAATTACTCTGCTCATACAGCTGATGGTGATGTGATGATTACATATTTGCTTTTGCTTGAGTTCTTGAAGCAAAAAAGCTTTGATGAGTTGATTGAACTGACCATGAACAATATTCTAAATCATTCTCTCCCAAGTAAAAAGTATAATAGAATACCTATTCAGCAGGTAATTAAACAAAACCGCGAATATGTTAGAGAGGTTTGGTTAAGTACAACCAACCCCTCTTTAAGGTATTGCCTCACCTATTACCTCCACAGGAATAAAATAAAAGCTAAGATGGCAAGTAGTGGCTAAATACCTTTCATAATTAATTGTTCCCATGGCTTTGATAAGAAATACTTTAATGTAAATCTTTGCTTGCCTTTAATCTGCTCTGGAACCTTGTTTTCATATTTATCTAAGACAAGAAAATAATCGAATTTAAGTCCAAGCTCATTTGCCACTTCTTGAACTATGTCTATGCCTTGTTCTATAGTTGATCTTTCTGTGAATTCCATTAAATTTGCATTAGAAATCAATTCTGTTATTTTAAGTTTTGAGGTATGTTCAAGCATGTCTTTCATTTCTAATATTTGAGCCTTATTTTGGGTAAAAGGGCGGTTCGTATTGATGACAAACTTAATTTCATAGCCTCTCTTAGTTATCTCTTCATTATACCTGCCAAGCGTTCTACAGCCTGCAGGGTCACCACCGACATCGAGGATCACAGTTTTATTACTGTTTTCAATAGCCCACTTAATTTTAGGTGAAAGCATGGGTAAGTCAGCATGGCTAAATTGACCATCTGGTGCTATAACTTCAATTCCTATCTTTGCGAACTCATCTCTTACGTCACGACTGCGGAAATAGGGATTTACGACGTCCATATCTACTAATATGGTATCTAATCCTTCTTCCATATAGTGACGTGCAAGATTAATTGAATACTCGCTTTTACCGCTACCATATGCGCCTATTACTATAATTAATTTATTCATGATAATGTCTCCTTTAATAATCAATCTTCAGATAATATACTTTATTAATCAAAATAATCAAATTATTTGTTACTATAAGACAATAAAAAGCATTTTAACAAGGAGAGTAATTGATGTTCGCTTTACGTGCTTGACTACATAACTCTCGTGTTTTGAGGTGATAAAGCTTTCCATCTTTCAAAAAGTTGGTACCACATTGCCTAAACTCAAATGCAGTATGATTATTTATACATTGCTCTCTAATGGATAATACCCATTGATAATTTAGAACCCTTCCCCGATAATCAGATTCTCCTCCAACCACTACTAAGGCTATATCCTCAAGGTATGGTGATATATCTATCTGCTCGATTAGTGGCTGGCAAACGATATTTTTATGCTTGATTGGTAGGTCTTTAAAGATAGATAAGCGATGAACAACATTAACTTGGTTTTCAACTGTACAGCCGACTATTACATTATCATAGCCCTCACCCCAGTCTGAAGGGATGCATTGCATAAAACGTTCAATGCGCTTTGTTAAGAAAAGAAAATATAGGTCTGAGCGCTCTTTAATCATCTCCCAACACTCTTTTCTCCATTCATCAGCCTCTTCGAGTAAAAAGTCTGAAGCAAAACAAAGATATACTAAATTACCAGTTTTAATCTTGTAAATGCCTTTTTTATTCTTCTCAATTGGCGCATGAAACTTGTCGGATTTTCTGATGATATTGGTATCAATACCTCTCTTGTAGTCGCCTTTGTGAATATAGCAGTATTTACAGCCATCGCTGTATTTGTGGCAGCCCTTCCAAGGGTTCCAGATTGTCATTTTAAGTACTTTATTTACCCTTAGAAGAATTATTGGGGTATGAGTAATGAAATAAGATTTGCGGGCTATTAGAATCAACGCTTTCACTTAATGTAAAATACCCCTTGTTAGCGTAGTCCCAACAGACAGCTTCCCCTTGCATCTCGAATCGATAGTCTAAGACTATAGGTTTCTTTTTAAATGTAATGCTCAATTCTTCATTGCTACTTCTTTCATATAACCAGATATTAGTGTAGTTTTTTACCAAAATCTTGCTGCCATCCTTTGAGATATCTGCTGCTACAACGTAATTACCTGGTAATGTGCAAATCTTTTTTGCAGTATTCATCTTTGTAAAACTGTATGGGTAGCTAAGCTTGTATACACCTACTTGTGGCTCACGCTTTGTAATAATGATAATATCTTGAGTAATAGGGTCAACAAAAAAAGCCTCAGCATCGCGAGCTCCGTCTTCATACTTGTAGTTAATATTGTTTATGATATCAATGGTTTGATTGGGTTTTTTCTCATCATATCTCAGTTCTGCAAATTTATAAATAGTGCAGTATTCATGGCTTGCTCTATTGTCACCTATATCACCGATAAGGATAAAATTCTTACCATTTTCTGTCGATATAGCAATCTCTTCCCAATCTCTATTTTTGATTCCTTTCAACAGCCACTCGCCTTTTTTCTTTCCATTATAATCTAACAAATAGATGACAGGCTTGCCTCCAGAGTCATTATGAGTATAAAGAATGTTTTTGTTTAACCTGCTTGCAATGATTCCTGAAGCTTCATTTGCTTCTTTGAAATTTAATTCAAAATACTCAATTGCAAAAAGGATATAAAACACCAATAGTGCAGAAATGATTAATATTGTTTTTTTCATTAAGCCCTCCTTATTGCCAATTTATTAAAGTGGTAAAATAGATCAAGTCTTTTTTTAAAGAATAATTGCAATATTGCAAAAATAAACCTTGACAAATAATCTTTATCTATTATATTTGCAACAAAAGGAGGCTAAAATGAAAATAAGCATTGGTGACAAATTGGTTATGATTCGTAAAAGTCTTGGAATGAATATGACAGAAACTGCAGAAAAACTCGATGTTGTGAAGTCTAATTTATCTCGCTATGAAAGGAACATAGTCAGCCCAACTATCAGTTTTATTGAGAAACTCATTTTAGTTTTACATGTGAATATTAATTGGTTAACAGGAGGTGTTGGAGAAATGTTTTTAAATGAAGAAGAAATTGAACAATTACAGATAGCTCAAGAAATGAGCATGGAAGAGGCTCAAGCACTTATTAATTCAGTCAAATGCATTGATATGCCACAGTATTATTATAGCTCATTTGGCGTGCCTGTGTACACTGATAATGATGATAATTCTATGTTCGAATTATTACCCGTAGTAGGCGAAATATCTGCTGGAGAGCCCATTGCAATAGTTAATAATGAGCCATTAGACTTTGTACCATTTCCATATTACCGTCCTAATCTCAGGCTCGATGATTTTTTTGTTTTTAGGGTAAATGGTTTGAGTATGAAGCCAGAAATTGAGCATCAGGATATAGTTTTTATTCAAAAGACTACAGAATGGGAAAAAGTGAATAACCGAATTGTGGCAGTGATAATATCAGGTGAATTAACTATCAAGAAACTCGAGCTAAAGCCAGAATTAAATGAGATACATTTGATACCGATTAATAAAAACTTTGACGTTCTTAAGGTACCTATGGATGAAGTTAGGCAAGTTTCGCTATTAGGAGAATTAAAGGCTATTAGAAGAGTAAAAAAATAGGCTTTTAGTAAAGCTTGTATTATTCTGCTTACTAAAAGCCTTGAAGATTTATAAGCTTAATAGGCTTTCATCTTGAATGCTTTTGATAAAAGCAGTGATAAGCTTAACTGTGTTTTCAATATCTGACCAGGATACCATTTCATTGGGGCTGTGCATGTATCTGCATGGTATGCTAATTAAGAGCCCTGCAGCACCAGCATTTTCTGAAAAGATGGCATCAAGATCTGTACCTGTTCGTGATGGATATATCTCTATCTGATAAGGTATTTCCTCTTTATCAGCTATTGATTTTATATGTTTGAATAGTTTGGCATTTATTCTTGAACCCATTGTTATCGCTGGTCCTTTACCAAGCTTTACATCAGCAGAGTCTTTAATACTTGTATCTGGATGATCAATTGCAAAAGTGACATCAATCGCAATAGCAATATCTGGTTTAATGGCGTAACTTGCTGTTCTTGCGCCAGAAGCGCCAACTTCTTCTTGTACATTAGATACAGCATAAACAGAGCAATGTGTTTTTACTGATTTTAATTCTTCTAAAACACGTGCACAAATGTAAACACCAACACGATTATCAAAGGTTTTTGATATCATAGTGTCTTCTGTGAGATGCTCAAGCTCGCTGGACCAGGTAATAATGTCACCAAGCGCAACATGCTCTAAAGCTTCTTCTTTAGAAGATACAGCAATATCAACCCATAGGTTTTTAGATTTAACTGAATTATCATCACCTAAGAGATGTTTTGGTGCTCTACCAATCACGCCTTTTCTTATCTTACCATCATGATGAACATTTACCCTCATGCCAGGAAGTAAAACAGCGTCAAAGCCACCCATTTCCTTAAAATATACAAAGCCATCTGAGTCTATATAGCTAACAATGAGGCTGATTTCGTCAGCATGCCCTGCCAGCATAATCTTCAAATCAGATTCACCTTTTTTCTGTGCTATCACGGAGCCTAAACGAGTTTTTTCGATATTGTCAGCAAACTGTTTAACATAGTTGGTATAAATATTTTGAACAGCAGATTCTTGCCCTGAGGGTGCAATTGCTTGGGTTAAATCAACCAAGAATTCTTTGTGATATTTCATATTATTTTGTCCTCTACTTTTATTAATGATGATTAACAGTTATTGGCAGTGCCCGATGCAAATGGATTTATTGCTTTTTTAACTTTTGGTTTATCATGCGGTATGATGCATAAGAATTTTAGCGTTTGAGTGCCTGTGTTTTTAAACTGGTGTTCAATATTGGGGTCGACATAAATCACATCCCAAGCTTTAAAGGGTTTATCTTCTCCCTCTACAACAAAGACCCCTTCACCTTCGAGAACAAATACTTCATGCTCAAAGTCGTGTGAATGATATGGAGTATGACCGCCTTCTCCAACTTCAAAAAGCCTAAGAGCAAAGTTTGGTGCATTGTCTTTTTGGCTAATCAGCCAGCGTATCTTAGCTAATGATGCACCTTCAACATTTACATCCTCTAAAGGTACATCTTGATAACTTATAACTTTCATTTTCACCTCTTTTATGCTACATGGCATCATAGCCAAGAGCTGTAATTTCTTTTTTTATGCCATCAATAGTAATGATATCTTGATCAAATTCTACTTCTACAATAGATTCTGGTAGATTGACGCTGACCCATTTAATTCCATTTACTTCTTCAAGCCCTCTAATAATCGTCGTTCTGCACATTTCACAAGTCATGCCATACACAGTTATTTTCTTTTTAATCATGGTTTCTCCTTATTGTAGACATATTTATTAATACTATTTTAAATAAATTATTTTACTTGGCAAGCTTTTTTTATTCTTTATAGAAGAATTTTAGTTTAATCACACTCAATATATTAAGTATCAAGATGTAAAATAAAGAGATAAGCATATTGTAATAATAAGTAGAAAAACGTTTTGAGAAGAGAATTTTAAAACTTGATAGAAATACGTTCTTATTTGTGTTTAAGAATTTGCCATCCATCATACTGACACTTAGACTCAAATACTGATTTGTGTACTTGTCTTTAGGATACTTTTTTGTTTTGATTGCTATATCTGTGTAAATTTTGTTTTGTGCTTTTACGAGTTTGTCACCTTTGAGATCTTTTATCTTATCTCGTTGTTTATCAATAGACTTTATACTCGCATCATATGGATTACGTACTGCTTGTGCAATGTAAAGCCCTTCAAATAGCCAACGTGATGGCATAACTTGCACAATTTCAGGTATAGGATTTGTGTCGACTAACTTGATATTCCTGTTCATCTTTTCGTACTCAATTATAGCCCCACCAAAGATAATCTGAGGAATTAGAATCAAAGGTAGAATATTGATAATTGCCTTACTATCAGAGAGAAAGGTGGATATCAATAAACCTACAGAATAGCCAGAAATTGCAGATAAAGTTAAATAGAAGAAATAAGGGAAAAACATACCTTTGATGCCCAGTATGAGAGATGAAGTCAGATAGTATAGTATAACTTGAACTACAGCAAACATGCCTAAAACAACAAACTTTGAAATGAGATAATGTGACATTCTCAAGTTTAAAAGCTTCTCACGCAATAGGTTTTTACGCTCAGAGATAATCTCTTCGATACTATTGGAGAGTCCTAAGAATATAAAAACAATAACTGAAATAAAAATGAATATGCCAAGATTTATGTTTTGATAAAAGTTATAACTGCTGCCATTGACTTCCAAACGTAAGATAAAAGCTATGATGATAGCTAAGAGAGGCGCTTCTGCAAAAGTAATAAAGAGATTTGTACGTGACCTCATTTTCATTTTTAAGCTACGCCTTATGAAAGCATAAAGTTGGGTCAAATTGGTTGAAAAGTCATTCTTTTCTCTCTTTTTTGTTTGAGATTTATTGCTCTTTGCTGTGCTTGCATCAAGGTGAATCAAATCAAACAGCATTTTTCTTTTATACTTATCACGCCAGTATTCGGGTGAAAACTTTCTTTTTACAACAATGTTCTGTGCAACTTGTTCATAAACAACTTCGCCATTAGCCTTGTATTCTGGATACTCGATTACAGAGTATAAGTATTCGGGTAATTGTGCTTCTTTCTTTTGCAGTATGTGCTTGGGTGAATTGATTTGAGATAGTTCTGTGTCAAAATATTCCCATGAATCTTCAGGCGTACCAAAGTAAACCTGCTTGCCACCCTTATCCATCAGCAAAACTTTGTCAAAAGACATGTACACAGGATAGCTTGGTTGATGAATGGTGATGATTACGATCTTCTCTTGATCAGCAAATTTACGAAGTGAGTCAATAATTTGCTCTGCATCAGAAAAAGACAGCCCAGAAGTTGGTTCGTCACAAATTAGTACAGTTGGTTCAAAAAGCAGTTCCAGAGCGATGTTCAATCTACGCCTTTCACCACCGCTAAGAAACTTCTTTTTGATATCGCCAACAAGTGTATTGGTTCGGTGACCCAAGTTGGTATTAAAGAGTATATTTCGAATCTTTTGGTCGAGGTTTTCATAAGAAAGCTTTGGCATTCTCAATCTGCCACGATAGTATAAGTTTTCATAGACAGTTAAATTAGAAAAAAGTAGGTCTTCTTGCGGTACATAGCCGACGAACTGAGAGTAGAAATTGATGTTTTGATAAAAGTTTTTACCATCATACTTAATGTTTCCATAACTTGGTATAATTTCACCTGCTATGCATTTCAAGAAAGTAGATTTACCACAGCCGCTTTGCCCTAAGATACCAATCAGCCCATTCTTCTCAGCTTCAAAAGAAATACTGTCAATAGCTAAATTGCCATCTGGGTAAAAGTGTTTGATGTCAAGAAAGTTGATATGCTCAACTTCAAATGGTATTTCTATGAGGTCAAAGAACTGGTTGAGACGAAAATTCTTTTTATTTATTGTGATAATATCTGTATTGAGATAGATTTGTGTAGTGTCTTCAATTCTTTTGTTATTGAGATAAATGTCCCAATTCTTCTTTGTAGGGGTCAATAAGTATTGGTTTTCTTTGATTTCTATATGCCCAAGAGATTTAGATGAATCAGTACGTGAAATCGAGAAGAAGTCTTCATTAAAGATGATGTATAGCTCTTTCGGTTTAATATTCTCAACGCCTATCTCTCCTCTTTCTCGAATTACGTCCAGCAAAGAGAAGACAGCATACCCTTTAATTTGAAGCTGATCATCATACATGACATCTGTGCTTCTGTTCTTAGGTAAGAGCTTTTGGTTTTTGAAAACAGTACCATTATTTATATTTATAGAAAACTTATTGTGATTATTAATTAGTTTAAAGTTATAATCAGATTTTCTAAAATCTATCACATCATACATTTGTTGGTTCTTATAGAGTTCGTTAAGGCATTTATAATCAAATACCATGCTACTGATACGGATCTTGCAGCCACGTGGTAAAAAGACTAATTGATTTGATTGAAGGCTTTTACCATCGATCTCGGCAGACACATGATTGTTCGTTCCCAAGAAAACAAACTTATCAATCATGAAAATAAGAAACTCAATCGAATAGACTTTTTTATTACTAAACTGTATATTAGAACGCTCTCCGCGCCCAAATAGAAGGTAGTCCGTAAAAATAGAATCATCTATGTAGTTGATATATTTAAAGCCCTTAATAGCGACAGTTTCATTAGATTGATGCTCAATTGCAGTAATCATATCCATAAAGCCGTCAGTCTCGATATTTAGTTTTTTAGCCAAGTCTAATATATATGTGATATCTGAAATGGAGAAATTATCTTCTGTAAAAGACATCACAATGATGCTTAAAAGGATTCTAATTTTATCAAGTCCAGTGAGATTTTGATTGAGGAATGTTAAGACACTTTCTATGTCAATAACGTCGTTAACCACCTGCCTTATATAGACTTCCCACGAGATACTTTCTCTTCGAAAGATATTTATCAAAAGGCTGTATAGGATATTTATTTCATAAGCTGTAATCTCATTATCTGATTTAAGGACTGAGATATACAAACGTGTAACATTATCGATAATTCTTTCACGTTGGCTGGTTGTTTGTCGAATTTGTTTTGATTTCTCAGAGTAGTTTAACACATTTTACCTTTGTTTAATCTCTTCAAGTTTTATTCTACATGGTTCACATAGATGGTTTTCACAATAGCTTTGATAAACTTGGATAAGCCCTTGTTGATTAATTGCTTTCTGTTGAATATTGTTTTCAATCTCATCAGTTAAATATTTTCTCATTGTATTACTAATGGTGTTTTCTCTTAAACCAGGGAAATCTATAAACAGACTGTAGGTGTAGTTCTGCAAGTCAATAAAGTCCATCTTCTGTGCATAGATATAAATAATTGGAATGAAGATATTTATTAGAATAGAGTCAATCCTCGAGGATCCGATTCTTGTGTTTAGATCTTTAATAGTCTGTTTTGCTAACACTAGTTGCGAACGCTTTCGAAATGCGGAGACTGACAGTTTTTCCTTTTCAAATGAAAAAAGCTTAAGTACATGGTTAGTCAGACCAATCTCAGCACTGTCATAGATAAAGTCTAATACCTGAATTAGGCGAAGGACTGGGTGATTCACTGGCATTAATCTAAACATATTCCAATCGTAATCCGCACTAATAAGCTCATAATCATTCTTTACAAAGCTATCATTTAGATCATTTTCAAGTAAAACCCTTACTTGACTCGGCATGTGATTGATTAAGTCTGAACTGTGTAATAGCAAAGATAAAATATCTATCTTGGATAGTCCATTCATAATCAGTTGCTGTATTTTGATATAGGGGACTTGCTTTGCTAATTGATAGAAGGGGAATTTATTATTTGAATAACCTAATGATTCCAGTAAGCCTTGGTATATTAACTGGTCAAAAGAGCAAAAAGATAGCTCTGCTTTGAACCGTTTTACTTTTCTTTCAAACCTCTCTTTTCCGTACTCAGTAAGAATTTGAGGTACCCATTCATTTTGAACTGAGAACAAGTGGCAGTACTTTTCTTGTTCAACGAATGTCTCATCAGATGCTTCTTGAAATAGTTTGTTGATATCTTGTGAGAGAATATCTTTGAGTTGTAAAATAGGTATCAACTCTCCATTTTCTTTTATAGTAAAGGCTTGTTCTGATTTATTATCGTAGACGACATGTAAGACAACATGATTGTAGTTGGGATCATCGTGATGATTGTGTGCAATCCAATCGTAACTATTGATATGAATTTCTACATCTCCTTGAATTTCTACACCGTCTATACTTAGCACTGCATTTTTGAAATCAGGTCCTTTCCCTCTATTTAAATGACCAGCAAACTTGACGATTACAGGTTTACCGCAATCAGTACTCTTTTCAAATAGAATATGTTGTTGGTCCCAAATGTGATACAGGAATTTTTCATGAAAGTTTATCACTCTGTCCATCCAATTTCTACTGCATAAGGTATGGGGTCTATTAGTCCTGCGCGCTTAAAAGCTGTTATTCTGAGCAAACAGCTATCGCATACACCGCAAGCTTTATCACTGCTTTGGTAGCAGCTCCAGCTCAATTCAAATGGCACATTTAGGCTCTTTCCAAGCTGAATTATCTCACTCTTGGTCTTATCAATAAGAGGTGTTTTGATTTGAATATTTGTTTCTTCTTTTGTTCCAAGATTAATAGCTTTTTCTAATTGCTCATAGAATACTTTTCGACAGTCAGGATAGCCCGAACCATCTACTTCAACAGCTCCAATATAGATAGATTGAGCATTGATTACCTCAGCCCAAGATGCAGCGATAGACACTAAATTTCCATTTCTGAAAGGTACGTATGTATTAGGTACTTCTTGCTCTGAGAGTTGATTAGTTCGTATTTCTATTGTTCTGTCAGTAAGGGAATTCCCGCCAATTTGAGTAAAATAAGCTAAATCTAAAATTAGTATATCTTTTGGATTATAGTAGTCACTAATTGCTTTAAACGCAAGTAATTCTCTTTCTTGAGTTCTCTGCCCATAATTAGTATGTAAAAGATATATTTCATCATTTTCACTTTTAGCTATTGCAGTTGTGACTAAGCTATCCATGCCACCGCTTGCTAAAACAATGCCTCTCTTCATATATGATTTTAACCTTTCAGATCTTTTAAGTTTTTCTCTTGAAACCGTCTAATTATTGCTTCTTCTACGATTTGTGGTATATGGTCATGGAGTCTGCCTCCCAAGCCAATTACCTGTCTGACAATACTTGAGCTTAAATATAAGTATTGTGAATCAGGCACCAAAAATACAGTATCTATCTTTTTATAAACACTTTTATTCATCAAAGCAAGCTGCAATTCATATTCAAAATCTGATACTGCTCTTAAGCCTCTAATCATGGTCACAGCGTCTATTTCCCGTGCAAAGTCCACTACCAAACCATCAAAAGATACAACTTTTACTTCCTTAATATGCTTTACTGATTCTTGACAGAGATAAAGCCTTTCTTCTGTGCTAAAAAGTGTGTCTTTGCCCGTGATGTTTGCTACGGCTAAGACTATTTCGTCAAACAGCCTTGTAGCCTTTTCAAGTATATTAATATGCCCGTTTGTAATAGGGTCAAATGTGCCTGGATAAATTGCTTTTCTCATAATTATTCTTATTTTCTATAGTCTTGTAACAATCTTTCTAATTCTTCAATTTCTTTTGGAATAAAATCAGATAAAACACGGTGAGAATTTGCAGTCACTAAAACGTCGTCTTCAATACGAATACCAATTGCCTCTTCTGCTATGTAAATACCAGGTTCGACAGTAATTACCATGCCTTCTTTAAGGACAGAATCTCTTGCTCCAATATCGTGCACATCTAAACCAAGATGATGTCCTATGCCGTGCATGTAGTGTTTGATAACTTCGCTTTCTTCTGTGATTAGTCCGAGCTTTGTCATAGATGCAAACATCAATTCGCGTGTTCTTTTGTTTAGGTCTCCCATACTGACACCAGGTTTCACCATAGCGATAATTTCTTTTTGAATATTCAAGACTTCTTGATAAACCTCTTTTTGTCTATCCGTAAACTTACCATTAACAGGGAAAGTCCTGGAGATATCAGCGCTATAATTATTCTTTGATGCGCCTACATCAAGCAAGACAAGCTGATTGTCCTCGATAATAGTGTTATTATCGACATAGTGCAAAGTTGCAGCATTTTTACCTGCTGCTACGATTGGCACAAAGCCATAATTGCGGCAGCCTTTTTTCTGCATTTCAAAGTGTAGCATAGCTTCTAATTCATACTCCATCATACCTGGTCGAGCGTTTTTCCAGATTAACTTAATCCCTTCCCAAGTGATACGAATCGATTCTGTAATAGCCTCTATTTCCGTCTCATCTTTGATTTCTCTCAATGGCCTAATAATATTGCTAATATCTTCAAAAGCTAAGTGTGGCACTCTTTCTTGAGCTCTTTTGATAAAGAATAAAGCTTTGTTTAGTGGCTGGTTTAATCCGACTAAATCGCAGTTGATATATATCTTTCTAAAAGCATTAAGGTGGAAAACAGTATTTTTCTCAAAGTCATCAATGAAGAGCACAGTTTTGATTCCAGATATATCTGTAACCTGTTCTGGCCAGATCTTCTCGCCATCCCAAACTATTCTTTCTGGTATGTTCTTCTGAATAAATATTTCGTCAAAACCCTTGTTGTTTGCCTTACCCATGATCAAAATAGCTTCTGGAGTGTTAAGTCCTGTAAAATAATAGAAATGACTATTCTGTAAAAAGCGATTTGCTCCTGTCGCTTCTTCGTTGGCAAACACGATAACAAGTTCATTTTCATTAAGACTATTGATTAAATTCTCACGTCTTTTACTAAATACTTCAGCTTTAGTTTGCATAATCTGGCTCCTTTATATTATAATTTTTATTAATCTCAAGTTTACCATACACTCCATCAAAGCCAGGTGGATTATAGGCGAAGTGCTGGTTTTTAACAGCTAAGATAGTCACTATTTCATCATGAGTGCAAATATCTCTCAACTTCTTATATATGTACTCATCTGTTTCAATTTGGATGGCAGTTTCGGTACCAAGTTTGTTTATTATGTCTTTATATAGCTTTTGAACTTTATTTGACGAGATAGACTTTACCCCTTTTGCATGTGCTAAGACGTCGATTAAAGGTATAAAGTGAAAGAAATTCTGTGCTGCTGATTCATTCTGTTTCAGCATCTTACACCTATCTCTCACTCCAGTCATCAGCTTCTTTTTGCATACAGGGCAAAACATATCTACTGGTGTTTCTTCCAAAAAGTAAAGGTCTTCTTGGTGCCCATTCTTTCCAGCTCTGTGCCCTGTCAAAAAATATCGACCTTCAGCAGGGTTAAACTCAACAGTATAATTAATTCTTTTTTGTCTAATGCTATTTATTATCGAATTATATGAAATATCTTCACAATCCAATACCGTAAACTCTCTGCCTACGCGATTTAAGGCAGCACAATGACAATCGCTAAAAGAGAGCATAGCAAGCTTATTTACCTCATCAAGCTGAGAAAGCATGGCTGGGTCTGCGCTCAAGCCAGTTTCAAGAGCATGTATATGAGGTAAAAAGTCACCATAAAACTCCTTCATTGAACTGAGCATATTCTTGCTACCCATTAATCCATCTGGAGTCATAATATGGGCTGGAATTATCTCAATCATACTATCTATAGCCTGTATCTCAAATAATCTCTCTACGAGCATTTTTGAGCTATTACAGACGATAAATGGTCGCCCTATAGTATTCTTTTGTTTCCAGATCTTCATCAGCTTATCCATTTTTTCAATTGACTCAAAACTGGGGAATAAGATAATATGATGAGCAACAATTCTTTGCTTATAGCCTTCGAGTTTTAAAGTGAATATTATTTCTGTTTGCAGTAAAAATTTCTGTTTATCGTCTCTGTTGAGAGTAAATAGTTGGTTTTCTTCATATTTCAATTCTTCTCTCAGCTCTTTTGTCCTCGTGGGGTAGAGGCAATCACCTGTACCAAATACATCTATACCTTTGTAAGACATAGTATTAACTATATCTGATAAACGAATATCACCTACGCCACCAGCGTATCCAGAATGTGAATGAAGATCGACACAGACTTGTTTCATAAGGTTTAGTATATTCCTTGTCGTATTATCATAAATGCACCAGCTTCATCACGGGAAACACCCAAAATAGCATTTAATACATCAAATATATTTAGTCCTACAATATCTTTATGTAAAATCAAATCACCTTCAACGTATTCGATAGTTGAAACTAATTCCTTGACATTAAAAGACTTGATCTTACCCTTTTTGCTCTTTTCGACAATTAAGCTATCAGCATGAGAATATGCTTCCAAGCACTCTTCAATAGTTTTATCCTTTACAAATATGTTTCTGACAATAATTATTTCTTTATTAAAATCAGAAATATTGGTCATAATTCCTCTTTTATAAAAAGAGCAAAGAAAGTGGTTCAAATCACTGACAGCGAGGTTATTTGAGAGCATATTAAACTCTTTCTTTTTGGTTCTAATATTTTCAGCATTGAGTAAGCAAAAATGAAAGTTTAGTCCATTTATCATAAACTTATTCAATCTTTCAAGTACCTCAGATGGGTTGATAGGCTTAGTAAGCATCACGTCGAAGAAATCATTTTCAGCTTCAATTCCTATTGCTAAAGGTGGACAAAACGAAGTACGCGGATGTGGGTTAAATCCTTGGCTATACAGTACAGGTAGATCTGAAGCGCTCAAAAGCCGATGTATCATACGCAAAAAATCAAGATGCGTAACAAACTGTAGATAATCTTTCTGTGAAAAATAGATTCTATAATGAAACTTCTCACCATCCTTATCAATTATCTTTTCTTTTAGCTTTGGAGTTTGTTGCATATGCCATTTGGCAAATTCTGGTTTAATCTCATCACAAGCACCACAGTCAGAGCACATTCCATGACGGCAATCCTCTGTCAGTTTTGCATCCAGTGCTTTTTTATATTCTTCTTGTAAAAACTCTTTTTTTATGCCAATATCTATAGGGTCCCAGGGTAAAGGCTCATCTAAGTCAAACTCTTTTTGGTAAATAGTCCAATCAAATTCAATATCTTCAGCAGCTTTAGTCCAAATATCAAAATCAAAAAACTCATTCCATCCATCGAGCTTCGCACCCAATTGATAAGCCCTAAGCAATAGGGAAGAGGCTTCACGTCCAGCTTTACAGAAGATTCCTTCCATCATCGAGTTTTCAATTGTATGATATTTGACCTTTACATTTTTGTATTTTCCTAAACTATACTTTATCTTTAGCGACTTTCTCAGCAATTCCTCTTGGCTGTCCATACCACACCATTGGAAAGGGGTGAAAGGTTTTGGTACAAAGGGAGATAGAGTGATGTTAATTGACAGTTTTTTCTTTGTATGCAAGACGAGTCTCTCTATCAAGTCAATAATATCTTCAATATCCTGCTCAGTTTCTTGAGGCAAGCCAAGCATAAAGTAAAACTTCACAAGCCTAAAACTATTATCCAGAGCAAAATCAACAGCTTGGAAAATCTCCTCTTCATCAATATTCTTATTCACGATATTTCTTAATCTTTGGCTTCCAGCTTCAGGAGCAAGAGTCAAGCCTGTTTTTCTAATTTGATTTAATAGATTAAAAATACTTGAATCGACGGAGTCAATGCGTAAAGAGGGCAAAGCTAAAGAGACATCGGCAGAGTTCAATTGGTTAAAAAGTTCGATTAATAGAGGCTTAATGCAGGTATAATCGCTTGAAGAGAGAGACAGCAAACCAGCTTCATCCCAGCCATTCTTATCTATGCCTTCCAATATCTCTTTAATAATCAACTCAGGATCACGTTCACGAGTCGGTCGGTAAAACATCCCCGCTTGACAAAAGCGGCATCCACGTGTGCAACCACGCATAATTTCAGCAACATAACGATTATGTGCCCCTTCATTCCAAGGCACAAGTTGCGGGTTGTGATTCATATCGCTTTTTGCAAAATTCTGAAACTTCCTAATCTTAATCTTTTCTGGTATATTCTTCTTAATAGGTCTGGCAAAGCCTTCTTTTAATTCATACAGTGCGGGTATATACAAGCCCTGAATAGTAGATAATTTCTCAAGCAGGTCTTCTTTAGGCAAACCTCTATATTGTTTAACAGTGTTTTTTATTTCAAGAATCGCTTCTTCTCCCTCGCCGATTAAGATAGCATCGAAGAAATCGGCAAGTGGTTCAGGGTTGAGAGCGTTGATACCTCCACCAATTATTAACGGGTATGATTCATCTCTGTCTTTACTTAACAGAGGTATTTTAGCCAAGTCAAGCATATACAGAACATTGGTAAAGTTTTGTTCTGTTTGTAGGGTAAAAGCTACAACATCAAAGTTTTTCAAGGCAACTTTCGATTCAATCCCAAAGAGCTCTATTTCGTGTTTTTTTAAGAGTTCAGCAAAGTCTACCCATGGTGTATACACTCTATCAGCCATTGCATCGGTTTCTTTGTTTAGTATTGAGTATAATATTTTTATCCCTAAGTGCGAGATGCCAACTTCATAAATATCAGGGAAAGCCAGGCAGAAGTTCACGAGCTTTTCATTTGGCATTTTATGCGCTGCATTTAGTTCGTGATTGATGTATCTGGAAGGTTTTTCAGCATAGCTTAATAAGTGTTTAAAGTCTATTTTATTGTATTTCAATCAAACTCCGTGATAATAGTATTGCTTTACAGTTCTGGGTTTAGATCGCTATATTGATTTTTAAAAATTATATCACTTACATAATCAGTAGTATCGTAAAAGACTTTTACATTATCAATTACATTATTCTTATTAACTACTACGTGTTTTTTCTTTTCAAGCGCTAATTGTTGTTTTGCCCAGATTGTATCTTTTTTTATAATTTGCTGATCTTCTTTTTTCTCTTCGATATTGTTCTTTTTTGTTATTAATTCATTTCTAATAAAGTCAAAGTTTAATCTACCTTGTCTTTGAAAATGAATGATCAAACAGCTGATAGCAACCACAAATAACAATAATAATACGGAATAAAAAGCATTTGATGAAATAAAGAATTTCTTTTCTGTTACATGCTCAATAACCTTAATCTTGCTATGTTCAGCGATATGAAATTTCTTGTCAGCTAAATCTAAGATCTTATTTATACTTGGGTCATCAGCATCGTAAAACTTACCCAATGAGATGATAAACATTTTCAAGTGTCCCGACTCAAATAATTCTTGCAGGTTATTATTTTCAATATCTTCAATTATATTGGGTCTCATTTTACTCATATTAGCTACTTCGCTGATACTAAGATGTTTGTTTTCTCTTAATTCTTTAAAAAAATTACCTATACTATCCATTTATACCTCATGAAAATTAAATTTCCCTTCAAATACAATGTCAACTGAGCCAGCAATAATAGCATGCCCATTTTTGTCAAGCGATACATTAATGCTGCCTCCTGGCAAGTCTACAGTTATCTTATCTGCAAGATCTCTAAATTTATGGCTTGCAAAGGCGCATGCTGATGCTCCAGTACCACAGGCAAGGGTGATACCACTACCACGCTCCCAGACTTTTACACCGATACTATTTTTTGAAGTGATTTCTACGAATTCAACATTTGTTCTATCTTCAAAAAAAGAGTGATTTTCAATTTTTGGTCCCCACTGCCTAAGTTCTTCATTTTCAATATGTTCAAATATAACAAAATGTGGGTTACCCACTGATATATAATATCCTGCAAATAGTCGGTTATCAACTGCAATAAAGACCTCATGTGGCTCTAGTAGATCAACAGGACCCATATTTACTTCGATTAATCCATTTTCAACTAAGCCAGTTTTAATACCACTACCTGTCAGAACAGATATTTCATTTTTGTTTAGCCTCTCACTATACAGCGCTACAACGCATCTTAGGGCAGTTCCACACATCTCTGCAAGAGACCCGTCTGCATTAAAAATATCCATTTTTATATCTGCTTCAGGTGTCTTTGAAAGAATAACAATTCCATCGCTACCGACGCCAAAATGACGTTCTGACATGGTAATAGAGAGATTATTAAGACTTGACACCTCTTTTACATATTCATGCTCAATAAATAGATAATCATTGCCTTGACCGTGCATTTTCAAAAAAGGAATCTCAATCATTAATTATTTCTCCAAAAATAGTTCTAAAGTTAAAAAATCCAATCTTATTGTTTATCCATTGTGCTGCAAAAAGCGCTCCTGAAGCGAACCCTTCTCTATTACGTGCTGTATGTTTTATCTCAATAGTATCTGCAATTGAGTCAAATCCTATAAGATGCGTTCCTGGAATTGTACCACCTCTTATACTTGCAAAGTGCAGCTCATCAATCTCAGGTTGACGATTGAGCATATCGTATACCACACGTTTCTTCGTACGAGAGTTGTCTAAAATTATTGAACTCAGCTCTTTCGCTGTACCCGAGGGGCTATCAGCTTTTTTATTGTGATGAGCTTCAAATCCATAAATGTCATAATCAGAAATATTATTTAAGAGCTTGATGCTGTGTTCTATAATCTGATAGTATAAATTCATACCAACAGAGAAATTAGCGCCGTATATCAAACCTATACCACTCTCTTCAACGATTTTTTGTATCTCTTCAATGTTATCATACCAGCCAGAAGTGCCAATTACTGCATTTAGTTTTAAGCGAGCAAAGTCATGCATATTCTTGACTGCTGTATCTGGATGAGAAAAGTCAATACAAACATCAATATTTTTGTCTGCAAGCTCATCGATAGTTCTCAAACAATTGCTTTCAATCGGATCGACTTTAGCCTGTACATTAAAGCCTTTATATGCGGCTTGTTTTTCAATCATTCGCCCCATTTTACCATAGCCGATTAATGCGATATTTATCATACAGCTCCTTTCCTTTCTTTTTCTCCTAAAAAGAAATCAAGTAAATCTAACCTATTCAATTCTCTTAAAGCCTCATATACATATTTCTTGTTTTCTGGAATAAACCATTGTGCTAAAGCCTTTTGTAATCTTATCTGGCGCCCTCTTGGAACAAATACTTTTTTACCAGTAGTAAAATCCATCTCAGTATAATACATTAGCGTGCTGATAGACATAGGTGTAGGGGTAAATTCTTGTATTTGGCGAACTTTTATATTATTATTCTTTAGATAGATAGCAAGCTCTAGTCCTGTCTCGAGAGTTGAACCTGGATGTCCTACAATGATATAGGGTAGAATATACTGTTCTTTTCCATTAGCATGGGAAATATCAGTAAAGAGTTGGCAAAAATCATCATAAACACGTTTCTTAGGTTTAAACATCAGCTGTAACACTCTATCATTAACATGTTCAGGGGCGAGCTTTAAGTGCCCTCCAGTATAATATTTTGCCAAATCTTTACTAAAGCTTATATCTTTCAGCGCCAGGTCAAATCGCACTCCAGATGAGATATATACTCTTTTTACATTTGGTTGATTTAATGCCTTCCTTAATAGCTTTCTATAAGGCTCTTGTGAGGTCTCAAGGTGAGGACAAATCTCAGGATATAGACACGATTCCTTTTTACAAGTTTCAGCAATTTTTAATTTACAGTAGAGTTTATACATATTCGCACTTGGTCCGCCAATATCAGAGATAATTCCTTCAAAATATGGTTGTTGGCTAATGATCGCAACTTCATTTAAGATAGACTTTTCTGATCGTGATTGAATTGCTTTGCCTTGATGCAAGCCTATAGCACAAAAGTTACATCCTCCAAAGCAACCACGGTGTGCAGTAATCGATTCTTTTATTTGCTCAAATGCAGGTATTTTTGATCCCTTATACATTGGGTGTGGAAGACGTTTATAAGGCAAATCATACACTTTGTCAAGCTGTTCTGTAGTCATTGCTTGAGAAGGTGGATAATGCACAAGATAGCGTTTTTGATGGGGCATGAAGAGGGTTTTGTTCAAATAATGTTCAAAAAAAGATTTCATCATTTCATAATAGCCTTTTTTATCTTTCACAGTTTGAAATGCTGGTAGTTCGCAAGCATTACCAGGCTTATTTGCTGAAATGATTACTGTACCTCTTATATTCTCCAAACTTTCATTTTTCTCGATTCTTTGTGCAATTTCTGCTATTGGTATTTCTCCTGCACCATAGACTAAGATATCAGCTTTGCAATCGCTAAGAATTGAATCTTTAACGGTATTTGACCAATAGTCATAGTGAGGAATACGGCGAAGAGATGCTTCGATTCCGCCAATTACCACAGGTATTTTTTTGAAGTATGTTTTAATCTTTTGAGTATAAATCATTACAGCACGGTTAGGTCTCAAGCCTGCTTTACCATCAGGCGAATAGGCATCGTCTGTGCGTATTTTATTTTGAGCTGTATAATGGTTGACCATTGAGTCCATATTACCCGACGTTACTCCAAAGAATAAACGTGGAGAGCCGAGCGCAGTAAAGTCTTTTTCAGAGTTAATATCAGGTTGAGCAATGATCCCAACTTTATAGCCTAATGACTCCAAATGCCTGCCAATTATTGCTGCAGAGAAGCTCGGGTGATCGATATATGCGTCACCACTGATGATTATAATATCAAGTTGCTCCCAGCCCCTAGCGTTCATTTCAGCTTTGCTGGTCGGTAAAAAAAGATTACTCATTATTTGTTTAGTTATTCCTTGTTAGTCTCATTACATTGATAGCCTGAATGCCTTTATTAGTCTCGATTAAGTCAAATTGCACTTCTTCATCTTGCTCTAGTGTTTTCAGTTCATTTGGGTTTTTAGTTACGATTGATTTCCAGTGAACGAAATACTCTTTTTCATCTTCTGTAAGTATGAAGCCATAGCCTTTATTAGAATTAAACCATTTAACAATTCCTTTCATTGATACCTCCTCAATAATTTTTCATAAATCTTATCATGTTAAATAACTTTGTCAATGTTTTATTGATATGCTAAAAGATAAATTTTAGCTGCCTTATTTAATACTTCCAAAGCCTCATAGCTATGCCAAAAAGATTGCCCAACTGACAAGCATCCATGTTTTTTCCATAATAATATATCATGATCTTTTATCTTTTCTTCAGTGGCACAGGCGAGCTCATCCGACCCTATTGGATAAGTTGGTATAAGCCCGATGCCTTTACTAGCAAAGAGTTTTACTTCAGGCATCATATCCCACAGAATTTCATTAATTTCTGCTTCAGTTTTATCAAAGAGCTTATGAGACAGTGCAATTAGCTCAGTTGGGTGAGTGTGTAAAATGCATTTATTTGGACTTTTTTGTTCATATAGCACATTATGTGTACGTAGATGAGAAAGCCATTCAGAAGAGGGTTTTTGACCATTGTTATACCAGAAGATCTTCTGCCTATTGCAGCGAACTGCAAGAATCCCTGTATTATGAATAGGGTCTTTTGCTATTTTTCTAAAACGTGAATCGCTAACTGAAATGAGGATAACAAGGTTTTCTTTTATGTGCAAAGTGTCCCATTGTGTAGAGTCGATGTCAATCTCATCAAATGTTTTATAATTCTTTACAAGATTATCAAACTCTGCATTTGATAGTTGAATTGAGAAATTTCCTGCATTACGCTCAGCCCAGCCAAGTTTATACAGCTCTAAAGTAATTTCAGAAATATCTTCAAATTTCATCTTTCAAGCTCCTTGTCATCAAGTCATTTACTGCTTGTGATGGTGATTTATCTAAAAACAAAACATTGTAAACCTCTTCAGTAATGGGCATCACAACCTTTAATTCTTCTTTTAATTCCCAAATAGCTTTACTGGAATATACTCCTTCTGCAACCATTTTCATAGAACCAAGAATATCATCAATTTTGCGCCCTTTACCCAATTCAAAGCCAACATATCTGTTTCTTGAATGAGTAGAAATAGCTGTTGTTATGAGATCTCCAATACCAGATAATCCAGCAAAAGTTTCTGCTCTTGCACCCATTGCAACTCCAAGTCTGGTTATCTCTGCAATGCCGCGTGTTAACAATGCGCCTTTGGTGTTATCACCGAGGGCGAGTCCATCGACAATACCTGCTGCTATGGCAATAATGTTCTTTACTGTACCACCGAGTTCTACACCGATAATATCTGTAGATGAGTATGCTCTAAAGTATGGCGTACTCATAGTGTCTCTGGCAAAGCGAATAGCTTCAATATCTTCACCTGCAATCACGACTGTTGTAGGTATATTTTTGCTTACTTCTTCAGCATGGCTTGGTCCTGATAGAGTAGCAATAATGCTGTGATATTCTTTTGGCAGTTCATCGTGTAATACTTCAGACATTCTTTTATGAGAGCCTTGCTCAAGCCCTTTTGCAAGGTTTACTATTGCCTTTAATCCATTGCTTTTCACAATATATGGTAAAAATGATTGCACAGTATTTCTAACAAATGATACAGGGGTAGCAAATATTAGCAAATCTACTTTGTCTACAGCGAAAACTTCATTTTTATCATTACTAAAAAATATGTTGTCATTGAGCTTAAAACCAGGCAACAGAGAGGAATTACAGTGCGTTTCTTGCAACTCTTTTACAAACTGTGGGTTATATTCCCACACTCTAACATTATGCTGACTGGAGAGCATTTGAGCCATTGCCAGCCCCCAGCTACCACCACCAATTATTATTATATTAGACATAAGACCTCCAATGCCATGATTAATTCTTATAGTTTAGTGTCAAGAATTTCTTGAAATCTACGCATTACAATTGATTTTATCGTGTTTATCATATGAATAAGTCTTTGGGGTGAGCTTTATGAGTCTGTGCAATGTAGTCAAAAATAATACTAAAAAGTTCAAATCAAAATTTTGTATTAAAAAAAACTCAACCTTCTCTATAAATAGGAGATTCAAAATAGGGCTTATTGAAAATTATTTTCAGCTAAATCAGCAGATGGCTACTACAAACGGGTTTAGTTGTGTTATTTTTTAACATTGCACGAAACTTTGTCCTCTCATTTCTTGTTGCGAAAATAACTTAAAAAAAACTTGTCAAAAATGTAAAACTGATTATATTGTAATTATTCTTATAAATGTCTATTAGATATCTATTTGATGCCCTTTATATATCCTTTCATTCTCCAAGATAGCAAAGAGAATGTCAAAGGAATCTCAAGGTAAAGACAGATGAAAAGGAGGCAAAATGAAAGTATATTTATCAGGTGATCATAAATTTCCTAAACGCATAGGGGAGAGTATATTAGCATATTATGCAAACAATAATGTAGTGATTCTACGCAAATCAGTAAAGAGAGCGATATTGCCTCAAAATATAAATATCAAGAATAATCAGCCATATCTCTGTGCATTGTGGCAAGAAATGCCTTTGCAGGTAAAGACTCTTTTCACAGATTATGCAAAGTTTTTTAAGATGGATACCAAACAAAAAAGGACACAGGGGGTGTCAGCATTTAGTATGTTTATTTATTTTATTTATAGAGCACAGAAGCGCTTTGGCACATTGATTAAAGATATGAGTATTGACTTTGTATTGAGCATTTTTCACACTTTTAACAGCCTGAACAAATTAATGAAGGAATCGCTCTTATATCGCCTTACAATGAAACTGCCAACGAGATTTAGGCATCTTGTGAAGAAAAAAACAGTCTTGGAAGATGAAGCAGAAGGTTCAATGTCTAAT
>Ga0208195_1001552_pt1 | contig 24766 bp, 29 predicted proteins | sample AD_UKC077_MetaG_FD_184441 | JGI IMG/M metagenome (GOLD analysis project Ga0208195, IMG submission 184441) | Active sludge microbial communities of municipal wastewater-treating anaerobic digesters from USA - AD_UKC077_MetaG (SPAdes) (version 2) | ecosystem: Engineered > Bioreactor > Anaerobic >...
AGCGTAGAAAATTGCAGAGATCTTCATTCTATCCTCCCTTTCTTTTATTGTTTTCAGATATTATAAATCATTATATACTGTCAAGCAAAATCGGTTTCTTCCTTTTTTGACTTACAATTTTCACTTATATGCGTTCTCACTTATTTTTTCAAATTGTATCAAATTTTTTTCAAATCGGCGTTTTTGGTGGTCTGCGATATCACGATTTTTTCAAAACGATATCACGATTTTTTCAAAATTAATTTCACGATTTTTTCAAATGGATTTCTTAACCGTTACCAGTGGAACAAGTTATGAATTTTGAATTGCAAATTGATAAAACGAAGCTAAATCAGGTGAAAATATCACGATTATTTCAAATGGATTTCTTAATCGTTATCAGTGGAACAAGTTATGAATTTTGAATTGCAAATTGATCAAACGATGATGAATCAGGTGAAAATATCACGATTATTTCAACTGGATTTTGCATATCATTGTCTGGCTTGCGATTATGTTTGGCACTCATTCAATCTGATTGTCTATCAAGACATCAATCTTTCTTATCATATTGAGTGGATAGGACTTGAACACTTTTGTAAGGAGAGCAAAGTAGCAACTAAAAATTTATCAGTCGGGTAACCGCGAAGGGGATCAATTATTAGTACCCAGCCCACTCATTAACCCGATTCTACCGGGTTTCTCTCTTGGGCATCATTTAGCGAGGGCAAGGAGCTTATAGAAAGGATCAGTGGCAGTATATACTTGGCTGATCCCAATCAGAACTGTTACGAGGTTTTTTTCAATCTTGACATTGGCTATATAGAGAAAGGCATCGCACTGGTTGGTCAGAATGATGTGCGGCAGCTCTGGATACTCCTTATCCAGAATGTGGGTGATGATCTTGTCATCATGCAGATTGGCAGGGCTGGAATGGCTGCTGTCTCCCACTCCCTTATTCTGATCCTGAAGCTCGTATTGGAGTTTAGAGAGTGATAATAGCCCATTCTGAAGGTGTTCTGTACCGATAGCTGCATTAGCGATTTTGCTACCCGTAACCACTCCATCCAGAATATGATTACCATAGATGCAGTTGTTCTGCAGACCTCGGGCATCGAGCTTCCCGATAGTGCAGGTCTTGCCGCTGAACTGGCCTTGGGGATTACCGTGATCGTCCCAGAGCTCATAGAAGCCGCAGTCGGCTTCAGCTTCGATGCTGATCTCATAGTATCCCGAGTTGGGAGTGGTTTCGATGAGCTTCTTGCCCTCTGGCCAGGATTGACCAGGCCTGAGCAGTCGGATATCGACTCCCGATTGAGGCTTCCGTTCGGTGCCTTCCATAGTATAATAGCTGATGGCGAACTTGTACATTAATGCTCCTGTTGTGAGTATATAGTTATTAGGTTTATATTTGGGTTTGTCCTATCACCGTCTCGTCAAAGTCGGTGATAATGATGATGCCGAAGTCGATATAGCCGGGAGAACCGATGTATCTGGATTCCACACTGAACTTGACCTTAGTGGGATACTCGTGCAGATCATCCGGACATTTTGGCAGTTGAGCTATTGTGACCGGGAACTGGCTTTTGATGCTGTTGAAGGCAGTGTATTCCAGATAGAGCTTACCGGGACTGAGGAGGAAGTTCATCAGACCGTAGTATTCGCCTGGTTCGAGTACCGCTTCCAGATCGAAAGAGTCCTCCCGATAGGCCTCCCTTCTATGAATGATAGTGGGATCATAGGCGTTCTTCTTCTCGATACGGTACTTTTGGGATGGGTTATACTCGATCTGCCCATTGGGGCAGAAGAAGTAATAGATGCCCTCATCAGCCCAGCGGATGAGCTTGAAGCCCTTTATAACAGCCATGTTTTCACCTTGTATTCATCATCTATGTAGTTCCGCTCCAGTTCGGTTATCGCATAGATATTATTCTGGATGCGCAGCTTGGACTGGAGAGAAAGGTTGTATTTACTGAGCTGATCGATAACAGCTTCACAGCTCCACTTGGAGTCATGAAAGTCGATCAGATAGTCTTTAATCCTGCTCTGCAGTTGAGTAGTATCTCCTGCCAGGATATCCAGACAGTTGATCTCCGGCTTCTCCGGATTGCCCCGTTTGTTGACCAAGCTGACTACATCATCTGCATCGATATCAATTATCGCACTGGTATAAGCATCCTTGTTCTTGAGCACAATACGTCCCTCGGGATCGGAGAAGATGGTGGCATTATAGAGCATGAGCATGGCCTTCAGAGCTTTTAGGTTATCGGTTTGCTCATCATTGTAGTTCTCATAGGCCTTGCCTGGAAACAGCATAGCCGGGAAGAGATTACCATGAAAATGAGCTTCGACCCAGTGGTTAACATATTGACTGCTGCCATAGCTGCGGCCATCTATTAATCCTACGGATACTAATCCGGTATAGAGGGTACTCTCGGAGATACCGTTCTCAATATAGAAGCCGATAAACTCATTGGCAGCGTTTTCCAGTGAAGCCAGATCTTCCACCCAGTCGGTCTTTTCATCGTAATCAATCACAACAGGACAGATGTTATTGAAGAACTTGTAGATGCGTCCACGATAACGGCCTTGGTATCTGGTGGTGGCAGGATTGGGATAAGTGGCTTTGATCACTTTCTTATAGGCAAATACAAAACTGATGCGGTTTACTACAGTATCGATCCTTTCTATAAGCTCCTTGCCCTCGCTAAATGATGCCCAAGAAACAAAGTCGGTAGAACCGGGTTAATGAGTGGGCTGGGTACTGATAATTGATCCCCTTTGCGGTTACCCGACTGATAAATTTGTAGTTGCGACTATGCTCCCCTCACAAAAGTGTTCAAGTCCTTTCCACTCAATACTATAAGAATGATCGAGTATATTCAAGCTTGACATAGAAACATTCAGATTCGAATACGTCTCAGCCTACAGACCCTCCATAGAATACCCTCCGATACGTGTGAACACCGCCCGGTGTTTCCCACGTTTTTTTATCATGAATCAGGATGGATTGCGCTTGCAATTTTCGGTGATACTTCCTTGCAATTTTCAGTGAGAGATTTGCAATTTTCGGTGATACAATTGCAATTTTCAGTGATACAAACTGGATGATCCACTCAGCTAATACAAGATTTATATTGACAAACCATAAATACTGATTATCTTGTCCCATATCTTAACATAGAAGGAGTTAGAAATGGGACGACCCAAACACAGCATTGATGCAAGTACATTGGAAGATATTGAGCATGCAATATCAACATTACCTAATGGAAATGTGGTTAAGAAGCTGACAATATTAGCGAGTTTTTCCTGGCTCAAGACCGAAGAGATTGCCAAGGCATACCGAATTAACCCCCGTACTCTTTTCCGTTGGATTAAACAATTCAAAGAGCACGGAGTCGTAGGTCTGATTGATCACCCTAAAGGTCATAAACCTGCTCTTTTAACAGATGAAATGAAAAGCCAAATAGTGCAGTGGATTACTACCCAAAAAGACAGTGAAGGCCATCCGGTGTTTTGGACACTAGACAAGCTCAGAGGAGAGTTAGAAAAAGTATATTCTGTGAAGATAAGTAAACCAACCCTGTCAGTAAATCTTGCAAAAATGAAGATCAAATTTAGGCGACCCCGCCCCACCCATATCATGGCAGATAAGGAAAAACAGGCAGAGTATAAAAAAAAACTCTAAATCTCCTGAGGGTAAAAGCTGAAAGGAATCCTGATATAAGAGTGTTCTTCTTTGACGAAGCTCGCTTCGGCCTCCAAACTAGTCTGGCAAGAATCTGGGCATTGTCTGGAAAGCCGCTTCAGATAAAGGTCAAACAAGCCTATCAAAACTTCTATATCTATAGTTCAGTAGAGTCAAAGACCGGAGAGAACTTCTCACTATTTCTACCCTGGGTAAACACTGACATGATGAATCTGTATCTGAAGCAAATGAGTTTCGAGTACGGGAATGAAGAGATTGTCATCATTATGGATCAAGCGGGATGGCATAAATCCAAAGATCTTGTTGTGCCCGAGAATATTGCTATCATATACCTTCCTCCATACTCTCCAGAGTTAAACCCAATTGAACGGCTATGGAAATACTTGAAAACTCACTATATCCATAATCGTATCTTTGATTCGCTCAAGCAAATGATGGCAGATATGGTGGATGTGTTTGCGGAATTAAAGAACGAAACAGTTGCATCACTTTGCCACTGTAGTTATCTTGAATTATGACATTTCAATATAAATATTGTATAATATATGCCCCATTTCGACCGCTTGCAATTTTCGGTGATACAATTTGCAATTTTCAGTGAGACTTTATAATGTTTACCTTGTGATCGCTGTAATCCATATCCAGCGCAGCTTTCATCGCCACCAGGGCGGTTTCCACCATGCTGTCATCCGGGGGCTGGGTAGTGATGCGCTGCAAGGCCATTCCGGGAACGGTCATCAGCTTCACCAGGGGGTGTTTGAGGTTCTTGCCGGAGAACTTGAGAACTTCATAGGACACACCCGAGATCAGAGGGATAAGCAGGATATGATAACTCAAGCGCAGCAACACCGGCACGGGATGGTGCAAAATGAAGCCCGAAACCAAAGTATCCACCACCGAAAAGATAAGGATGGCGGTGAGCAGCACAAAGAACATAAAGCTGGTTCCGCAGCGGGGGTGTAGAGTGCCAAATCCCTGAATCTTACTTATCTCCAGCGGACTATCCTGCTCATAGGCATACACGTTTTTATGCTCTGCCCCGTGATAGCGGAACAGTCGTTTCACATCCTTCATCAGCGAGATCAGGTAAACATACAGTACAAAAAACACGATCCGGATCGTTCCGGCAAAGAGATTGAAGTATAAATCCTGTTTGGACAGCTTCATCCAGTCCGCCAGCTTGTAGGGCAACAGGCCAAATAGCAGGAAAGCCAGCCCAAAAGCCAGCACAAAGCTAAGCACTTCCTCGGTTTTAGCGGCCGCCTTGCCTTTTTCCTTGTAAGTTTTGCCCTAGGCTTCTTCCTCGGCCTTGATATCCAGTTCAAACCTACTGGCTGAGAAGGTGAGTGTGTCCAGGCCGATGATCATCATCTCGATCAGGCTTACAAAGCCGCGGATCAAGGGCAGGCCCAGCACTTTATTGGTCTGCGTTTTGCTGACAAAGGGCTGCACTTTCAGCTCAATATCACCATTGTGGCGCCGGATGGCAGTGGCCAGTTTGTCCGGCCCACGCATCATCACGCCTTCGATTACGGCTTGTCCGCCTACATTTATCTGTTTCTTTTCGCTCATTGATCCTTCCTGTATGGTACTAATGAAAAACGCCATTTTCCCCAGCAGCGCTGAATGGATCATGGCGTTGAAAGACTTTGGTAAGTCTAATTTTCGGACTTAAGGTTGTATTTCTTGTTAAATTTCTCGACGCGTCCGGCGGTGTCCAATATCTTTTGCTTGCCGGTGTAAAAAGGATGGCACACGTTGCAGATATCCACCTGCATGTTGCCTTTGGTGCTACGGGTTTGGAACACGTTGCCGCAGGCGCAGGTAACGGTTGCCACTTCGTATTTTGGATGAATTCCCTGTTTCATGATCTATATCTCCTTGGGTAAATTCTTACTGACAGATGCCAAAGTTTTCCATGCCCAAGATATATCAATCTAAAATGTTATGCTCTGCTAAGCATCAAGGCTGAGCAATAGTTCCGAATATCTGGTGCAGTTTCTGCAATGTAGTTTTCCCTCTTAAATCGGTCAAACGGTTCAGTTCGGCTTCCCTTGGATACCAGAGAACCGCCACTACCTGATAGAACATCTCGCTGGGAGGAACGATATTGGCTCCGGGGAGATTAACTCCTTGATGCCTGAAGCTGGTGTTTGTACTATATCCCAGAAATACCAGATTTTCGGGACTAGGATCAGCCACATTACTGCCATATACAAAATAGTAGGTGGGGCTTATGGAGTTGCCATAGATGTCGTAACTGACCGCATCCCAAGAGATCACCATATCAGGATCATCCAAAGAGAGCTGTACATTTTGGGGAGGTTGAGGGGGAATATATTCGCAAAAGCCACTGAGAGATATTGACAGTGTGGGTGAAGCCGAAGCATTACTGTAAATCAGTAATACACTGTTGTATGTACCCGTAGTCTGAGGGGTGCAGTTAATGCTCAGGGTGGCTGTCTCTAAATGGCCTATACCCATGCCCTGCTGGGGGAAGGAGACACTAAACCAATCAGCATGGTTGGAAATGCTCCAATTGCTTACTATTAGATCATTATATCCAAGATTCTGAATCTCGAGATTCAGATCTGGAGTAGTATTCGTAAGGATCACATTGGCAAAATGCAACTGCTGGGGAACGGTGGAGATGACTGGAGCCATAGACTGGGGAGCAATCGCGAAAATTCCTTCTGAAACAGCGTACACATGCTGATAATCCATGTCGATAATCCTGATCTTACACTGATCAGAAATCATATCTGGAACTGTAAAAGTGAAGCTCCCAGTATTGGCATCCAAAGTTTGGGTATTAAGAGGCATCCATGTTTGACCGTTATTTACAGAGATCTGCACACTGATGTATCCATGTCCGGAACTGATCCAATTAACAGTATATGGACTACCAATCGTTAAGGTATCACCGGTGCTGGGATTGCCAAGTGTAATATCAGGATACTCAGAGCTCAAAGCGATAAACACTCCCCGCTCTCCTCTGGCTGTATGACCAGGCACATCGCAATGGAAGGGGTAAATTTGGCCAGGAGTTATATTATAGGCTTTCCAGTACATTGCTCTGGTTTCATTGGGGCCAACGCCAATTGCATATTGTTGCAAACTAGCATCATTAAACAAGAAAACATGTGTAGATCCATCTATAGAAGAAAGATACATAGGCACGATTTGATTTTTACGCACATACAATGTATCAGGTTCGAAACCATTAGCAGAAACTGTCATGTAGCTGGAGTGGTATAACCGGGAATCTGGTGAGGTGATATAGCTTTGATTCAGGTTATATCCATGAATATTCATCTGCTCTGCTCCGTCAGTAGGCCTCACGAGGTTAAATACTGCAAAGTCATTATTCACGCTTTGTTGATTTGTCCCCAGTGTTAAATAAATCTTTCCGGTATAATTCACATTCATAATGGTCCAGGATTGGGGAATGTTGATACTTATCGCATAAGCACCCGCAGGTAGATTTGAAAAGCTGTAATGACCCGTAGGATCAGGATAGGTGCTTAACGTATCTGGCCCGGTTATAGTTACTTCAAAATCGAGGGGAGGCTCCTCAGCATCGAAAACTCCATTGTAGTTCAAGTCATGAAACAATTTTCCGCTGATACTGCCAGTATTCAATCTTGATGCATACATCTGGGGGACAATGCTACAAAATAAGAAGGTAAGGCAGAAGGTTAGTTTCCAACTAAAGTGTTTTTTCATTTTTTGGTCATTCTCCTTTTATATTTATCAAGCATTTTCCATCATGAGCAGATTTCAGGCGGTGTATTCACGTAAATTCCCGCCACCCGCAATTGCACCCAATTAGTGATTATCCTGTCCAATGCTCTAGTTTTATTTCATAAATACATCTATTCTCATTCTTGCATTTTTGTCAACTAATATGTAAAGGCATTCCCACAAAAAAGTGATGTGGATAAGTTATAACGCACTGTTGTATAGATAAATAGGTAGTGTAAATGTCCAAGGTATTTATTTTGTAATTTAGTGAAAAAGAGGATTTTTCCTCAAAACTTTTCGTAACCAAAAATAGCAATCCAGAATTTTATGCCATTTAAAGCCCATAATACTTTAATAGAAGCATTTTCTTGGGGGTGAGATGAACTTTGTGTCTAAATTTTAAAAATCGTTCAAATAACGCTGGATTAGCCCTGTGGATAATTCAAAAATTTGGACATAAAACTATTACAATAAACTGAAATAAAAAGCTTTACAAAAATGGCGGTCTCACCATTATGGGATAAATAAAACATAAGGAGACCACCATGTTATTAATACAGAATGAAACTACCGAATTCGTGAAAGAAAAATTGTCAAGCTTCTGTAAAAAACATCAGAAGGACTTTCTAAGCCCAAACAAAAATTCATAAAAGATATGCTAATGGGATTGTGTGGAACTGGATCACCCTCTATTCATAATATCTCAAAATTTATCCAAGACAATGTATCCACCAAATCTTCTTCTGAGCGTTTATATCGGAATTTGAGCCACAATGACTATGTTGAACACATTGATAATACTCTGTTAAAGAAGGGTTTGAAGAAATCAATTTCAACAAAATCGTAAACGAAATGGAGTTCAACTGTGAATTGCCTGGGCTCAAAGCAAATGAAGTATTACAATGCGCCACCAGAAGAATCAATGTCAGAACCGATGACCATCCCAGTAAAAAATCAAGGACAGTAGAGGTTAGTTTGGTTGTATCTAAGATCTTTAGAAAAGGTTTTCAAAAGAGAAACGACTTTTATCTATTATGTGATTTTACCAGCCAGGATATGCCTGATTTGGAGCTGGTTGCGAAAGCAATGCTGTTTATAAAAAGCGTTGGGCAATTGAAGAAGTTCATCGCCAAATGAAGCAAAACATAAAGTGGGAAAATATGAGATTGGGCAGTTATCAAGGTCCGAAAAATCTTAATGCATTAATGGCTTTAGCATTGTTTTTCATCTATATGTCTAAAAAGTATATTGCCAAATTCGCTGCTGGATTCCCTAAAATAATAAACTACAAAAAAGAAGATTTCTCTATACCTAAAGAATTTATATCCTACAGAATAGCTGAAGTTATTTCAGAGTGCATTAAATTTATTGTCCAGTATAAACGAAAACTATGCTTAGCAGAACTTATAGACCAGCATCAAATGAAAATAAGGCTCTGGTGAAAAAATATGGGAATGCCAACAGATTTTTTGATTGACACATTTAGGGTTCCAATATTCATGATCATAGAGACTTTTTTTGGCTTATTGGCTTGAACAAGCGTGCATTTGATCAGTGATTGTTTATGGAAAATTGATTGTCCACTTGGCCTTGTCGGTAAAGCAAGAAACGTAATGAAATAATGTATTCAGGAGTTACTGTGAATTATAAGGAAAAGCAGTATGCAAAGCCCATAATCCATGAGTATATATGTAGGATTGATTTCATGAATAATATCGATTGGACCGAACCTGAAATTCCTCAGCATCTTAGCCAAAAAGCAAGAAGAATTGGGTATGGTGTGGTAAATGTTGTCCCTAAGAATGAAGAAACAATTCAGTTCGGGCCAAAGAATATTAGTAGAGATAAAAAGCAGTATAACGAATGGCAATTTATGGGTGATTTCGGCAATAAGTTCATCATCAGTAGATCCAGTATTATTCACAGTGTAAAAAAATATGCTAACTATTCTCAACACCGGGATGAGATGCTGGGCTTACTTTCGATGCTCGCAGAATTAATAAAGAATATGACAATAAAGCGCATCGGAATGAGATATACAAATATCATTGATACACTAGGTCGTTTTGAGGATCTATCTGATTTATTTCAACGTGATTATGTCCCGACCATACCCACATGTTCATTGGGTAATAAACCAGTCAAACTCATAAATAACGCCGAGTTAAAAACACCTGAGGATTATTATCTAAGGTTAGTTTATGGCTTCTATAATCCAGATCACCCATCAGTGATAAGGAAGTATGATTATTTATTTGATATTGACTGCTATCTCAACACAATTGTTAATCCAAACGAGGTTTCTGGTATTATTGAAGCATTTCATGATAACATTCAACATGTCTTTGAGTCTGCAATTACTGATCAACTGAGGAGCGTTATGAATGAAAAGTGATGTAAGGAATGTTACAAGTACCGGTAGCATAGACAGGGATAAGCTACAAAATGATGACTCTATTGATATAGATAGCACTAATATGAACAGCAATCAAGCTACAAATTTATATACAGATGACAGACCTACTCAACTAGATTCTTTCTCAGTAGTAGCTATTGATACGAATATCACGGAATCATCCCCCGAAACGCCAATCTCAGCACTTACGGTTAACTACCTTATTTCTGAGTTCAGAAACAACCGACCTCAAAGAGAGTATCTTAGGCTTAAAGTATCTTTATAATGGAAAAATACAAGCACATAATTCACAAAACAGGTAGAATCCGGCAGGGTGATATAATTCGGAATGTTCGCTTTCATGAATCTTTCCACTACAAAGAGGGATTGTTAGACCTTAATTTCATCGACTTTCCTTACGTTCTTGTACTTACTCAGGATTGTGACTTGGAACAAGAATATGAGTTAAGAACTGCTAATATGAAGAGTGAGCTTTCTGAAGCCGGTGATGAGAATGAGATATATGTAGATAAAGCACTAATCTCGGTCCTATTAGCACCTATATATAACTATGACCAATTCTGTAATGGAGATCACCTTGCGGATTGTTTTAAACAAATATACCCAAGTAGTTTTAGAGTGAAAACCCACCAGATTGCAAGAAATAAGACTCCAGAGAAGGATATAAAGAATAACCAAAATCCTAGATACCATTATCTATCACTCTTCGATGAAAAGATGCTGAGTGAATCATTGATTGATTTCAAACACTATTTTTCGGTTAGTCTTATGGAACTTGAGTTACTGAGGAAGACCAACTACATTTGTACAATTTCTCCGCTATATAGAGAAAAAGTATCACATAGATTTGTGTCATTTCTGTCGAGAATAGGCCTGCCAGCAAGTAAAGAACTAACTGCTAACAAGCTACCGAATTGTCCAGACTAGATGTCAGTCACAAGAAGCCAATCATTAATCAATTGGAGGTAATAATGCTTTACAAAAGTTTTATTGAGGTAGTGCTAGATGCGAAAGATCGGACGCTTGCTAAGAAGCATGCCGAAAAAAGGACTCAGAACATTGTTAGACAGTTCGTCCCACCAAATGCTCCGCTATGTCATCTGGAAAGTAATTATGTGGGCGTTTTAGGTGAAATTGCTGTCTACAAGTATCTGGGTGTTTCTTACGAGTTAACGGACAACTATGAAGCTAATCAGGTAGATGATGGTGATCTTCATTATAAGGGTTTAACGTATGATATAAAGACAGATGCAGTCCCTCGTGCTTATTATTCTAAGCTCTATGATGGGTCAATATCAAACTATGAGAAGTACGGATGTAGAGTATTCACAGTAAAACATTTACATCATCTTAAGAAGTATACTGGTGGGTTGATATTCACAGCTGTTGAGATTCCTGACAACGCTAAACTTACAAAAGTTGATGGTAGCATTAGAGATGCTATTCTCAACGTCAGAAGCGTTATAGTCATCGGATATGCCAAGCAAAGTGATGTGACATCGCATGAACCTACATGGTATGCACCGAAAGATCCTAAATCCTCATCACTCACTAAGTACAATTCCTTGAACTATATTTTCCATCATTGTGATGGACAAGGACATGCACCAGGCTCTTCGATACCAACAATACTTAGATCGGTTAAGGACCTGGTATGAGTCAAATATTTAAGGTATTCAATGTTAGTTCTGAACAGAAAAAGATCATCGAGGACGTTACTGGACCGATTCGTGTAATCTCAGGTCCAGGATCAGGAAAGACAATGACAATGGTGTTGAAGTATCTTCATCTTCTTCAAAATTGTTCCCTTGACCCTTCAGAGATATTATTCCTGACTTTCACGAACAAAGCAGCTAATGAGATAACTGATCGGATACTTGAGTACAGCACAATGCTAGGCCTAGAAATCGATTATCCAAAGATGAATGTTTCTACAATACATTCATTCTGCAAGGCTACGCTTGATGATAACCCTGATTTAAACGGCAGTAGGCCTAGCTTTGATGTACTAGATGAGATAGGCCAAGCCACTGTGTTGCTGAGAATTGCCGAGGATTACTTGTATAAAAGCAGTGTGGGGGCCTGCAGGGAAATTGTTGAAAACATTATCCCGTATATCAACAAAATCACAGATGAGAATTTATCAACAGATGCAGTGTACAACTATCTTAAAGATAAGCTCGTAAATATAACTGAGTTAGACGACAAAGAAATAAATAAGATTAAGAATGCTATACATCTTAATGCTCTATACCCTATCTATGAGCAAACCATTAATGACCTTAATTACATAGATTTCCCTCACATGCAAAGATTAGTCTATGAGCACATGATGAATAATCCAGCATTTTTATCGAAACTAAGGTCAAAGTATAAATATCTCCTGATCGATGAATTCCAAGATACTAGCTATCTACAGAATGCAATTCTAATGAGCATATCTGAACCATATTATAACTTTACCGTGTGCGGTGATGATGATCAAGCCATTTATCGCTTTAGAGGGGCTACAGTCCAAAACTTCTTATCTTTGTCGGATAGAGTTAGTGGTCTGAAGAGTTATTATTTGTCGACTAACTACAGAGCTAATAAAAACTTAGTTGAGTTCTCAAATAAAATTATAAAAAACAATGAAAAGTACAGACTGCCCAAAACAATCGTAGCGTCCACAGAGGAAGAAGGACTGATCAGTATAGTAAAGCATGCCAATGTCGAAGATGAGATAAACGAAGTGATTGAGGTTATCCAGAAATCCGTCTCAAATGGGGACTTAATGTATGGGCAAATAGCGATTCTTTTCCGGTCAATTAATGCTTTTGCCTTAACACTCGTCAAGCGACTCAGAGAAAGCCATATTCCATATACTGTGAAGGGAATCGACAAATATGAAAGTTCTGCAGTTATTAAGTCTGTAGTATCCATTCTCGATTACTTAGTGGATCAGAAATGTGAAGAGATAAGCCTACTTGATAACTCTCTATTTACGAATGATCTAGGAATAGAATCATATATACCGGAAGAGCGTAACAGCACTGGGATAGATTTGGATGATTTTCAATATGCTAAATCACTTAAGCAGATTAAAAACAAGATAGCTAATAAAGAGTATCATAGTAACTTGGCGATTTATTACGATATCCTAGATAACAACAAAGTAGTGAAAAAATGGATAGTAGAAGAAGACTATGGTAGTTTGCAGGATATTGGCTATTTATCTAATGTATTCAATCTGTTTGATACAATTTACAAAAGGACTGATCCATATCTTCTAAATGCATTGATAAGAAGCCTCGTTATGAAGGGGATAGAAGATAGTGCATCTGACATGACTGATGCAGTTCAAATAATGACGGTTCATCAAGCTAAGGGACTTGAGTTTCCATGTGTTATAATGCCCAATCAGATAAAAACGCCCAATAAGCTAAATAAGTTTTGTTTGTTAGATGAGCTTTTTAACTATGAAGTTAACGACTCCTCGGTGATTATGGATGTTGATGAACGCAAAGTGTTTTACGTAGGAATCACAAGAGCCCAAAATGCATTAATGCTATCGTACTCAGATAGGTCACTAAACGGAAAGAAACAAACCATTAGCAACTATTTGAAGGATCACGAAATTGCTACTAATGGGAATATAACGACTACCAAGAAAAACCGAAAAAGTGGCAGTAACAGCCTATTACTTAGTTTTAGCCAGATTAAAACCTACCTTGATTGTCCTCGGAAATATTACCTATCGTATGTCGCCAAGCTTGCTACAGTCCAACAGGCCGAAGTCTATTTCGGATTATCAATTCATAGAGCGCTTGATGAGTTACATAAGCTTATTCAGAGCGGATATTTTTTAAATGCAAAAGAGATAACTAAGATTCTACAATTCAATTGGATATCGATCTTTCGGCGTAAAAAGGATGATAAAGACCTATTCGATAGAGGTCTCCAATATTTAAACAACTACTACACGTCAGAATCTATGTTTCTTTCTAACAGGATTGTAAGTTCAGAAATGCCTTTTAAGTATCTCTTTAAAAAACACCAAGTCTACGTCAATGGTATAATAGATCTGATTATCAAAAATGATGACAACACGCTCAATGTTATTGACTTCAAAATAAGCAACATTGATGTGCCAATATACACAAATCAAATGCAGTTGTATGGCAGTATAGTCAATAGCATGAACATCGGTAAAATAGCATCACTCGAGTTGTACAGCGTCGCAGAAGGTAAGAGTAAAAGTATTAGCTTTGAAAGCGATGACGAGAATTGTATTGAAGATATAGTCGGATTTGTGAGTGAGTCAATTCATTTAGCTAAATGGAATCCCACTTCTAATCATGGTTCCTGTAGATCATGCCCATATAAATCGTTGTGTGAAAGAAACTCATCTTGAAATGCGAAGTTCTCAATACGATTGTTAGCTATCTTGATATATCTTTCGTTTAGGTCATAACCAAAAAAATGTCTTCCAGCTTGTTTAGCAGCAATCGCTGTAGTACCAGACCCCATGAACGGGTCGAGAACTAAATCTCCGACGAATGAAAATAATTTAATCAATCTAAGTGGTAACTCAATTGGGAAGGGTGCAGGATGCCTCCTGTTCTTTTCCGGTGGTATTTTCCATATTGTCTCAATGTAGCTATACCATTCAGATTTCTCAAGCTTACTGAGTTCTTTGGTTTGTTTATCCACTGCTTCTGGATGTCCATCTTTAACGAACACATTGATGAATTCGATAGTGTTCATAAAGTAGAAATTTGGGGGGTAAGGGTAAGAACCCATCATCAATTGGTCTGTTTTCCCCTTATCCCAAATGACAAGACCATACCTGTAAAACTCTGTATTCCTTAATATCGTGAATTCAATGTCGTTGTTAATGTTCAATATATCTCGATTATAGTGAGTATTCATTTCCTTCTTGCTCATCGGAAGTAATGGGGTATTGATACAAAGCTTCCCATTAGGTTTTAATACTCTATAGCACTCTTTCCAAACTTCAAGCATGCTAGCCAAATAATCTTCGTATGAACTTTCTGATTTTCCAATCTGATCATGGTGCTCATAATCCTTAGCTGTATAATACGGAGGACTCGTCACTACCAGTCTAACACTTTCGTCAGGCAGCTCATTCATGCTTTTGCTGTTTGCGCATACAATTCTATCTAATTCCATTTATATATCCTTTCAATACTAAGTGCGAGCCAACCTAAAATATACCACCAGGAAGTCAAGTAGTCTTTTTGAACGCTATGGATGTTACAGCAGACTGGTTGGGCTATCAAACAATCAAGGTAGTCGTCCTACACTTCCAATGAAATGGCGGAAAAGGTGTATGGGCTCCGGAGACACCAACTGGGTTCATGTCTGAGTCGTATTCGATCTGATCGTCTTTGATCCACGGTGCAAGGGCTTTGATGTAGTCTCGGGCATCGTCCAGGCTGTTAGACTTCGTATCCAGAGCCATCAGGTTGTCCATCACTTCAAGGGCATCGTTTAGAGGGTAGATCTTATCCTGGGCAGCCAGTGCCCGGCAGATGTCGCTGGTGCGATCATCCAGGATCACCACGAGTTTGTAGTATCTGGCTTTAGCCTTTTTGTAGCCTTGTAGCCTTCCGAACTCCCTAATTCTCAGAGCGGTATGCTCTGCCAGACCTTGCCAGTAATGGGATGAGTGGTTGGCGAGGTCATTGAACTGGTCTTTGAGGGTATCTGCCAGCATCTCTTTGGTATAACCTTGCTCGATAGCTTTGGAGAGTGTGTCTGCGAAGTTCTGCCGGACATCTGCTTCGAAGTGATTCCCGATCCAGAACAACTGCTGCTTTTGGATAGTTGAGGAGAGATGCTGATCTTCGATGCCCCAGAGCCCGATACTGGTTTTGGTGGGGGCTTGCACTTGGGTGTCTCGCAGTCCGAGCCGCACACAGCGGTCTATTATTGCCTTGGTAGGCTCATTGACCAGGGCTGCGAAGTCATCTCCCAACTGGGTATTGATGATGCCCATAAGCTTATCTATTGAGCTCTGGTTGAGTTTCTCTGCTCTCGGCATGTCACTCAGCATCTGGATCGCAAGTCGTGTGGCATCTCTGATCTCGGTCTTCCAGGCATTATTAAGGACCCGGTAGTATTCAAGCATAAGCTGATCATAATAGTTCATCAGAAGCTAAACCTCCGGACTTTGACTCTGTTCCTGCCGATATCGTATTCAGAGAAGCGTTCCAAGCAACCAGCCAAGGCATCACAGCCATCGATATAGCCATCAGGATAAGTGAGGAACTGGGATATCAGGGTTGGTGTATCCTGTCCCTCCGGGAAGAGCACCTTAGCCGTCTCTATGATGGTCTCGGTTCTCTCGATGCGGAGATTCTTGTTATCTTTGTTATCTATGCGCTTGATGCGGTGGCTTATGGGTGGGAGATGGTTGTCTTGTGCCCACCGATCGAAGTCCGCCAGGATACGAGCCTGTCCGTAAGTGGTCTCACAGGATGCTCTGGCTTTTACCCTGTAAGTGCGATCAAGCTCCTGATAGGCATCATAGTAGTATCTGAAGAACTTTGTATTCTCAGTCTGACGTATCCAGACATGGATTACGTAGAAGCGATTACCATCATAGCCTATTGATATGACTGCTTTGTAACAGCCCTTCTCTCCCCAGGCAGGATCGGCATAAAGCCAGACCCGTTTCATCTTTGATGGTTCGGGAAGGGTCCGGTACTTGGTAAACCAGTGGTTCTTGAAGATGTTCCCTTCGATAACAGGTTGTCCCAGCATCTCCCTTTGATATCCGGTTAGACCGAACTTGGCTCGTAAGTTTGGCAAAGTAGCAGTAGGGTATTGATCCTCCCAGGTGGACTTACCATGCTGATCTTCGAGAGAGAAGCGTAAAATCGCTTTTTGGTGCGTTTTCAATACCGACTGGTATCCCAAGTCCAAATCGGGATTATCGGCCCGCATTTCGCCTAATATGAGATCCTGAAACTGGCAGATCGCATAGTTTGGATGTACCAGGTTACCGAGCCAGATGATGCGACCACCACCCTCAGGTGAGAGTGCTCCGGCAAGCTCTTGAATGATCTTCTCCATGCGTCTCTTGCCGATGGACTGGTTGCCCATGTTCTCTTCTTTATCGATATCATCACAGACGATCAGTCCGGGCCGTTTGGCAGTCTTAGGATTGATAGTTCCACGATGACTCTGCTTGATACTTCTGGCTCGTATCCTGGCTTTATTCTTGAGATAGAAGTCCAGATCAAAGCTATCCATAGGCTGTAGCTCCGGATAATCGATGGTGAGCCGCTTATTGTTCTGTAGCTCATGCAATGTGAACGCAGTGCGCTCTTCAGCCAGATCTATGTCTGCGGCTGTATGGATCACGTAGCGTTCCCCTTTGATGATCATCCAAATAGGATAGACCACTCCCATGATTACCGTTTTGCCCAGCCCACGGAAACCTGTTATGCCGATGATGCCTGAGTCATTATCAGTCTCATCGAACATAGTCTCATGTGCTGGGCAAAAAGGTAGGGGGAAGATATGCGGGAAATAGGTATGGCAGAAGAACGAGAAGGCATCCCAACCCTCTCCGGTAGTACGTTTTATCCTCTCTGCTTTAGCTTCAGGATTATCGTCTATAAAAGGCAAGACGGAGATCGTCTTGGATGCGATCTCCGCCAGTGCCTTGTTATGCCGCTGAATGAACTTCTTAGGCATAACCGGGTAACCCCCCGACGCCCAGGGGGACGGGCATCGGGGACCCGGAGGTCGGAGGAACGACCTTGTCGGGCTGTTGGCTTGGATGCTGTAGGTAGGTAAGAAGGTTCAGCGGAGTCGGATGCAACGGCTCCGCTGTTTGGAGGGTTTGGAGGGTAGGTAGGTTGTGTATGGAAGCAACCATGTCCGTGGCTGTAAATTTATCCATTTCTCACTCTCAGGTAATCTGCCAAATCGTGCAGAATGCTTTGGAACTGCTTAAGCAAGGTCTCATGCCCTTTTTCGATCATAAAATCAGTCACCTGATCCAGGAACTTGACGATGTAGTCGTTCAGTTCTTTGGAGGGCTGCCGATCCTTCTGATCCTGCTTCATCATGCTCACCAGACTTTGGATGGCTGTGTCGGCAGGATTCTTGGCATATTCCCGGAGCGCTTGAATGAGTGCCTTCTTGCGGGCGATGGCGATCTCGTGGTCGAGTTGGTTCTCTTCTTTGAAGAGCTCGTCCCACTTGCCGCTCTTGACCCACTTACGGACGGTGATATCGGAGACTCCGAAGATCACCGCCAGCTCAGCGGGATCGGTCTTGCCGTTCAGATAGGCTTCTTTGCAGTTGTCCCGCTTGATGCGGAACTCACGGCTGTTACTCATACTCAGGGCGTACCTTGTATTTATCTAAGTAGGCGTTAAGGTCTTTGCCCTTGCAGCGCAGTTGACCATTCTCTTTAGTACGGAAAGCAGGCAGAGGGTTCTCTATATCCCGTATCCAGCGATATACGCTGGAGCGGTCGACCCGGAGGATATCGGCTATCTCATCCGTGCGGTAGTTGCGTTCATCATTGAAGATACTCATTGTCTCTAAAACCTCTGTAGTTTTGGTATTCATATATGCCATTATTCATTCTCCTGTACTTTTATCAAATTGAGATGCATTACTTTGCCACTGTTTCTTACAGAGATGGGAAGTTAAGGACGATCTGGCGGAACTGGCCTGATTCGTCACGTTCATAGAAGTTGATGTACTGCTTGGTAGCAACTACCTGGATGGCCTGGTCGATCAGTTCCATAGCTTCCTTCCAGGTTTGATCTTTGATGTTGTAGCGGCGCAGGCGCAGGATACGATATTTGGCGATTTCGCCTTTCTTATCGACCTGAAATGCTTCGCTGATGATGGCTCGGAGGTTAACGTTGGAGTCGGCTGACCAGGCTTTGATGCACTCATCGATCTTCTGCTTGGCAAGTTGGAGTTCGATGCCGAACTGGATGCGTTCCTTGAATCTGATCTCAACTCTATATTTGCCGTCAAAGCTGTTGAGGACGGCATTGCCCTTCCAATCGAGTCCGTTCTTCTCGGCTACCTGCTGGAGATAGAGTTCCACATCTTCAAAGAACTGGTTCTTGTCTGCTACTATGCGGTCATGCAGCTTGATCGCCCGGTTGATGGTCTTGGTTACGATGGCATCCTGCTTGAGGATCTCCGGCCTGATGATCGAGACCGGAATGCTCTGTCCGTTAGCGTCAACTCTGGTGGGAATGGGCTTCTTAGTCTTGGGGGTTTTGGGTGTGTCCATTAGATATCTCCTTTTGGGTTGTATTTTTGGCTTTATTATCATTCTGTTTAATGTAGTTCTGCAGCATTGCGATCACCGCTCTGCGTTCCTTCTTGTTGAGTAGGTTCCAGTGGCTTTTGGAATAGTGTTGGATGGTAAATGCCCGTAGCTGGGACTCGGTCCAGCCGGCTTGCTTCATCAGGGCATGCATGTACTTGCCCTGTTTATCGTAGTTGTATTCGAGAGGGCGGCCATGCTTACGGTACTTGAGCAGAAGTGCTTTTAATTCAGTTAAGCGATCCTCCTGCAAAGCCCTAAGTGATTCGCCATAGCCCAAGCCCTTGATGATGAACTTGAAGCCATTTAGGGTCCAGTGAAACTTCTTGACCCGCAGGCCATGTATCTCTTGGCGTAGTTTTCGTTCTCGTTGTTCCTGAGTCATAGAATGCCCTCGCTCTTTACTTGTGGTTAGTAGTTTTAGTAGTTTTCTTACGGCGTCTCTGAGGCTGGATGCCGCACTCGGCCCGCTTCTCGCTAATGATGCCTTTCTTGATCACCGAGCCGACTTTGCAGATCATGCTTATGTCCTTGGTATAGTAACCTGACTTACATATACCCACCGCATCAACTGAGATCAGTGCCTCCAGGTAGAGATAAGCCCACTGACGGCTGCGCTGCATCTTGGAGGCCAATTGTCGGATGCTCTTTATTTGGTTCTTTTCAAGCAGGAAGCAGATATCCTGGCAGGCTTTAAGGTCGAATGCCCAGTTGCCGCAGTAAATGGTTGCTACATTGATATTATAGCGGCCCCGGTTGGTTACATAGATATCCTCGTATTTGGATACCTTGCGGATCACATTGCCTGTAATGAGTTGGTTAAGGCGCTCCTGAACCACATCCCGGTCTACTCCGGTGCACTCACAGATCAGATCTAAGTTGAAGTAGCTGACGAAGCGGTCTACGAAGCGGTCGATTATAATGCTTTGCTCGTTCATAATGCCCCTAAATATGGTTCATGGCTTGGATGGGATTGATTTTACTTCTGACTTCAAGCATGTGCATGATCTTGATGGCTTTCCTCAGATTCCCAGCTGCGTTGAAGTGGATGTAATTGACCAGGGACTCCGGGCAGGGAATATTCATCAGTTCGGTGCCCAACATTCTAATATCATCCTTGCTTACCGCTTCGAACTCGTAGAAGTAGTTACAGCGGTCGAAGTAGTAAGCATTGATCTGGTTAAGCCTATCCATGGCGTTCTGCATGCCCACCAGGATCACCACTGCGAAAGTCTCATCCACCAGATCTCTAACCGATCCGAGTAACTGGGGATAACGGAAGGCATAGTCGATCTCATCAATGATGATGACGGTATCCTCATTATCGAGGAGCAGTTGGATACATTGCTTGTAGATGTTGTTGGTTGTACCCACGGGGAGATAATCACCCATACCCAGGCTTCTGTATAGATTCTGTAGCAGTTCCTTGGCGAAGGTTTTGGGAGTGGTCGTAGCTTCCAGTCTGATATACACGTAGCCACGAGCATAGGCAGCACGGCTGGCATAGGTGGTCTTGCCGAGGCCGGGTCTGCCATACAGCATGCCCAGTCCCACCATCTCCAGGCGAGGTCGTTTAAGCAGGAAGTCGATGCACTCATCGGCTTTCTGGACATTGTGGATCGGGACAAGTTTACCTTGCTTCATCTATTTCTCCTTATTTGATTCCGATCGTTTTAAGCATTTTCTTGAACTCCTCATTGTCGAAGGGATCGAACTCAGTTGATCCTTCGGCAACAGCTTGATTTTGATCGTTGTGGGTCTGTTCAGGTTGGCTGGCGGCTATTGCTTTCTCCTGTTCGATTACTATCTGTTCCAGCCTGGCAATCTCCTCTTCCGGACCCGGGGCGGGAGCTTCGATCATAGGTGCTTGCAGGAAGGTAGGATTGTTATCAGCGGGGATCTCGTTCATATAGCTCTTGAGCAACTTATCCACCGATTCCTGATTGCTGCGCACGAAGCTCTGGGTCCGCTGTTCAGTCAGCCGCTGCAGCTTCTTGATCTGGGTATATTCCTGGCGGTATTCCTTATGCGATTTGCTGTTCTGCAGATCGGCCTGGATGAACGGATGCTGAGCATGGCGCAGGGAAGCCTGGCAGATAAAGACATCCGCCTCGTCATAGACCAGCACCCATCTCGCATCAGCCAGATCGTATCTGATTATTACCGGTTTACCCATGTGAAAGACCAGGTCGGGATGCCAGTATTTCAACTTGTTCAGCACGATGCCCTCGTTGCGGATGGCTTTACGTTCTACGCTCAGCATCATGAAGTTGAGCTGGGAGGGATTGACCAGCCTGTCCTGAGGTTTGGGAGCCGAGTTGAACACCTCCCAAGGTTTACGGTTATCCAATCCCCGGTGAGGGGTGATGCCATATACATATCTGATATAGTAGCCGATCATCTGCATCGCTTCTTCAGTGGTGGGCGGCTCGCAGGTATAGAGCTTCTTGATCCACTTCTCGTTACGCATCAGAGTGGCAGGTTTATCGGCTATATTGGCTCCCCGGAAGCTGCTGATGAAGCGTTCAAACTGCTCCTGGAAGGTCCGGAAGAACCGCTCGATAATCTTGGCCTTGGCATTGTAGCTTTCGGCGAACTGAGCTCTGATTCCTAACTTGGGGAAGATGCCGCCTAATTCCTTCGCCAGGTCATGCCCTTCCCACTGCTCGTGGAACAGTTTGCTCTTGAAGGCTTTGCCATTATCGAGATAGACATACTGGGGCAGAGCTCCCCAGTTGAGGAAGCCATTGCGGAAGGCAGCCTGGATGTGCTGGCTGTCCTCGGTGAAGGCAAGCGTGGCACCCACTGGGTATCGGGATGCCCAGTCGAAGACCATTATCATGGTCATGCGTTGCGCTTTCCCGGTCTTGGGATTGAGGATATCGAAGGCCAGAGTGTGCCCATCGGCTACCCAGACTTCGCCCACGCTCAATAGTCTGCTATCCCGGTGGATGGTCTTGATGATGTGCTCAGCTACGAACTTGCTGCCCTGCCTTGCCTGCTCCCACATTGCCAGATTGTCATCCCGCCACTCTTCGACCCAGCGTCTAAGCGTTGGTACCGAACTGGGTGAGTCGATCAGTCCGGACTCGGCTTTGGCTTTCAGGAACTTGAGAGCGCTGCCGATGCTGATCCGGTTGGGATGCAGCAGGATCGCCAGCAGCACCTTGCCTTCCAGTTCGGTGATCTTGCGTTGCCGTTTCTGATAGCGGTTGCCATGCAGGAGAGCATACATATCCTGCTTGCTCTGTTCATAGCGTTCCAGCCAGAGGCGTAAGGCCCGTTCGGTGCGCTTTCCTTTCAAAGCATAGAGTTCCGGAGCCAGGCTACCGTTATTGTATTCCTTAGTGAGCAGTTCCCACTCCCGGCCTTTGGACTCGCTATGCTGGAGCCGTTCCAGCACCGTGGTGCAGAAGTAGCCCATCAGTTTGGCTTCGTGATCGTATTTGACTGGCACCCGCTCTTGAGGAGTAAAGTCGATGTACTCCTCCTCAGGATCGCTGGGAGCGCCTAGCTCTCCTTCCCTAGCGATCCTTTCATCAGGTATGTTGCTATCAGTCGCTGTGACAGCCGGAACTGGCACTAGTTCCGATTTTGGTTTAATCTCCTGGCCTTTCCCAATCTGGTTAAGCAAATCCTGCTTACCCTTCCAATCAGGATAGATGCTCTGATAGAGCTCCGCGTAGGTCAGGGGATCAATCTCATCATAGATGCTCATGCTTGTCCTCCTCGCTGTATTTGTAGATCAAAGCGCTGTGCAGGTCCTTGCCATCCACCTTGAGAGTGATCTCAATGAAGCCGGCAGGCACCAGGTTTCTGGCTTGGCAGTCTGCCATCTCCTTGATATATAAGGAAGGCTCGGTCAGCAGGAAGGTCTTCCTAACCTTGTAGCCATCCTGCTCGACCAGATGCTTGTGCACTTCGATCTGGTTGCGCTTGATATAGCGCCATACGGTGCGGGTGGAACAGTTCATCAGCTCCGCTGCCCGCTCAACGGTCAGCCAGACTGACCTGATTTTGTTCTTGCTCATGTTCAGCCTCTGCCAATAATTCTCTGGTACCGGTAAGACCACTGTGACACTTCCACTCCGGTGGCGTGTCACAGAGGTCGGATAATCTGTCACAGTGGTAGCCTTTTTCTGTCCTGGCGATCTGTCACAGCGTTCAACATATCTACTGATCAGCATCGGCGGCTTTTTTCTCCGATTGGAAGGGTGTGTGACACGTGTCACAGAGGTCAGTGTGTCACAGAGGTCATCCTTGACCCAACTTTCTCCGGGCTCGTAAGTAGTCGCTTTCATAAGCGCCTCCCCTTAGTTATTGTTGGGTGCTATATAACTGCATCGCAATAACTTGGGAAGTCCTTTCTGCGCTTTCCAGCGACTACTGAAAACTATCTGATACGAGCGGAAAAATCCGCCACCGAAACACAACTATATAAATAAGCATTGACAAAAAGATTAGACAATTTATCTTGTCTACGGATGCATAATCTTACCCATACGGCAAAAGGTCAAGCAGAAAATGACCTTTTAGGAGGAATAATGGACCCTAACGATATCGGCAGCAGGCTGGGAATGCTGATTAAAGCAATGAAATTGAAGCAGTACCAGTTTACCGAAAAGTTTGGCATCTCTGCCAATTCTCTGGACCGCTACAAGAACAATGAGCGGTTTCCCGACCCTCAATTCTTGGCCAGATTGATCGATGCCGGAGTGAATGTGAACTGGCTGTTAAGAGGCGAAGGCAGTATGTTCATCCTGGCTCCCTGGGAGCTTGGAGATGACGTCAGGACTACCAAGAAAGTCCAGATTGTGGATGGTAAACCGGTCTTAGTGAATGATTTTGATACCACTTACGTGCGTACCTCAATCTTCCCGATCGTAGCGGAAATATCCGCTGGATCACCCATGGAAGTTCCCGAGGATATGGAGCCGGCGGAATCAGTCGAAGTCCCCACTCGCTATATTCCCTTCGGTACGGATAACTACGTGGCCTTCCGCATCAATGGACAAAGCATGGAGCCGCAGATCCTGCACGGGGATATTGTCCTCATCAAAAAGCAGATCACCTGGGATGGTTTGGACGGGAAAATCTGTGCTGTCAGATACGAGACAGGCATTACTCTGAAAAGGATACAGTATGATGAGGCCCGCAGGGGAGTTGCCCTCCAACCTCTCAATAAAGACTACCGGATCGAGTTTATAGACGCTGATCAGAGTCAGTGGTTAACGATGATCGGCCCCCTGGCACTTCAGTTACGGCTCTATTAAATTTGTAAACTATTTCAAAAAATTTGATGTTCTGAAAATACCTTAAATTGAGGGCAAAATTGAAGGAATCGTGATATCGAAACGTCCAAAAACGTCCAAAGACCACTGTGACACAGTCTAAAGCCAGTCCTATCTATCTCTCTACCCTATAAACAGTTAAGACCTCTGTGACAAGTGATATCGATTTGAAAATTTGGGTGAGAATTTATAACTTACCTTCCAGAAAACCACCATTCACTAATTATTGCAATTTCAACCTGCCTTTTTTGACTCACAATTTTCACTTGCCTTCCAGAAAAGCACTATCCACTAATTATTTCACTTTCAAC